>ENA-OQDF01000282-OQDF01000282.1-human-gut-metagenome-genome-assembly--contig:-NODE-282-length-20564-cov-1.799628_pt1 | contig 20564 bp, 31 predicted proteins | sample MGYA00242769_ERZ504597 | MGnify/ENA primary metagenome ERZ504597 (study PRJEB26092, sample SAMD00036305) | human gut metagenome | host: Homo sapiens | study: EMG produced TPA metagenomics assembly of...
GAGGGTGATAGCGGAGTACGACTCCAAGGACTTTGCTTTGGGAGCCACTTATCTGCTGTTCAAGCATCTGCATGTGCAGGTCGAAATGCAGAGGATGAAATATTTCACGGGAGGGCTGACATACAAATTCATTTGAAATAAGAAGTAAGTCAAAGTCTCGTTGACTCATAAAAAAGCAGCTAAGTATGACATCAACTTTAACTGCTTTATTCTAATAGACCAATTTTACATTGTCAATCCATAGCGAATTGCCAGGAGAACCTATATAAGCACCACCATGACTAGAGGTGAATTGCAACAGCAAATGAGTGGGCACATCGTCCTTCGTCCCCCAGGCAACCTCCTTAATAGGCACACTCTCTCCTTTACTGTTAACTGCATAGCGTTCTTCAACCTGAAGACGCATCATGTGGGCCTTGTATGCAGGGTCACCGGTGATATCACCGTACATGATGGAATAAGTGGCATTATTATGCCAATCGGTAGTAATATAATATCGTACGACCATCGTTCCTACACGCTTGGCATAGATATTTCCCTTCTCATCTTCCCAACGCTTTTGCAGAAACAGATTCACTTCCGGGAAGTCCTTTCCCTCAACATCTGTGATACGGCTAAAGCCCGTTGCACGGATACGCTTCTCGCGGTCGGACATCTTTACTTTATAATCAAACTGTATGGCGATAGGTTTCTTTGTAAACGGTATGCCGGAATTCAGCATTTTCTGCGGATTCTTGGTCCCCTTGATAGGTTCGTGCACCTCACCCAGAAACATGGAGCCGGCAGCCAGCACCGTGATATCCACTATTCCAAAAACCTTCACACTCTCCATACGGGTGTCCATACGGGCACAGAAACCATCCCCTCGCTTTTCCGGGAAAACAGAAGTATTGGTTTTCGTGATACCGGCTACCCGGGCCATCACATTGGATGTCGCCCACGGCGAACCTCCCATATTCTTGTATGCCTTGGTCTCGGTGACAGTAGCAGTAGGCCCGATGGCATATACATTCTTCGTGGCACCGCCAATAATACCGGATTCCTTGATTTGGCGGTCAATCCATTGATCCATATTTCCGAAAGGAATCATCTCTACCTCGTGCTGCTGTGCAGAAACTGCTCCGCAACAGAGCATGGCAGACAGCATTCCCAATATACGAACTTTCTTTTGAATCATTTCTCTCATTAATAATTGACAATCATTATAAATCGTACTTCCACTGTTCCAGCGCAAATTCCAGTTATCCTGAACCAACTGCACTGTACGCTCATCATACTTGTATTTATTCTTCTTATATCCTTTCTTTCCGCCTACATACTTTTCAATATCGGCACGTGCCTCTGCAAAGCCCGGAATGGACAAAGCCTTGTAGATATGTTCAGTCATTCCCATTGCATCCGCTTCGAAGTCCTCAAACTTCACCTCTATCAAGTTTCCTTTAGGAATGCATGTCTTGTCCGCTTCGTACTTATGATACAGTTTGGCATAAATGGACAAAATATTCTTCTCAAGCTCCTCATTACTGATATCCTGCAACTTCAACGGCTGAATGGTGTTAGTAAAGAAACTACGTGTGCTTTCGAAAACAGTATAAGGATTACGCATCAGATAGATAAACTTAGCATTGGGGAACATCTTGACAAGCTCTTTCACACGTCCCGTATGAGGCGGATTCTTACTAAGAAACTGAGTTCCCTTCGTATTCCAAAGAGAGATTTTTATCAATTGACGAAAGTCTCCTCAAACACTTTCAGTTCTTTCTCTGTAATATCATCAAACAGCAGATATTTATCGGCATACTCTTGCTGATATTCGGGCAGGAACCAGAAATTATAATAGGTGTAGGGCATCATATTTGCCAAAGCAAACTCCTCTTCTTGCGGAAGGTCGACGGCAAGCTCCATATTGTCCGTGGGGCGTTTGTCCGGCATCAGCCAGCTCATGTTCTTCTTAAAGAAAGGCTGCCCCCACATCATGAGATGCGGAAATACAGTCTGGTATGTCGTGTTGTAACCGAAATGCTTGTCGCAGGAGAAAACATTATGCACAAACGTAGTCCCGCTACGCCAATGTCCCAAAATGAATACCGGATCATGCTCCAGGGGCTTATCTGCCAGGAGCTTTTCATAACGTCTGTCCTGCAGAGGAGCCAAAGTGGACAGCAGGCGGCAGACAGCTTTTGTCAGCCGATACTTGCCTTTGTAGGCAGCACCGATGTCACGACCGCCCGTTATATCCTTGAATGTTTTCCAATCTGCGCCTACCAATGTGTTTATAGGAAGCTTGTTGAATTCTAATAGTCCCATTATAGTCTATATATTAATATATTACAGTTTCTCTCCCACTCTATCAAAAAGCTGTTCATTCTTTTTCCACAACCACTGCAATGCCTTGGCGCTCCAACTCCTTCACAGCCTTTTCTATGGCTTCGTAATGTTCGGGAGCTATACCCAGCTTAGGCAAATTCAGTATAGGCAGGTCTTCGGACAAGTGCATCTCCTTATCCTCCACCCTATCGATAATCATACCTACAGCACTGGTATTGTTGGTTATCGGGTCTATCAGGATGAACGAACCGGTAGCCTTATTCTGCCGATAAGGGTCAAAGAAAAGCTCTTTGGCAGTGGTCAGCACCACGCGCGCAATCTGATTGAGCTGCATCGGCAATGTTTCCTTGCTCAACTTTCCGTTGTCAATGGAAAGATGCTCCATCGTATTGACATCCACTTTATACTTGATGCTGTCGATGCGGGTACGGCTTATATTGGTGGTCTGTTTGATGAAGAATGATTTGTTGATATCCATCGGCTCTTCATCCATCCAAACCAGCATCGTTTCAAAATTGCGGTCCATGACGGGCAGGTTATCCGGATGTACCAGCATTTCCCCTCTCGACACATCTATTTCGTCCTCCAAAGTCAAGGTGACGGACTGGGGCGGAAAGGCGTAATCCAACTCTCCATCGTATGTAACTATACTCTTGATATGCGACTTCTTACCGGAAGGCAATGCCATCACTTCATCTCCCTTACGAACAATACCCGAAGCCACCTTGCCGCAAAAACCACGGAAATCAAGATTGGGGCGCAAGACGTATTGAACCGGGAAACGAAAATCCTTCAAATTATGATCGTTGTCAATATGTACCGTCTCCAGGAAGTCAAGAAGTGAAATACCCTCATACCAAGGAGTACGTTCCGATTTCTCCACTACATTGTCCCCGTCCAAAGCTGACAGCGGAATACAGTTTACGTCAGGAATACCCAATGGAGCTATAAACTTCCGATATTCATCGACTATCTCATTAAAACGTTCTTCGGAGAAATCCACCAGATCCATCTTATTGACAGCAAGCACCACATGCTTGATGCCAAGCAACGACACCAGGAAAGTATGCCGGCGCGTCTGCGTAATGACACCCATACGTGCATCCACCAGAATAATTGCCAGGTTAGCCGTAGAGCCTCCGGTAATCATGTTGCGTGTGTACTGCTCGTGTCCCGGAGTGTCGGCAATGATAAACTTACGGTTGTTGGTCGAGAAGTAGCGGTATGCCACGTCGATGGTGATGCCTTGTTCGCGCTCTGCCTTCAAGCCGTCCAGCAAAAGGGCGTAGTCAATGTGGTCGCCGGCATTTCCCATGCGCTTACTGTCGCGTTCCAGTGCGTCCAGCTGATCCTCATATAGTTTCTTGCTGTCGAACAACAGACGGCCTATCAATGTGGATTTCCGTCATCCACAGAACCGGCAGTCAGTAAGCGCAATAAGTCTTTCTGCTCATCCTTATCAAGAAAAGCCTTTATATCAAGTGTAGAATCGTTCATCCTTAATGATTTAATTTTTAATTCTTAATTTTAATTCCTTTAGAAGTATCCCTCGCGCTTCTTCTGCTCCATGCTTGCGTCTTGGTCGAAGTCAATGACACGGGTCGTCCGTTCACTCTTGGTGGTGGTCATCATTTCCTCGACAATCTTCTCGATGGTATCGGCATCGCTTTCCACAGCACCGGTCAACGGCCAGCAACCCAGCGTACGGAAACGCACCATACGCATCTTTATCTGGTCGCGGTACTGTTCAGGCAAGCGGTCGTCATCCGCCATTATCAGATTTCCGTCAATCTCCACACAAGGACGTTCCTTGGCAAAATACAACGGCACAATAGGAATATTTTCCAAACGTATATATTGCCAGATGTCCAGCTCCGTCCAATTACTTAACGGAAATACTCGGATACTCTCTCCTTTATGTACCCGGGCATTATAAATATCCCACAATTCGGGACGCTGGTTTTTGGGGTCCCATTGATGGAACTTGTCACGGAAGGAGAAAATACGCTCTTTGGCGCGTGACTTCTCCTCGTCGCGGCGAGCGCCACCGAATGCCGCATCAAACTTATACTTATCCAATGCGTGGAGCAAAGCCTGCGTTTTCATCAGGTCCGTATGCACCTTGCTGCCATGCGTAAAAGGTCCGACACCTGCATTGAAAGCTTCCATATTGCTTTCCACTATCAGGTTCCAACCATACTTCTTGGCATACTCGTCACGGAACTGTATCATCTCCTTAAACTTCCACTTGGAATCGATGTGCATCAACGGGAACGGCACTTTGCCGGGAGCAAACGCTTTTTCGGCCAAGCGCACCATAACCGAAGAATCCTTGCCGATACTATACAGCATCACCGGATTCTCAAACTCCGCTGCCACTTCACGGATAATATGAATGGACTCTGCTTCGAGTTCCTTCAAATGGCTCAATTTATATTCTTCTTTCATTATATCTTATTTCTTCTGAATTCTTGGTAAAATGAGTTCCAACAATTTATTGACCGATTCTTCCAGGCTGAGAACAGAGGTGTCCAACGTCAGAGCCGGATGAGCCGGTTCCTCAAAAGGAGCGGAAATGCCCGTAAAATTTTTAATTTCTCCCTTACGTGCCTTGGCATAAAGCCCCTTCACGTCACGGCGCTCACACTCTTCAAGCGGGGTGCTGACATAAACTTCCAGAAAATCGTCTTGTCCGATAATATCAGCTGCCATTTCACGAATATCGTTATTAGGACTGATAAAAGCCGCGATTGTTATAACCCCGTATCAAGAAAGAGTTTGGAAACTTCGGCTATACGCCGGATATTCTCCACACGGTCGGCCTCCGTAAAGCCGAGGTTACTGTTGATGCCACTGCGGATGTTGTCACCATCCAGGATACGGCAAAGCAATCTCCTTTTATGAAGTTCGCGCTCCAAGGCAATGGCTATCGTACTTTTGCCGGAGCCGCTCAAGCCGGTAAACCAAATCATCACGCCGTGCTGCTTCAACAAGTCTTCTTTGTCCTTCCGCATCAGCATTCTGTCGAATATCGGATATATGTGGTTGTTTTCTTCCATATGTTATTATTTCTTCTTTTTTAAAATGGCCAAATTAAAGGAATCAAGAAAATGGATATCAGGAAAGTAATGATATTCAAAGGTAACCCGATGCGTACAAAATCCGTGAACTTATAGTTACCGATACCTTGTACAATCAAATTAGTCTGATACCCTATAGGAGTAGAGAAACTGGCGGAAGCCGCCATACAAATTACAACGAAGAAAGGCATCGGGCTGACTCCCATCTGTGAAGAGATGGAAAGTGCCAATGGAAAAGCGAGTGCCGCAGCCGCATTATTCGTAATCAGTTCCGTAAACAGGTTCGTTATGATAAACATAGCAGCCAGTAACACGTGGGGGCCATAATGATGGCTCATCCTATAATGAAATGCGCCACAGCGTCTGCCACTCCGGAATTCACCATCGCCTTGCTGATAGCAAAAGCACAAGCAATCGTTATCAGAATATCCCAAGATATATATTTGGTATACTTGCGGGCCGGGAATATCTTTGTCCAGGCCATAATGATAGTAGTAATGGAAACGAAGAAAAACATATCCAGCTTGATTTCCGGGAAAGCTTCCTTGACAGCCGGAAGTTCACCGACCGTTGCCCCCACTATCATCAATATCAGCAAAGCCAAGGCAAACCAGCGCTTTCCCTTTCCGGCACCGGCTCCGTATCCTTGCCATTGGCCAGCAACACGAACACCGAAGATTCCCCCCAGGTCTTTATAAAGAGTCATCAGCCATCACCACCAGCGTGTCTCCTTCGCGGAGATATTCAATTTTCCAGATTTCCGGCAATGCTCTGACCGCTACGCTTAATCTCCTTCACTTCGGCCCCATAATGCCGCTTGAAGTTAAAATCACCAAGTTTCTTGTTGATACCGGGAAAACGGGCGCCGAGTACAGCCTCCACCCGATGCAAATCTCCATGCTCCTCCGGCTCCTCATCCAGCTTTACCGCATCCGTACGAACATCCGGCAAAAGCCTTGAGGAGAAAGCGAACAGATAAAGGATACCCGCAATCGCGACGAAAATTCCTACTTGCCCAACTCGAACATAGTGAAACCTTCATATCCGGCTTCCAATATCATGCCATGCACCACCAGATTGGTTGATGTGCCTATTAATGTACAGATACCACCAAGTATTGTAACGTATGAAAGAGGTATAAGAAACTTGGTAGCAGGCAATTTTACCGATTCAGCCCAACGCTTGATAATGGGAGCAAAGATAACAACCACCGGAGTATTGTTTAGAAAAGCTGAAATGAAGGCAATGGTGGGCAACATGCGGAACTGCGCTTTAAAGACTGTAGTCTTACCCTGCGGAAGCAGCTTCTTGATTATTTGCCCCAAAGCACCCGACTGCCTGATGCCTTCACTGACAAGAAACAGCATGGCAACAGTCATCATCCCCTTATTACTGAACCCTTCCAACATCTCCTTAGGAGTAAGGATGCCTGCACACAAGAACAATACTACGACAGAAAAGAGCACCATGCCCGGACGCATTTTATCCAGAACCAAGGCAATCACCATACCCAACAATGCCAATAGTACAAACAATATCTCAAATGTCATACAGTCGTTATTTTATTTCAGTATGCTTGGGCTCTACGATAAACCACGGATTCAGCAAATCCTCCTTATTATATTGCAAAGGTTCTTCCTTCCCCACCTGATAAATTTCCATTCCGGCAGCACGTGCAATAGCATGCCCAGCCGCCGTATCCCATTCCATCGTAGGGGCAAAACGAGGATATACATCAGCCTTACCTTCAGCTACCAGACAAATCTTGATGGAACTTCCACTTGATATAAGCTCAACTTCCGCATGGCTGCATTTCATCTTCTCGATATAATCTTCTGTCTCGGGCGTCAGATGCGAACGGGAAGCCACAATGACAAATCGTTCGTGCATACCTGTTTCCGGCAGCCGGACAGCTTTCGCAATCAATTCATCCCAGGACATTCCATTACGCGCAGTAATACCGGATAGCTTATAAGCACCCGAATCATGCACTCCAAAATAGAGCTCCTTTTTACCGGCACATAAATAACTCCCATTACCGGTACCGAGTGATGCACCAAAGCTATATTCACCGTAAACTCACCGTTCCTCTTGATGAACTCCTTCGTACCGTCCAAAGGGTCTACAATCCATAAGGTTTCCCAATTTCTACGCTCTGAAAAAGGCAAATGTTTACCTTCCTCGCTTAGCAGAGGGAAAGGTGTATCAGCCAAAAAACGGCAGATAGTTTCATGAGCTTTACGGTCGGCAATAGTAAGAGGAGAATTATCCGCTTTTTTTCTACCTGAAAATCCGATGCCGGATCATCGTAAATGGAAAGAATTTTCTCGCCAGCCTGCAAAGCGGCATCAATCGCATTCAGTATATATCGTCGTTCCATACCATATTCTTCTCAAAGATAAAGCACAAAATTAAAAACTTTTTAGGTCCAAAAGTTTCCACCTCTTGTTTTATAACTTCTTTTAAACGAAAGAGAGAATATTATAAGCACTTTTCACAATCAGGAAAATCAATCCGGAGCAGAAAAATAGAGTGAAGTATTCACGAAGGAGGAGGAAATAAAGAAACTGTGACAACATAAGTTTATCAGAGCCTTTCCTCAGTTAGTTCATTAGTTCACAGCACTGAACACTTTGTTTTGCCAAACCAAACACATGACAGCACCAGCCTTCACATTCTTTCGGCATATCATGAAAAAGGCAGTAACTTCGCAGTTACTGCCTCATCTTGAAAGGAAACATACATTCCTTTCTGTTATGAATTACCAAAAGAATTCTATTAATTGATGCTGTACAGCAACCATGCCTTCTGGAAGTCATCATTCGAAGGATGTTTAGCTTTGAAAGAGTCACGCAGATTCTCGGCGGATGCTCTGTCATCGAATGTACCGATAACTACACGATACAGATTTCTTTCTGCATTGTAAACCACCATTGCAGTATAACCTTCATTCACCAATGTCTGCTTCACACCTTCCGCATTAGCTTTCACGCTATAAGCTCCGCAAACTACACTAAAGGTTTTCAAGCTGGTACCACCTGATACCACAGTCACCTTTTCCTGACGCATGTCGGCAGGTGCACTTTCCACTACCTTTACTTCTACCGGAGCGGTAACTACTGGAGCCACCTCTTCAACAGGGGCAGTTGTCTGCGGCTCGGCCAATTCCTGCTGTTTTGCCTTTTCATATGCTTTCTTATAAGCACTTTCACTTGATTTACAAGAAGAGAATGCCAGAGCTATACATACTCCCATTCCCAATACGGCTAATTTTTCATCTTTTCTATTGTTTTTATTAGTAAAATCGTCTATTCTTATCTTTATCTCAAAATTTCCGAAATACAGATTTCGTACCCTCATATTCCAAACGCAATGAAGAGTAGGATAAATCTTCTACTTTAAAGATACGTTTTCCTTCCGGCCACCCGAAATAAGTATCATAGTTTTTATCGTTAACACTTTCAGGCAACAAAATAATGGAAATTTCAGCACCTTTCAAAGAATAATTTCCAAAAAACGTAGTCGCCCCCCCATCTTTCAACAAACATATGGCAGAAAAACTTCCTTTTGAAAATTATAAAATACACTGTCCACTTTCTCTGATGTACCGTCGGCATATTGGTACTGACGCAACTGCCACTTACCCGCCAAGTCACCCCCACCATTCATGCAAGCAGTCAAGGTACAAGTCACCAATACAATCCAAAGGTATTTTAAATGCAATTTCATCATTTTTCCATGCCACTATCTAAATATGGAACAAAAGTACACCATAACATGCGATTATACCTCAGCATCCTTAGTTAAATATAATTAAACCACTCCATAAAAAGAGATTTCCCGGAAGACTTGACGTATATTTGCCAAATATAAACAAGAGCATGAGGCTCACTTAATTGATTACATGACATTTGAAAATTTGAATTTGATAGAACCTATATTGAAGGCTCTTCAAGAAGAGGGGTATTCCACCCCTACCCCAATCCAGGAAAAATCGATCCCTATATTACTTCAAGGAAAAGACTTATTAGGATGTGCTCAAACCGGAACAGGCAAAACCGCCGCATTTTCCATCCCTATCTTGCAAAAGTTATATAAAACGGATAACCGCAAAAGTATCAAAGCACTCATTCTGACGCCGACCCGCGAGCTGGCCATACAGATAGGAGAATGCTTCAGTGCATATGGTAAGTATACCGGATTGAGACATGCGTCATCTTCGGCGGTGTAGGACAAAAGCCACAGACAGATGAACTGAAACGTGGAGTACAAATACTGGTTGCAACTCCCGGACGACTGCAAGACCTGGTCAACCAAGGTTTCATTAACCTAAAAGCGCTCGAGTTCTTCGTATTGGACGAAGCAGACCGGATGCTGGACATGGGATTCATACATGATATCCGGCGCATATTAAAGTTATTGCCCGCAAAACGGCAGACTCTCTTCTTTTCGGCCACAATGCCTCCGGAAATAGAGACCTTGGCAAACTCCATGCTGACGCACCCCGAGAAAGTGGAAGTCACCCCTGCATCGTCTACGGTTGACACAATCTCCCAATCAGTCTATTTCGTTGAGAAAAAAGAGAAAAAAAGACTTACTCATTCATCTGCTGAAGAATCCGGCTATCGAATCCGTACTTATCTTCACCAGAACTAAATATGGAGCAGACAAACTTGCACGTATCCTCAGCAAGTCCGGAATAAGAGCCGAAGCCATACATGGAAACAAGTCGCAGAATGCCCGACAGCGAGCACTGACCGGCTTTAAGAACCATGAACTGCGCGTACTGATAGCAACCGATATTGCAGCACGAGGCATCGACGTGGACCAACTATCACACGTCATCAACTACGAGTTGCCCAACATTCCGGAAACATACGTACACCGTATCGGACGAACCGGACGTGCCGGCCACGACGGTATTGCTCTCTCTTTTTGCGAATCGGAAGAACTGCCTTACCTGAAAGATATCCAAAATTGATAGGGAAAAGCATCCCAGTAATAAAAGAACACCCTTTTGTCACCGCCGATGGCTTAAAAGCCCAAGAAATCAAGACTGAAGAAATTAAAGCTAAAACCAAGGAAAACAAAATCTATCGCGGGAGCCGTACGAATGGAGACTTTTGGAGAAGAAAAAAGCAAACCTCGCAAAACAACACCCAAAAAGGAGTTGGAAGATAAGGACAATCATAAAAAACTGATATTCCGAACAAAGTTTCAAAAAAAATTGTTAGTTTTGTCGTACGAACCTCAAAAAAGAAAGGAATATCATTATGAAAGGATTAAATGTTTTAGCAGCTTTCCTGGGTGGCGCCGCAGTAGGTGCAGCCTCGGTATCTTATTTGCTCCTGAAAAAGGAGAAGACACCCGTAACAAAATCGCAGAAATTCTCCGTAAGAAAGGGATTCGTCTGAACCGAAGCGAAATGGAAGACTTGGTAGATGAAATTGCTGCGGAAATCAAAGGCGAGGTAACGGAATAAGGTAAAAAGCAGAACCACTATGTTTGCAGACGACAAAAGTATAGAAAATATGCAGCAGCTCTTCATTGAATTCAAGAAATACCTGGAGCTGCAAAAAGAATACACCAAACTGGAAGTCACCGAAAAACTGTCCAAACTGCTTTCTACGCTTTTATTGGTGCTATTGGTCGTTATACTCGGCGTAGTGGTTCTGTTTCATCTGTCGTTTACGCTGGTCTATATCTTAGCTCCGCTGGTAGGTGGGCTAATGATGAGTTTGCACTTATCACTGTGCTTCCATATCTACTCATCGTTCTGCTTGTCCTATTCCGCAAAAAACTCATTATTGATCCGACAGTAAAACTTATCGCAGAATTATTCTTAGACAATTAATTCGAAATATTCATGGATAATACGACCAATACCACTCCCGTCACTTTAGAAAGCATCGCCCAGAAAAAAGCCATGCTGCTACAAGAAATACGACTCCAGAAAGAAATCATGACTGGGCTTACACAAGAAATTTTTGCTCCGCTGGAACCAGCTACCAACAAGGCAAATGCCATGATGAGAGCATTCAACACCGGTATGGCTGTTTTTGACGGTATAGTATTGGGGGTAAAGGTAATGAAGAAATTCAGAAAAATATTTGGAAGAAAGAGATAGAATATCGATAAAAGAGGGATGACCATAACAGTCATCCCCTCTTTTTTTATCCGATATAGTCTAAGCACTTTTATACGTACGTCTCAAGCAACTTCACTGCTCCTTCAGGCACAATCGTCACTTCTTGGGTTGCAGCCGGCAGCAGGATTGTTTCGCCCGCCTGTACGGAAACTTCATTCTTCTCATTATCAATAATACGGCAAGAGCCCTCCACACAAATAAAGATAACAAAAGAATCCAGTTCAGAATAGTCACAAGTGATTTCTTCCGTCATGTCATAGATTGAAGTCGTGAAATACGGGCTTGCCACCATTTCTACCGGTTCATTCTGCACCTGATCGTATTCCGTACGAAAATCGTCCTGCACATCTGCAAAATTAATGGCATCAATAGCCTGGCTTGTATGCAGTTCTCTTGATTTACCGTCCTTATCCTTACGATTGTAATCAAAAATACGGTAAGTGATATCCGACGTTGCTGTATTTCTGCTACAAAAGCTCCCGCACCGATTCCATGTACACGACCTGCAGGCACATAAAACACATCGCCCGGTTTGATGGCACAAGTCTGCAGAACATCCGCAAACGTACCATTATACACTCGTTCCTTATATTCTTTCGGAGTAATCTGCTCTGCAAAACCGGAAATCAGCTTGGCACCCTGGTCAGCAGCAATAACATACCACATTTCATTTTTACCAAAACTGTTATGACGTTTCTTAGCCAACTCGTCACCCGGGTGTACCTGAATCGACAAGTCCAACTTGGCATCAATAAACTTATCAACAAAGGAAACTTATTTCCGAAACGTGCATAGTTAGCTTCTCCTACCAGTCTTCCTTATACTTCTGACCATATCCGGCAGCGTTAATCCTTTGTCAGCACCATTGGCCACTATAGACTCACTACCTTCTACTGCCGACACTTCCCAACTCTCGCCTACATTAGCAAGGGTATCATTCAAATGTTTGAATGGAATAATCTTGTCGCCTCCCCAAAGCGTCTGCTTCAGAATAGGCTCAAATTTTAGAGGATACATTCGTTGTTTTTATTAGAACTTCTGTTAATGATGTGATTTTTTAGATTTCGGGAGCAAACATACAAAAAATATCAATTTGTATTCCATTTGTTAAACGCTAAACTTTCCTAAAATGTTCTCCACATTTCCTTCCAATTGCTTGGGGGAACAAAAGAATTTCTTTTTATTTGCAAGAAATTTAATTAATACCATGGATATGATAAACACTACTCCAACAGAAAGTAATTTGTCCGGTTTAAGCCCAAAAGACTTTCAAAAGGATATAAATAACAAAAAGACAGATTTGTTTATCCTGAAGAATGCCCAGGGAATGGAAGTTGCAGTTACTAATTACGGTTGTGCAATACTTTCCATCATGGTACCCGACAAAAATGGCAAATATGCCAATGTTGTATTAGGACACGACAGTATTGAACATGTAATCAACAGTCCGGAACCTTTTCTAAACACTACCATCGGACGCTACGGCAACCGGATAGCCAAAGGAAAGTTTACTTTATACGGCGAAGAACACCAATTGGCAATCAACAACGGTCCCAATTCATTGCACGGTGGTCCGACTGGCTTCCATACCCGTGTATGGGATGCTGTCCAGCCAGAGCAATCAACAGTCATCTTCAACTACACATCCGCTGACGGCGAAGAGGGCTTCCCCGGAAATCTCGAAGTAGAAATGACTTATCGCCTGGAGGATGAGACCAATGCTCTGGTCATCGAATACCGGGCTACTACCGATAAAGCCACCATCGTCAATCTGACCAATCACGGTTTCTTCAATCTTGCCGGTATAGCCAATCCCTCTCCTACAGTATTAAACAATATCGTTACCATCAACGCAGATTTTTATGTACCCATCGATGAAGTATCCATCCTACCGGAGAGATATTGAAAGTAGAAGGTACTCCAATGGATTTCCGTACTCCCCATACTCTTGGTGAACGAATTGATGAGAAGCATACACAAATTGTGAATGGCGCAGGATATGACCATTGCTATGTACTGAACAAGACTGAAAGTGGAGAGTTGAGCCTTGCAGCCACCTGCATGGAGCCCAACAGCGGACGAACCATGGAAGTATATACCACTGAAAATGGCGTCCAGCTCTACACTGGAAACTGGCTCGGAGGCTTTGAAGGTGCCCATGGAGCCACTTTCCCTGCAAGAAGTGCAGTCTGCTTTGAGGCCCAGTGTTTTCCCGATACACCCAACAAGCCCCATTTTCCGTCGGCAGTATTGCTACCGGGTGATGAGTACCAGCAAGTGACAATCTACAAGTTTGGTGTACAAGAATGAAATAACTAATCCAATTTATAAACTTATTAATTTTACAAAACCATGACACAACAAAAACAGAATGGTAAACTCATCGCAATTATCACGATGATCTTCCTTTTTGGTATGATTTCATTTGTTACCAACCTTGCTGCCCCTATGGGAATCGTACTGAAAAATCAGTTTTCAGTATCCAACGCTTTAGGAATGTTGGGTAACTTTGGTAACTTTATTGCATATGCAGTGATGGGAATACCAAGCGGCATCTTACTACAACGGGTAGGGTATAAAAAACGGCATTGATAGCAGTAGCTGTAGGCTTTATCGGTGTAGGTATCCAATATTTATCCGGTCATTCAAGCCCTGATATGGCTTTTGCCGTATATTTGATTGGCGCTTTCATCGCCGGTTTCTCCATGTGTTTGCTTAATACAGTGGTCAACCCGATGCTGAACAAGCTCGGCGGTGAAGGTAACAAAGGAAACCAGCTTATCCAAGTGGGCGGCTCTTTCAACTCCGTAATGGCCACCATTACTCCGATGTTCGTAGGTATCCTGATTGCCGGTTCCATTGAAAAAGCTACCATCTCTCAGATATTCCCTGTAATGTACACGGCAATGGCTGTATTTGCCATCGCGTTCTTCGTTCTTCTGATTGTGCCCATACCGGAACCCAATGCTGCAACTTCAACAGAACCTATCGGTAAGTTGATGTCAGGCGCTTTAAAATTCCGCCACTTCATTTTGGGAGCTATAGCAATCTTTGTATATGTAGGTGTTGAAGTTGGTGTACCGGGCACCTTGAATTTGTTCTTAACCGACCCTATTGAAAAGGGAGGAGCCGGCATTTCTTCCACTATTTCCGGTTTTGTTGTAGGTACATATTGGTTCCTCATGCTGATTGGACGTCTGGCCGGTGCTTCATTGGGTGCAAAAATCTCCAGTAAGGCAATGCTTACCTTTACTTCCGCATTAGGTTTACTTTTGGTATTCCTTGCCATCTTCTCATCTACCGGTTCGCTTGTCAATCTGCCAGTACTCCAACAAAGCGCTACGGGAGGTCTCTCTTTCGGATTTGCAGAAGTACCTATCAATGCAATGTATCTGGTACTGGTAGGTCTGTGTACTTCCATCATGTGGGGTGGCATCTTTAATCTGGCCGTAGAAGGATTGGGTAAATATCTGGCAGCCGCTTCCGGTCTGTTCATGGTATTGGTATGCGGCGGCGGTATCTTGCCCGTTATCCAAGGTTTGGTGGCCGACATTGCAGGTTTCATGCCGAGTTACTGGGTTATCATCGCAGCCCTTGGCTATCTGTTGTTCTACGGTTTGGTAGGCTGCAAAAATGTTAATAAGGACATCAAGGTTGATTAACAAGAAAATATAGGTAATTTATTTATTCACCTTATAAAATATAAATATCATGGATATAGAATACGTAAGAAGCCGTTTCATCAAGCACTTTGACGGAACAACGGGAGCTGTTTATGCTTCTCCGGGTCGCATCAACCTTATCGGTGAGCATACAGACTATAACGGTGGTTTTGTATTCCCCGGAGCAATCGACAAAGGAATGATTGCAGAAATAAAACCCAACGGCACAAACACAGTAAAAGCTTATTCCATCGACCTGAAAGATTATGTGGAATTTGGTTTGAATGAAGAAGATGCACCCCGCGCAAGCTGGGCAAGATATATCTTTGGCGTGTGCCGGGAAATGATGAAACGCGGTGTAGATGTAAAAGGCTTCAATACTGCTTTTGCAGGCGATGTGCCCTAGGTGCAGGAATGTCCTCTTCAGCAGCTTTGGAAAGTACCTATGCCTATGCTTTGAACGACTTGTTCGGTGACAACAAAATAGACAAATTTGAATTGGCAAAAGTGGGACAATCTACAGAACACAACTATTGTGGCGTAAACTGTGGTATTATGGACCAATTTGCTTCCGTATTCGGAAAGAAAGGAAGCCTCATCCGCCTGGATTGCCGTTCACTGGAATATCAGTATTTCCCATTCGACCCGCAAGGCTATCGTCTGGTTCTTGTAGATTCTGTAGTGAAACACGAACTTGCATCTTCAGCATACAACAAACGCCGTCAAGCTGCGAAGCCGCTGTTGCTGCTGTCCAGAAGAAGCATCCACACGTAGAGTTCCTGCGCGACGTTACCATGGGCATGCTGGAAGAAGCCAAAGCCGACATCAGCGCAGAAGACTATATGCGTGCAGAATATGTCATCGAAGAGATTCAACGCGTACTTGACGTTTGCGATGCCCTGGAAAAAGGCGACTATGAAACTGTAGGCCAAAAGATGTATGAAACACATCAGGGCATGAGTAAGTTGTACGAAGTAAGCTGCGAAGAACTCGATTTTCTGAATGACCTTGCATTCGATTGTGGAGTTACCGGTTCACGTGTCATGGGCGGTGGATTCGGTGGATGTACAATCAATCTGGTAAAGGATGAATTGTACAGCACATTCATCGAAAAAGCAAAAGATGAATTCAAGAAGAAGTTCGGCAGAAGCCCGAAAGTATATGATGTAGTCATCAGCGACGGTGCCCGCAGATTAGAATAACAGACATCAGTATTCAAATAAAAGGCGTTTCCCAGCAATGGGAAGCGCCTTTTTCTTCCCCCCTATTCCACCGTTTTCCACTCTAAAAAAACAAGATCATCCGAGAAGTTTATTCCGGACGTGCCTATCTATACAGCCAGTTGACACAGATATGTTTTTGACACTTATGTTGCATAACATATAAAAGTGTACAGCCTACACTAAAGAAAAGTGTTATTTTTACACCAAAAGAAGATAATCATCTCATTTACATTAAATACAAAACCATGAAAAGACATGTTCTACTTGCAGGAATTGCCGCAATGATGCTAGCTGCGTGCAATCAAAAGACAGAAACAACGCTTACGCTGTCCGGTCTTGATCCAGTAAAATTCCAAACAACGGTCAATGACGCCCAAACACATCTTTATACGCTGAAGAATAAAGCGGGCATGGAAGTATGCATCACAAACTTGGAGGACGTATTGTATCCATTATGGTGCCCGACAAAAACGGAGCTATGCAAGATGTAGTATTGGGCTTTGACAGCATTGCCGATTACATCAACATTCCAAGTGACTTTGGTGCTTCTATCGGCCGCTACGCCAACCGGATTAATCAAGGGAAAATCGTTCTTGACGGAGATACCATACAGTTAGCACAGAACAATTTCGGACATTGCCTGCACGGTGGTCCCAAAGGATGGCAGTACCAAGTATACAATGCCAATCCCATTGACAGCACAACTCTGGAGCTTACCCGCATTTCACCGGATGGAGACGAGAATTTCCCGGGCAACGTTACGGCAAAAGTACTTTTCAAGTTAACGGATGACAATGCCATTGATATAAAATACAGTGCAACAACAGACCAAAAGACGGTCATCAATATGACTAACCATTCTTACTTCAATTTATCTGGTGATCCTTCAAAGGCAGCAACAGACCACATCTTATACATCAATGCAGACAACTATACTCCGGTAGACAGTACTTTCATGACAACGGGTGACATCATCTCCGTCAAAGAAACACCAATGGACTTTACCACTCCCAAGAGTGTAGCACAAGACATCAACCGGACGGACTTTGAACAAATAAAGAACGGAAACGGATATGACCATAATTGGGTACTGAATACTAAAGGTGACCTATCCCAAGTGGCAGCTAAACTGACATCGCCTATAAGCGGCATCACTCTGGAAGTTTATACCAATGAGCCAGGCATACAAGCATATACCGGGAATTTCCTGGACGGCACCGTAAAAGGTAAAAAAGGCATTACTTACAACCAACGCGCTTCCGTATGCCTCGAGACACAACATTATCCGGATAGCCCCAACAAAGCCCAATGGCCTTCTGTCGTACTAGAACCCGGACAAATTTACAACAGTGAATGTGTCTTCAAATTTTCCGTAGAAAAATAACAGTAACCTTATAAATCATTTATTATCGTGGAAACATTAGATTGGCTAGTCATTGGAATCTTTTCCTGGCTTTAATTGGAATTATTGTCTGGGTTGTCAAACAGAAACAGAATGACTCAGCAGACTATTTTTTAGGCGGTCGTGATGCCACATGGCTTGCTATCGGTGCATCTATCTTTGCATCCAACATCGGTTCCGAACATTTAATCGGACTAGCCGGTGCCGGTGCTTCCAGCGGTATGGCGATGGCACATTGGGAAATACAAGGTTGGATGATCCTTATCTTAGGCTGGGTATTCGTACCGTTCTATTCGCGAAGCATGGTATTCACGATGCCTGAATTCCTAGAACGCCGCTATAATCCACAATCACGTACAATATTGTCTGTAATATCTTTAATCAGCTATGTACTGACAAAAGTTGCCGTGACGGTTTATGCAGGAGGATTGGTATTCCAACAAGTATTCGGTATAAAAGAACTTTGGGGGATCGACTTCTTTTGGATTGCCGCCATCGGTCTGGTTATACTGACTGCGCTCTACACAATCTTCGGAGGAATGAAGTCGGTACTTTATACCTCCATCCTGCAGACCCCCATCTTGCTGTTAGGTTCACTGATAATCCTGGTACTCGGCTTCAAAGAATTGGGAGGCTGGGATGAGATGATGAGAATCTGCGGTGCAGCCACAGTGAACGATTATGGCAACACAATGACAGAACTTATACGCAGTAATAACGACCCTAACTTCCCTTGGTTGGGTGCACTGATTGGTTCAGCCATTATCGGATTCTGGTATTGGTGTACAGACCAGTTCATCGTGCAACGCGTACTTTCCGGAAAGAATGAAAAGGAAGCACGGCGCGGTACCATCTTCGGAGCTTACCTGAAATTATTGCCCGTATTCTTATTCCTTATCCCAGGCATGATTGCTTTCGCATTACACCAAAAATATCTCGGAACCGGGGGAGAAGGTTTTCTACCTATGCTGGCAAACGGAAATGCCAATGCAGATGCTGCTTTCCCAACTCTAGTAGCAAAATTACTTCCTGCAGGAGTCAAAGGTTTGGTTGTTTGCGGTATTCTTGCAGCATTGATGAGTTCTCTCGCATCTTTGTTCAACTCATCTGCTATGCTTTTCACCATTGACTTCTACAAAACGTTTCAAGCCGAACACTTCTGAGAAAAAGCTGGTAGGAATTGGACAGATGGCAACTGTTGCGATTGTGATATTGGGTATACTCTGGATTCCCATTATGCGCAGTGTAGGCGATGTCCTTTACACTACTTACAAGATGTACAATCTGTATTAGCACCAGGCATTGCCGCAGCCTTCCTCTTGGGGATCTGCTGGAAACGCACCTCTGCACAAGGCGGTATGTGGGGACTGATTGCCGGAATGATTATCGGTTTAACCCGTCTGGGGGCAAAGTATATTACAGCAATGTAGGAGATGTGTCAAGCAGTACCTTCAAGTATCTGTTCTATGATATGAACTGGCTGTTTTTCTGCGGATGGATGTTCTTGTTCTGCATCGTAGTGGTTATCGCAGTCAGCATGTTTACAGCTGCCCCAAGCGCTGAAAAGATTCAAGGGCTGGTATTCGGAACTTCAACTCCCGAACAAAAAGCAGCTACACGTGCGAGTTGGAATAAATGGGATATCATTCATACCCTTATCATCCTGGGTATTACTGCTGCTTTTATTGGTATTTCTGGTAAATCGGTATGTTGCATGATATATATCCATGCAGCATACCCCTTAAACAAAAATTAAGATATGAGTAATTACTATAGTTCAAATCCGAAACTTTATGTAAGTATCGACTGCATTATTTTCGGTTTCAATGAAGGAGAATTGAACCTGCTGTTGCTGAAGCGTAACTTTGAACCGGCAATGGGCGAATGGTCGCTGATGGGTGGATTCGTGCAGGAAGACGAAAGCGTGGATGATGCAGCCAAACGAGTCCTGAATGAACTAACCGGACTGGAAGATGTATATATGGAACAAGTCCAAGCTTTCGGAGCCATAGATCGTGACCCAGGAGAACGCGTAGTCTCCATTGCTTACTATGCGCTCATCAACATCAACGAATACGACAAAGAATCCGTACAGCAACACAATGCTTTCTGGGTAAATATCAATGAACTGCCAGCGCTAATCTTTGATCATCCGCAAATGGTGGAGAAAGCTCGGAAGTTGATGCAACAAAAAGCGTCCACCGAACCAATCGGCTTTAATCTACTACCTAAACTGTTCACGCTGTCACAACTGCAAAGCTTATACGAAGCTATATACGGCGAGAGCATTGACAAACGAAACTTCCGAAAACGCATAGCAGAAATGGACTATATAGAAAAAACTGACAAAATAGACAAAACGGGGTCCAAACGTGGAGCTGCTTTATATCAGTTTAATGAGAAGGCATACCGCAAAGCTCCGAAATTTAAGCTCTGAAAACCTAATATTCAACAACTTGTAATTAGTAATTTAAATAATATGCTGGAAGCACTGAAAGACAAAGTAGATATTGAGTGGTTTTTTGAAGGCTGGGATAATGTAAAGTGCAAGCTGAATGATTTCCCGATCAACTACATGGAGCTGCGCCAGTTAGATGAGCGTCTGGATTACTATACTCCGGTGATCATTGCAAATAATGATACGTTAGAAAACCGCCCGGAACTGGTAAAAAGCTTCCTGGCAGCAACAGAAAAAGGCTATAAATATGCCAATTGAAAACC
>ENA-OQDF01000283-OQDF01000283.1-human-gut-metagenome-genome-assembly--contig:-NODE-283-length-20558-cov-8.480300_pt1 | contig 20558 bp, 25 predicted proteins | sample MGYA00242769_ERZ504597 | MGnify/ENA primary metagenome ERZ504597 (study PRJEB26092, sample SAMD00036305) | human gut metagenome | host: Homo sapiens | study: EMG produced TPA metagenomics assembly of...
GCCTCACCGCTGGTCAGAAACTCATCCTGCAGAATGTACCACGGGCCAGTCTGGATTTTCCTTCACGGACGCATTTTTCCACCTGCTCGCGTTTTTTCCGGGCGCACTTCCAGGTAATCGTCCAGGGCAATCGTCTGTCCATCCAGGAAAAATCCACCAAATTCCGGATCGTTCTCTGCTTTTTCCAAAATATTGTCTACCAGCTCAATCAGTTTCATTCTGTGTTTTTCAAAAGACTGATACCACTCTCTGTCCCAGTGGGAATGGGAAATAATATGAACAGTTGTTTTCATGATGTGTTTCCTCCTGTTATAAAAATGATTTTCAAACTTAAAACTCTTTCTATATTAAGTCTTGTTCCTGTATTGCCGTGTTGATTTGATATATCATATCATAAAAAACGCAATGCTTCTGTCAAGTATTTCTACGTTTTTCCATGATTTTATATCATTTTCTTTTTATTTGATATATTATTTTTAGTTTGACTTATCTTTTTCCCGAGATTATAATACAAAGCAAGTCGATATCACACTTTTACAAATACAGTTGTCACCAATCATACTATTTGAGGAATTTTATAGACATGGATAGAAATAAAAGAATAACGAAACCCAAATATGAAATCATCAAAGAAGCTCTTTTAGAGCGCATCCGCACCGGACAGTTTTCTTCCGATGCCGTGTTCTGCACGGAAAAAATGCTCTCGGAGCAATATGAGGTAAGCCGCATCACAGCAAAGCGGGCGATTGAAGATCTGGAACAGCAGGGAATCCTGTATCGAAAACGCGGCGTTGGAAGCTTTGTCTCGCAGAAAATCCCACCGGTTTCCTCCTCCGCATCAGAAACCGACAGCAAATCAAAAATGGTTTCCCTGCTGCTTCCCTTTGCCACAACACAGGGAAACATTTCGGAAACGATTGGTTCCTTAAGTGCCGCACTGGCGGAAAAAGGATACTTTTTAAGCATTCATATCACCGGCTCTTCCTCTCCGAAGGAACGTGCCACACTGGAACTGCTCCGTTCTCAGAATATCGCCGGACTTGTCTACTATCCCAAGCGTGACAATATCCACCTGGAACAGTTAAACGATTTCCTGTTTGCAAACGCCCGGTTGTCATCATCGACAAGCAGACCGACTGTCCGTATTTAAACAATGTTGTCTGCGACAATTACGATGGCGGACGGCAGCTCACCCGCCACCTTCTGGAACAAGGGCATCGCAACATCGCCTTTTTCACAACAGCTCCCCTTTCCGAAACCTCGTCGGTCCGTGATCGTTTCGGCGGATTTTTGCACGAAATAAAAGCCGCCGGAATCATGCCCGATTCCCGGCAGCTTATCACCTGGCCACATGCACTTTCTACAGAAGATGCCCTTTCAACAGAAATCACACCTTTTCAACAGCAGCTCCTTACCCTGCGGCAAAATGGAATTACTGCACTTCTCGCAGAAAATGATCAGGTTGCCGAACTCATCTTTCTCGCCTGCCGTACCATTGGCCTTAGGATTCCGGAAGATCTCTGCCTCTGTGGTTTTGATGACACGAGTCTCAGCCGGAGTCTTGAAATTACCTCTATTCATCAGGACTTTGAAAGCATCGGACGGGAAGCCAGCCGGATTCTCCTTTCCACACTGGAAAACCCTGCGGCGGAACCGGAAAAAATTGTACTGCCGGTGACACTTGTTCCCCGGGCATCCTCGCTTCGAATGATAAAAACAGAATCCTAAAACCAGATCATTTTTCATCTGAATTTTCTTCCAGAAATTTTCGGATCTTCTCTGGCGGCAGCAATGCATAAATACTTTTATGGAATGTTGCCGCCACTTCCAGTTCTCCGTAATATCCTGTACGCACATCACAATTTCCCTGGAACGCCTCCCGCAGTGTCGCATTCAGCGCTGCTCCCTCATCACTGTCCATAAAATCTTTCAGCATCCGGCAGCAGGTGTGCGTGTTTTCATAATAGCGGCGGTATGCCGGATGAAATTCCCGCATCCATCCGCTCACGGATACACAGAACAACGCCGTCGGATGGATCACCGGCTGATAAAGAAGACGCCATTTTTCCTGCTGTACTGGATCTACCGCAAACGCAAGCAAAGAAACTTTCAGCTCTTCCATAAAACCCGGATAATCTTCCTCCGTCAGAGAGATAATTTTCTGATTGCGCAGATACTGGTTGATATTCGTCGCATCAATCTGCTCCGGAGAAATGTACTGTAAATAACGGGACATCATTTTCAAATCCGTACCTGCGTGCTCAATCGTATGCTGTGTGATTTTCTGCCACAAAAACTGCTGATATTCCGTAACCGGCGTATCCAGATATGCCATCCACAAATACTGTGCCAGCAGCCGGGCATCCCGGGATTCCATCTGATTCCGGGTAGGATCCTCCGGGCAAAAATCGGTATCTGCAAGCATCCCCGCAAGCTGTTCAAGCGACTGGCACACAGGAAGCTGTCCGCTCAGACGATCCATTTCGCTGATCGTCTGCTGAATGGTAAGCATCTGCGACTGGAGTGCATTCAGCTGTTTATGCAGATAAAATGGTGTTGTGCGCGGCTTGTGAAGAATCGCGCGGATATCCGCCAGTGAAAGTCCTGCCTCGCGCAGCTTGCGGATGATAAAAAGTTTTTGAATATCTGCTTCTGAAAAATCATGGTAACCGTTATGTTCATCAACAACAGGCGAGATCATCTTCTGATCGATATAATAATAAACCGTCCTCCTGGACAATCCTGTTTTTTTGATTACTTCCTGAATTCTCATTGTTGCACCCCGTTTTTCCTTTTGTCCAGTCATTCCCCCGCATTCTGACTGTTTCTCTTTTTTTTCACTCTTTTTCTTTCTGTTTTTCCGCTTTTTTCGTTTTGATTTTATAAAAGCATACACCTGGTGTATACTTTTGTTTCCTATTATATCCTGTTTTCCCTCAAAAAGCCACGTAACAATTCTCTTTTTCCATAGAAATCTTCTGCTTTTGAGAAAAGAATGCTGTTTATTTCTGAAAAAATTTGCATTGACTGTCCACCAACGATATCCCGTATAATAAAGGAAAAGATTTGCAACAAAATTTAAGAGAAAGGAAATATCCCGTTTTTTGTATTCTCCAAAACGAATCGTCATTCAGAGTCAAATGATTTTTCATGCAAAATTCATTTTTCTCCGAATCGTTAAAAAAATAAAAACTACAGCCTGCATAATCAGTTTTCATTGATACGAAAAAACGGGATCGGGTGAATGGTATGATGTTAAAAGATAAAGTTGCAATTGTTACCGGCGGAACCAGAGGAATCGGCTATGCCATTGTGCACAAATTTCTGCAGAACGGCGCGAAAGTCGTCCTGTTCGGATCCCGGGAAGAGACCGTTGCAAAAGCGGTTGCATCTTTAAAAGAAGAAAACCCGGACTGGGAAGTTTCCGGTGCATGGCCAAAGCTGACCGATGCAGCTGCCATGGTAGATGAGATCAACAAAGTCAAAGAAAAATACGGCAAAATCGATATTCTTGTGAACAACGCCGGTGTCTCAGACAGTACACCAATTGACAAGTATACCGCAGAGCGCTTTGCCAGTGTCATGGATCTAAATGTCAACGCCATGATGAACGGCATCCTTCCAACCGTTGCTATTATGAAAGAACAGGGCGGCGGCTGTATTTTAAATACCAGCTCAATGGTCAGCATCTGCGGCCAGCCGGGCGGCGTTGCCTATCCATCCAGTAAATATGCGGTCAACGGTCTGACCTGGTCCCTCGCACGGGAACTTGGTCCTTTCCATATCCGTGTAAACGCGGTTGCACCTGGCATCACCCGTACCGATATGGTTGCCGCACTTCCAAAAGAAATGATTGATCCACTCATCAACCGCATTCCTCTTCGAAGAATTGGTGAGGCAGAAGACATTGCAAACGCATTCCTCTTCCTGGCAAGCGATATGGCTTCGTATGTAACCGGAGAAATTCTTTCCGTGGATGGTGCGATGAGATCCTGATTTATTTTTCATCCAGTTGTACACCATTTTCTGATTTTGGGATTATCTGCGTAAAATCTATAGTTTTATAATAGAAAAAATCCTGCAAGACGTTAAACTATCTCTCAACCTTCCGCTTTTCATTTTGAAGATTGGGAGGCCGTTCATGTCCCACAGGATTTTTTCCTATATAGCAGCAGATATTCTCAATCCGATTCGCTGCTTATTGTTTTTCACCATGGAAGCAAGGGACTTCTTGATTTGGTTAAATCATATTTGGAAACTTCTAAAGTGTCAGTTGACGTAGTTAGAAAAACAACATCACCACTCCCAGCGCACAAAGCAAAATTCCCGTCACGCGGTTCAGCATTTTCACATTTGCCCCGTTGGCCCATTTCGCTCCAATCTGTGCAAAGACCAAGGTACTGATGACACAGGCAATCAGAATTGGAATGTCCGGCGCGCGCCGATATAAAAATGGGAGATCGCACCGGTCAGAGCTGTAAAGGTCATAATAAAGACGCTCGTTCCAACTCCTGTTTTCAGTTCATATCCGAGCACGCTGGTCAGCACCAGAAGCAGCATCATGCCACCGCCTGCTCCGACAAATCCACAGATAAATCCAATCACAACACCGCAGAGAATCGACTGCTGGATTTTCTGTTTTTCTGATTTGTTTGCCTGTACTTCTTTCGTCGTCATGATCGGACGGATGATAAATTTCAGTCCGACAAACAGTGTCATCACTTTCGAAAATCCGCCCATGGTTCCATTTGGCACAAGCGAAGATACGAAGCTGCGACCAGTGTAAAAATCAGAACAGATATCAGCATAATCACGCCGTGGCGGATATCAATGTTTTTATTCTTTTTATAAGTCCAGGCACTTACTCCTGATGCCAGCACATCCGATGCCAGCGCAATGCCAATCGCCTGATAAGCCGGCATGTGTAAAAAGGTAATCAGCATCGGTGAAACAACGGCCGCTGCGGAGAGTCCCGCAAGTCCCGTGCCAAGCCGGCGCCAAGACCAGCCACAATACATACGATAAGTTGTGTTATTGTCATAGTTTTTCTGTCATCCGCTTAGATCCGTTGCACTTTTCCTGTACTTTGCCATTTAGGGGCAGATGACTGTTTTCCTCCTCTTTCTGTTTTTGTTTTGTCTTATTTTTCTATTATGTTCTTCTCTCTGGCTTTCAGCGTTTTTATTTTTCCGTCACGTTCCTCCGAATCAGCTCGCATAATCTGAGAAATTCTTCCCTGTCTTCTCTGGAAATTCCGGAAAACAACGATTCTCCAAACGCTCTCTGGCAATCCTGTCCAAAGCGGATAATTTCTGATGCACTTTCTTCTAGCTTCAAATGCACTTTCTTGCGATCCGCCGCATCTGTTTCTTTTTGAATGTATCCTTTTTCACACAGCTTGTTCACTGCCAGTGAAACATGCGATTTCTGCATTTTCCGCACACGCACAATATCCACTGCAAGATCAAACTGGCTGTTATTCGCAAGAAACAGCAGAACATCCACTTCCGCAGCTGACAGATCATAACGCACCATGACCTTTTTTCGGTACTGGTTGTATTTTCGTTCTACCTCCACTGCAAATTGCCATTGTTCATCAAACATACTTTTTCACCTTCTTTTTTAACTTGATATTCTTATTTGTTCTATTTTGAACTTTTTTGTATAATAGTTCTTTTTTGAACATTTGTCAAGGATGTACACGGAAAACGTTCGAACTTATAAATCTAAAGTATTTTTATAAAGTGCAGAAAATTATATTCTTGACTCTATAATTATTGTAGGGTTTACTATAATCGTAACATTCTACAACAGGAGGTTTCCCTATCATGGAACGAAACTTAACAACCGGCAGTATCTGGAAAAATATTTTCTATTTTTCGCTGCCTTATCTCTTATCGTATTTTCTGCAGACGCTCTACGGCATGGCAGATCTTTTCATCATCGGACAGTTTGAAGGCGCGGCCGGTACAACAGCCGTTTCCATCGGCAGTCAGGTTATGCATATGATTACCGTTATCATCGTGGGACTTGCCATGGGAACGACTGTCAGCATCGCGCAGGCCGTCGGCGCAAAAGATAAAAAGCAGGCATCACGCTGCACAGGAAATACCATCACTTTATTTCTCGGTGTTTCCGTCGCGCTGATGGTAATCCTGCTTCTTCTGGTAAAGCCGATCGTACTTGTGATGTCCACACCATCCGAAGCCGTTTCCGGCACCGTCGCTTATCTGACGATCTGTTTCATTGGTATTCCATTCATCACCGCGTATAATATCATCAGTTCCATCTTCCGTGGACTTGGTGATTCGAAAAGCCCGATGTACTTCATCGCAGTCGCATGTGCGGCCAATATCGCACTCGACTATCTCTTTATGGGCGCCTGCATCTTGGTCCATCCGGTGCCGCGCTTGGAACCACGCTTTCCCAGACACTCAGCGTCATTCTGGCACTGATTGCGATCCGCAAACGTGATACTGGCATCCGTCTTACCCGGTCGGATCTCTCCCCTCAGACAGCTGTGATGGGACAGATTCTTAAAATCGGTGTTCCGATCGCCCTGCAGGATGGTTTTATTCAGATCGCCTTTATCATCATTACCATCATCGCTAACCGGCGCGGTCTGGAAGCAGCGGCTGCAGTCGGTATTGTAGAGAAAATCATCAGCTTCCTGTTCCTGATTCCATCTTCCATGCTTTCCACTGTTTCGGCGCTCGGCGCGCAGAACATCGGTGCTGGAAAGCAGAAGCGTGCCGAACAGACCATGTGGTGTGCTGCACTGATTGCTGTCGTTTTCGGACTGATCGTCGCTATTACGATTCAGTTTATTTCCGTTCCTGTGGTCGGTCTTTTCACAACAGATGCGGAGGTTGCACGCCTCGGCGGTCAGTATATCCGCGGTTATATCTGGGACTGCATTTTTGCTGGAGTCCACTTCACCTTCAGCGGCTATTTCTGTGCCTGCGGACGGTCGGAATTTTCCTTCCTGCACAATATCATTGCCATTCTGCTTGTTAGAATCCCCGGTGTGTATCTGACTTCCATCTGGTTCCCGGACACGCTGTTCCCGATGGGCATTACAACGGCATGTGGATCTCTGACCTCTATTATCCTCTGCCTGCTGGTGTTTCGGTACTTAAAGAAGAAACCGATTCGTACTGCTGTATAAATTTTCTTTGGAGATATCTTTATGACAGACGATCGCAGGAAATCACCTTAATTGACAACGGAATGACAAGCGATCCAGAAAAATTTGTAACAGAAATCCGAATCCCGATTCGACCTTCGGATTCTTTTTAAAAACAACAACCGGGAATATCTGATTTTTTGATTTCAGATATCCCCGGGTGTTGTTTTCTTTTGTTTTTTTCGGCCTTTTCTACCACACCGGCTTCTGCAGGCAGAACGGCAGTTCCAGTCCATTTTCCTCGAGAAGTTCCTGGTTCGTCAAAATTTCTTTTGCATCTCCATCGCAGACAATGCACCCGCCGGACATCAGAATCACGCGACTGCACGTTTCCAGAATCATGTCGAGATCGTGCGATGCGATGATTTTCAGATGTTCAAAATCGTTCAGAATGTGGATCAGTGATCTGCGGTTTCTGGGATCGAGTGCAATCGATGGCTCGTCCATCAGGATAATATCCGGTGTCATAGCGAGAATCGTCGCGATGGATGCCATCTTTTTTTCTCCGCCCGACATTTTGTAAATTTGTTTGTCCCGCAGATGCTCGATGTGAATCTGTTTCAGTGCATGGTTTACACGTTTTTCCACCTCTTTCTCCGGCAGCCCGTAATTTCGCGGAGCAAATGCAACATCCTCAAATACCGTCGACATGAAAAGCTGGCTGTCGGAATCCTGGAATACGTAGCCGATTTTTCGCGCACTTTAGGAAGCATCTCTTTTACAACCGGCATTTCCTCCACACGGATGCTGCCCTCGTAGTCCAGATTCAGTCCCACCAGAAGTTTCAGCAGCGTCGATTTTCCAACACCGTTCGCGCCGATCAGTCCGATGCTGTCATTTTCGTGTGCAGTAAACGTGATGTCCTGCAGAATCGGGACTGATTTTTCGTAAGAATAATTAACATGTTCAAAATTGATGTGAATATGGCTCATTTTTGATATCTCCCGACAATTCTTTTCTCTTCCCGCGTGCAGGCAACTGCACCAGGTTGCTTTTCTACTTCTTCCGACTTGTTGCAAATAGATGTCTTCCCACGCAGCGCTTCATCCCGTTACTTTCAGTACGGCAAAAAGTACAAGCCACACACCCATATACAGCCAGTCCTTCGCTTTGCACGGCTCCTTCGCTGTATAGTAAAATTCTCCCTGATAGCCACGCAAAGTCATGCTTTCATACACCTCATTTGCGCGGTCCATGCTGCGCAGAAGCAGCTGGCCGGCCAGTGTTCCCCATACCTTGAAATGAACACCCTTCTGATTCGGCGCGCGCAGACTGTACGCCTGGGTCATGCGGTTTGCCTCCTCGAGAAGCACTGTAACATAGCGGTACGTCAGCAGCACCTGTGTCACCAGAATGGCAGGGATGTGAAGCAGACGCAGTGCATAACAGATTTTTTCGATGGATGTTGTCGCAATCAGAAGATATGCCGCCAGTACGCTGTAAATGCCTTTGATCATCAGCGTCACCATGGAAAGCATCCCTGCTGTCAGCGGAGCAGTACCAATATGCCCGATTACCTGACGGTCAAAGATCGGATTGAACAGCCCCACAAAGCAGATGAGCGGAAGGACAATCCGAAGCCGGTGAATACTGTCGCGGAAGGAAATTTCACCGACAATAAAGAGCACAATCGGTAAATTCCCATACGCAGCAAGCCGGTCAGATCGTATTTGGGAAAGGACATGGTTACAGTCAGAAAAGCGATCGTCAAAATAAGTTTAACCAGTGGATGAATCTTGTTCACCCACTGGTCCTTCGCTGCAAGCATGTCCATATGATGGATTTCATATAATGCATTGCCAAGTTTGTTCATTTTTTCTCCTGTTCCATGCTGCTCACGCTTTTTTCTTTTTGAAAAATCGAAATGCATAGCATGCGCCGACACAGACAACGAGAACGGCTGCGGAACCTGCAACTCCGGAAAAGCTGGTTCCCAGTGTGGAATCGGAATTTTTAAATCCATAGTCCGGCAGAAGTGCTGTTTTTTCCTGAATGTTTTCCGCCGCCGCATGTGCGCCGGTACCATCGTTTTCCAGCTCCGTCGAGCCGGTCAGACGCTCCATGGACACTCAAGCCGTCCGGGTTGGATGACGCTGCAAGAGAAACAGCCCCGCCGATCACCAGCGCTGCAATTCCTAAAATCACGAGTGTTTTCCGGAAGGAGAAGCGGCTCTCCTTTCTTGCTTCGCTGCAGGAAAGCATTTCCGGGCGCGCTTCATAAACAAACAGCAGAACAGCCGCTGTAATCAGACCTTCTACCAGCCCAATTGCCAGATGGATCGGCTGCATCGTTGCCACAAATACGGTGAATGGCAGGTCTGTGATACCGGATGCGAGCGTTTCCAGCGCCACACTGAAAGCGCCAAGCTGCAGGATCACCACACAGCCGAGAATCGAAGCGCCGGCAATTTTTCCCCGTGACATTCCCTTTTTCATCATTGGACGCCAGAACAGGAAATATCCAAGAAAACACCCGTAAAACGCCATGTTCCAGATGTTGCACCCAAGTGCCAGAAGTCCGCCATCCGCGAACAGCAGACACTGAATCAGCAGCACACCGATCATCGTCAGGAATGCGGCGTACGGTCCAAGCAGTGCCGTCAGCATCATACCGCCGCAGAGATGGCCGCTCGAACCCGTGCCTGGAATGGTAAAATTAATCATCTGCGCCGCAAAGACGAATGCGCCCATAACTCCCATCACCGGGATTTTTTCGGGTCGCTCTCCAGGCGCACTTTTTCACAGAAAAACCAGCTGCTCCGCCGGAACAGACATACATTGTTGCAGCCACTGCAGGCGCAACCAGCGCATCAGCCATATGCATAATGTTCTCCTCCTTTTCGTTTTCTGTTTTTTTCTTTTTTACTTTACTACGCTAAAATTCGTCCTGCAAGCCCCCGTGGGGGTTATTTTTTCAGATTTTTCCACGATCCTTTTTGTTCACTTTTACCGATTTTTTATGAACATTTTGTTTAAAATTAAAGGGTGACTTTTTAACATTTATATGGTATTCTATAGACAACACAGACGGATACCCCGGTGTCGGGAGTCCGTACACACACTATCTCGAGGACAGGATTCCTGTCCGATCCGCGGCCGCCTGCACGTCATCGGGTCGCCGCGGTTTTTCTATAGAAAGCCCTCCGGGCAGGATCGCACTGCGGAAGCGAGGAATTATGTCGCTTTTTCAACCCGCTGCAGCCAAAGAATCCCATAAAGCAGGATTCTTTCTTAATTGTAGTGCCAAAACCGGTTCTTTACGGGTTCTGGCTGTATTTTCGAGTATTGGTGTGAATTTTATCTTGATGAGAAGGAGACTCTCTTATGAGCACAGAGAACTTAGAACACGAAGATCAAAACAGAACACCAGAACCGACCATTGATATCCGGAGCAATGAAGCACCCGCTGATCCGGAACAGGAAATTGTTTCCCAGGGTGTTCACAACTACAGCGCCGCTGAAACGTATGTGCGTCCGACCGATCCGGCCATTCTGCAGCAGCTTGAGTGGTTCCAGGACCAAAAACTGGCACTGATGATGCATTTCGGTCTGTACTGCCAGCCGGGTATGGTTGCTTCCTGGGCATTAAGTGACAAGGATTCTGACTGGTCCCGCCACCAGGTAAACTGGGCAGACGGAGAAACGTTCAAAAAACAGTATTTTAATCTGAACCGTTCGTTCAACCAGTCCGCTTCCAGCCGGAGGAGTGGGCACAGATGGCAGAGGACTGCGGGTTCCGCTATCTGATTCTGACCACAAAGCATCACGACGGATTCTGCCTCTGGGATACGAAATATACCGATTATAAGACAACCGCAGAGGACTGCCCGTTCCATGAGCACAAGAATGCGGATATCGTGAAATCCATGTTTGATGCATTCCGTGAGAAAGGCATCGGCATCGGCGCTTACTTTTCCAAAGCAGACTGGCACTGCCCGGACTACTGGAATGAGGAGCTTAGAAAAGACGGCATGACATCCCGCGGACCATCCTACGATCCGAAGGAGTACCCGGAAGTGTGGAACCGTTTTAAAGAATATACAAAGAATCAGGTGCTGGAGCTCTGCGAGAATTACGGCAAGCTGGATATTCTCTGGTTCGATGCCGGCTGGGTGTGCGAGCATAACGGACAGGATATTGATCTTGGCGACATCGTTGACGAAGCGCGTAAGATTCAGCCATGGGTTCTCTCCGTTGACCGTACGATCGGCGGCGCTTATGAGAACTACGTTACCCCGGAGCTCTGCATTCCGGAAGAGCCGCTCGGTGTTCCGTGGGAGAGCTGCCTGACACTCGGCGTAGACTTTACGTACGAATACGGCGATCACTACAAATCTCCACGTGAACTTGTCGGCCTGCTTGTCAACATCGTTGCCAAAGGCGGAAACATGGCACTGAACGTCAGCCCGCAGCCAGACGGCCGTATCCCGGTCGACGCCTGGGACAGCCTGAACGGCTTTGGACAGTGGATGAAAACATACGGCGACGCATCTACGGAACCCGCATCTGCGCACCGTACCAGAGCGGAAACCTTTCGTTCACACAGAAGGGTGACTCCGTGTATGTATTCCGGCTGTATCCGACGGTGCAGGAATCGGTAGAGGCTGAGATTTTCGTGCCGTATACAGAAGAGAAGATTTCGGAGATCTGCATGGTGGAGAATGGGGAAACGGTTGCTTTCAGAGAAGTGGAAAGCGGACTTTGCATCACCGTTCCGGCAGGATACCGAAGAGGCTCAGCACCGATTGCGCTGGTGTTTGAGATGAAGAAAGCGAAATAAACGACAGAAGCCCCATAGACACTTATTTTTGTGTACTCTGGGGCTTCAATAATTTCCCAATATTCTACTTTTGATATCTTTCTATCCTGCATTCATGCTCTTTCGTAGCCTTATCATAATTAACCGCCACGAGCAGCAAATTTCCCTGGTATTCTTCCAGGCTTCGGCAGTATTCTTTTTTCTTGATCTGCTGAATCGCACCTTCTGCTGATTTATCCCATTTCAGTTCTACAACCAATGCTGGTTTATCTGCGAATTTTTTTCTCGGGACAAAGACCAGATCGGCGAATCCTTTTCCGCCCGGCAGTTCCCGGTATACCTGATAGAAATTTCTTGCGGCATAAAGTGCAAGGGAAACGGTATAACTTAATGCATTTTCATCATTATACTGAAGCATTGACGTCTCAAAATGTGCCTCTTTGATTCCTTCTGCTACCTGCTCCGGGCGTATTTGCCAGATTGCCTGCAGGGTGTCTGCTGAGTTTTTAAGTGCTTTTGAAATCTCACCCCAATCTGAAACTGAGACTGCGTTGATATATTCCGCCCGCACTTCCGCATTCGGAATGAAAACACATTTATTTTTCTCGTCATATCCCAGATAACCAAGATGAATCAGCAGTGTAAACACATCATCTTCTGTCCGAAACGTCGTCATATCGTTTGTGAAGCTGCCGGTATTGACTGGTACGGTTTCGCCGGCGATCATGCTCAGTACGTCGTCTTTCAGGCCATCGAAGTTGAGATCAATATAGACCTGCAGTGCTTCAAATGTTTCCGTCTGATTCCAGTAATTTTCGATTTTGCGGAAGCGCATGCAGTTTACGACAGATCGCGGGCTGTAAACAGACGGCACTTGTTCGAAAGAATATCCGTCGTACCAATTTTGACTTCTTCCAGATCCATCTGATACTTTTCGCAGAGCTGTTTCACTTCCGCTTCCGTAAACCCTACATATTCCGCCAGCGGTCCCGGGCTGATCATGGAGAATTCATCAAACATGTTTAAAGCAGAATGCGTTCCATATTTTTTAATCGGCAGGATTCCTGTCATATATGCCAGATGAATATAGCTCTTGTCCTTCATCAGATTCCGCAGAAAATCCAGATATTTTTCCTGCGCTTCCCGGTCTGTTTTAAATTCCCGGAACACGCAGTCCCATTCATCGATAATGATTACATACGGTATTTTCGTCTGCTGATACACATCCTGCATTGTCCGTGCCAGGTTGGTCTCGTCAAAATATCGAAAATCCGGATACTCGCCCAGCAGCTCCCACAGAACGCTTTTCTGCAGCAATGCAATCATCTCCGTGACATTCCCGCTCTGGCTCAGGAAATCCTGCATATTCAGAAATATCGTGTTATATTGATTGGCGTACTTCTGAAAATCTGGACTTTCGGAAATTTTAAACCCCGAAAACAGTTCCTCCGCCCTGCTCTCACGACTGTAATAGGCAGCCAGCATATTGGCAGCCATTGATTTTCCAAAACGACGCGGTCTGCTGATGCATAAGTATCCCTGCATCGTATTCAGAACGCTGTTCGTGTAATTCAGCAGCCCTGTTTTATCAACATAAATTTCGGACTGAATCATCTTTCGAAACGCTTCCCCATCCGGATTAAAATAGGTTCCCAATCTGCTGCTCCTCCTTCTCCTGTTTAATAGTTATAGTATATTCTTCCACACGAACTTTATCAAGAAAATACCAAAACAATATCATTTTCTTTTGACATTGTTCCGGTATTTTATGTTTATGATTCCTGCTTATCTTCTTTCTTTTTCCTGTATGCCGCCGCGATTCCAATGCCTGATGCGATTACACCGAAGATCCATTTTCCCGGGGAGGTCTGGTCGCCGGTGGATGGATTGTCTTTTCCGGTCTGGCTGTCTGGGGTCTTGGTTGGAGACAGGGTTGGTGAGACAGATGCTTTCTTTCCACCAAACACGAAGGCTTTGGAACGGGAACCTCATCGGTGCAGAGCACAGCCGAACGATACCACGAACAGCGCAGTTCCGGTGCGTGAACGGGGTGTTTTATGCCTCGGTATTATTATATGGAGACGAAAAGAACCCTCAGTAGTTCTCAGCTGCTGAGGATTCTTCCCATGTTCGAATCGTTTTTATAATTTGATGACTTTCGTTCCTTCGGTAATTCCATTCTCATTAAATGCATCCACTCTCACATACACCGTCTCCCCTTCTACCAGTGCACCGATGTTCTGCTCTGCCGTAAAGGTCATGCAGCTGTGATACAGTTTATCCGGCGCAAATCCCCAGAGGACGTTGTATCCGACGGCATCTGCCTGCGGCTCGATGGTGATGCGCATATCCATTGTTCCAACGCGCTCTGCCTGGTACTGCGGCTCGGTTGGTTTTTCGCCGTTTCCAAGGCCGAAGACGCGGAGACCGGAAACGCATGGATTCTGGCTGTACGGTACTTCAAAGACGGTGAGTTTCAGATAGCGGATCTGTACGCCTTCTTCTTTTACAACGAAATCATGCGGCAGGTTTGTCTCTGCGTTGGATTTGTCTTCTAATACAAAATAGTTCGTGCCATCGGCGGATGCCTCAAGGAGCCATCTGGTCTTATGCTGGCTCGGGTCGATATATCGTTCCCCCTGACGCTCGCCCGGCAGAGGTGCATCGATTTTGTCATCTGCAAATTGATCTGTACGGCGCGGACATCTTTTACCTCACCAAGATCCATCGAAATCCACTCACCCGGCTGATTTCCGGCTGCGCGCCACCAGGTCTGGATATTTTCATCTGTCGCAAACGACGGTTCTCTGCCTTCTTCCGAGGACGATGCCGTCATTGCTTTCTGATAGCTTAAGAGATACCACTCCGGTTTTGCCCATGGGTCTTCTTTTGCCTGCTCCACCGCCATCGGCCAGTCGCCGAACTGCTGATTACAGAACAGGACACCATCTTTGTCGAAGCCTGCCCGCCAGATGCCGACGCGACGCTCCATATCGTGGTTTTTGCTGATCTGCATTGTCGCGGTATGCCACCAGTTTCCATAGCGGTCTTCCATCGTCGAACCGTGGCCTGCACCGCGCAGGAATCCGCCCGGTTTATAGGAATATGGATTGTTCTTTGCCAGACGGAACGGGCCAAGCGGGGAATCACTCTCGTAAACACCGTCACCGTAAACGTTGTATTCCGTTCCCGGACCGGCATACTGAAGGTAATAGATTCCATTGTGCTTCGTCATCCATGCGCCCTCAATGAACGGTCTCTGGCTGAACATAATTTTGGCAAACCCGATCTGCTCCTCCGTCAGATGATCCGCATCTTTTCCCTGTACTTTCAGAAAATCTTTGAATTTTTCAACGGCTTCATCTTCACTCAGCGGCATTTTGGAATGATTTTCTCCAACGCGCTCGTATCCGATTTTTTCCGGCTGACCGTAGATCAGTTCTTTTCTCTCGGTCTTTGGAATCATTGTCTCCGGGTCAAGCTCCACGCCCCAGATCGGAGTCACGTTGTTGCAGCCCCAGTAAAAATAGAGTTTTCCATCATCATCGAGAAACAGGTTCGGATCCCAGAAATCGAAGGTTCCCGGAATGCGCTCAAACGGACCGTTCAGGATATCTTTTGTGCGGTAAAAATCACAGATCGTGCCGCGGCGGGATGCGCTGAAATAGACGTAATCGCCGACCACGCGCACATCCGGCGCATAGTCATACAGCGGCAGGCTGTCCGGCAGACGGTGGCTCTCCCAGTGAACCATATCCTCCGAAACCCAGACGCTCAACGTCATGGATGCAAAAATATAATATTTTCCCTGAAATAAAATCATCGACGGATCGGCGGCCTCGCGGGAAATCTTGTCCTCGCCGCTTCTCATATCCTCGATAAACTGGTAACGGTAATCCATGTTTAATGGATTGCAGTAATACTGTTTCTTCATGTTTCCTCTTTTCCGGATTGTGCGTAAAAACCCCTGCAACATGCTTTCGCACATCCTGTCTTTGTCTTATAAAAAATTTTAGCATACTCCGGGATGAAAAAATGTTCTGATTTGACTTTTTACTTTTAGAAAACTGACTTCACTTGATTTTGTATATGTTCCTTCACATGTTTTTCCTGTTCTTTCTCTCGTTCTTCATGCTTTTTGAACATACCCTTCTTTTTGCATCAAGTATTGGACAAATCTGTATTCCGATTTTACAATGGAAGTATCTTAGAAAAGCACGAAATCATGTACTCTGGGAGTACATCATCGCACAGGGAGGTTTTTTCATGGAATACACAAAACTTGGAAATTCGGATTTAAAGGTATCGAGAATCTGTATGGGATGTATGGGATTTGGAAATGCAAAAAGCGGCATGCATTCCTGGACACTGGACGAGGAGCATTCCCGCGCGATTTTAAAACGCGGTCTGGAGCTTGGTGTAAACTTTTTTGATACCGCTGCCGGTTATCAGAGCGGCACCAGCGAGCAGTATCTGGGACGCGCGCTGAACGATTTTGCAAACGTGATGAAGTCGTTGTCGCAACAAAATTTTTCCCGCGCAGCCCGCAGGAAATTGCAGACGGGGTGAGCGGAAAAGATCATATTTTAGGTCTTCTCGATCGCAGCCTTACGAATCTTGGCATGGACTATGTTGACCTTTATATCTGCCATATGTGGGACTATCACACACCGGTAGAAGAAATGATGGAGGCATTAAATTCAGCTGTCGTTACAGGAAAGGTACGCGCCATCGGTATTTCTAACTGCTTCGCATGGCAGCTGGCAAAAGCAAATTATATTGCGGATAAGAACGGCTGGGCCAAATTTGTTTCGATTCAGGGACATTACAATCTGCTATTCCGCGAGGAGGAACGCGAGATGGTTCCGTTCTGCAAGGATCAGAATATTGCACTGACACCGTACAGCCCGCTGGCTTCCGGCCGCCTGGCAAAAAAACCGTCGGAGCTTTCCAAACGGCTGCAGGAAGATACGTACGCAAAAGGAAAGTATGATGCGACGAAAGAAAAAGACGCCATCATTATCGACCGCGTCGGTGAACTTGCAAAGAAGAAGGGGCTGACGAGAATCCAGATTTCGCTCGGATGGCTGCTCACAAAAGTAACTGCTCCGGTTGTCGGGGCGACAAAGGTATCGCATATTGAAGAGGGCGTCAAAGCCATCGGTGTACAGCTGACACCGGATGAGACTGCTTATCTCGAAGAGCCATATGTCCCGCATGCACTGGTCGGCGTAATGCGCGAGAACCCTTGATAAAAAGTAACTGCTCCGTATCTTCACCGTTATGAGTCAGGCGGATATTACGGATGCTTCACGAGAGAAACACAGACGAAGAAGACTTTATGCAGGAAGCAGAAAGCGCAGTTTCTTCTACTGGAGCCTTGTTCGATTCGATATTGTATTGCTCTGATGAAGGAATTGAAAATGGAGCTTCAAAAAACTGCATTTGCACAGATAAGCGATTGTGTGCTTGCCCTTTCTATACCGGAAATTATAACGCAGAAAAATGTACGGACCGCCATGGAAAAAGCAGGCTTTCATGTAATAAGGGTTATGACTGCGACAGATGCTTGTGCCCTTTCAAAAGCACAAGATATGAAACATGACCAGCAATTTGGGGTTCGTGTGATTTCAAATTGTAAAAAGCAAAATCTGCTGGCAGAATTTTCAGCATGGACAGATCAAACTAATATGCTGGAAGGATTGGAATATACCATCGGAGAGAATACTCCAGAAATGATTCCAAATATGACGTACTATTATCTAAATGATACGAAATCGAGAGAAACACTGGGTCAGGAAACAATCGGATACGAGGATCTTTCCGTTGTGGCCGCGGATAGAACTGCAGCCCAGGGAGCCAGACTTACCAATCCTACCGCGAAGCCTATTACCATGCTTGTACTTTTCCCATGGACCGCCGGAATTGAAATTTCAACCATCCAATGGGGAAAGGAATGCATTCCATTAACCTGGCTTAACGAAGAACGACACATGATTCCCATGCGAACAGATGGTTTCGACATTTTGCTGGATTCCGGAATCAAAGGAAAAGGCCTGAACCTGTATCTGAAATCAAAGGATTCTAAAAGGAAAGTCAGAACCTAGAAAATGGAGGAGATCTGTCCTGAATTTCCAAAGGATGCAAGCCGGCTGAAAGCATGGATCGAGGTTGGAATGGAATGCGGCGATTTTACCCTGATACTGCAATCAGGAGAGAATCTTGCAAAGATAGATTTGAGTCAATTCACAGAAGAAAAGCCGAAACGCTTCCCGATAAATACCGTTTTCGTACCGGAACAGCTTCTCGCAAATGTACTTCAGGCCGGAAAAGAGTTTTGCCTGGGGGCGGAAAATCTGAACCCCACAACGAAGGCTTCTGCAATTGGAAAGAGAATCCAGATGATCGCCAGACAGACACAAGAAGTATTTGCAGACTGTCATGACGGAGATACAAATATCCGAGTCAGCACATGGATTGAAAAGCTGCTGGCTGTAAAAGACAATCTCGAATATGGAATTGTCAGTTCGGAACGAACGACGAATCGCTGGGCCTATATGGATGAAAAGCTTCTTATGATGGATTTCCGTACAGCTTTGGCGCAGAATTTATATCAGCTGAATGTCTTACCGATGGAAGCAAATGGTACAATATTTGATCCTCATATCCATGATGCAGTGCACATCGAAGAAACCGACCTGGTGGAAGAAGACAGAGTTGTCGAGGAAATACAGAAAGGCTACTTCTTCGGAGAAAAACTGTATCGACCGACAAAGGTTATTGTTTCTAAAAATTCCTGTCAAAAGTAATGCTCTGTCATATGTGTCTTGATATATACGAATCAATTTCTCAAACGCACAGATCATTAACCGATATATAAATTAAGGGTGAAGAGGAGCCTGTTTTTAAAGCTCCTCATCACCCTTGACAAACCCTAAAAGAATTTAACCGAATCAACCAAGTCCTGATAAGCGTTGAAGCAGCTATTCAGTTATGAGCAAGTAACGAAGCGGATTGCGAATATCCGCTTTAGCTTTACAGACTGTTCCACAGTACTCCGGAAAATCTGTTTCTTGCAACTCTCACTCCACAGCTGATTTTTTATGTCATTTCTGTATTTTTCCCTTCCATTTCTGTATTGTTTTTATGAAGACATGCTCTTTTTGCTTTTCATCTTCCTGTGCCTCATACTTAGATAATAAGGAATTAAGTTCCCTGTCCCATACCGAATAAAATCGAACGGTGTTTACTTCTTCCTGTATCGTTTTGATTTGTTTTTGATCTTGTCTCGAAAGACTCCGCATTCGTTTTTCTAGTTCCTTTTTGTAAATAGAAACCCCTTGCGGAAATCTTATATTGCTTGCCTCTCTTCTATCTTCTAACTCTATTCCTTTTCCTGATAAAACTTCTTCACTGTATAGCATTTGTAAAAAGGAGACTGCTTTTAAAGGTTGCTTTGTGTTCTTATTAATTCCTGCATAAAGTGTAACATTTGCAGTGAATCCGCCTTCCTGATTCGGCATTGCAAATACCGTATGAACTGTTTTTTCACCTCCAAGTTCTTCCAAATCATTTAGACTTACTACTCCTGTATCTTTTATTTTCCAGTTTAAAGCTAATGATCTTGTTTTTAATGCTACTGTTTCATCCAAAACTTTTTTATCTGCTCTTCCGAATATAGAAGTGTTTTTTTCTTATAATCAACTACCTCACTAAATGTATCAAAAAATTGAACCCCACTTCTTTGCCCTACAATCTGTTGAATTGCTTTTTCTTTTTGTCTGGCTAATTCCAGCCAATTTCTTGATATTTCTGTATTTTCCGGTAAATCCTGCGTTGTAAATGCATATAGAAAATAATCGTATGTCATAGGAATCAGTATTTGTTCCTCATTAGCCATACCTGCAGACAAAATCTTCTCTTCTAAAATATCTATATCAAAATATTTCATGTATGGTTTCAACGAAAGAAAGGTTCCCTGATACATTTCTTTTTGGGGTCCTCAAAACAACTGCTCTTTGCTCACTCCAGGTCGGATTCGGCCCTTCTGCCAAAAATACATCCGGCCCTTCTCCTGTCGTAATTTCATTCTGGATCTCCTGTACTTTTTCTTCCGAAGCCTGTTGCCCTGATGGGATTACCATTAATTCCACTCCATTATTTTTATATATTTTCTTCCAGGCTGCCACTATTTGAAGTACCGTTTTTTTATTTTCTTCATCAACACAAATTTTTAATGGCATTTCCGTTTTCTCAATTTCAATCTTGGCTTGTGTATCTGCATATACCGTTTCTGCATTTAAGCTCCCACTGACTAATGTGATGTTAATCAGAATCAAACCAAAAATTTCTTTCAACCTTTTTCCCATCATTATGCTACCCCCTATGTTTCTATATAGCACAAGGCTATTGCATGACTTCTGTTTTTTACATATCATACAACAGCCTTGTGTTTTAACCATTAATTATCATATCCGTGACAAATTGTTCTTGTTTCTTTCACATTAGCAGTATTTCCTGCGTTACAATTTAAACATTTTGTAGTTTTATTCCTGTTCTATACTGCTTCAAATCAGTTCCCCATGCGTGACCATGAGTACATGTAACTGTACC
>ENA-OQDF01000284-OQDF01000284.1-human-gut-metagenome-genome-assembly--contig:-NODE-284-length-20557-cov-3.350661_pt1 | contig 20557 bp, 26 predicted proteins | sample MGYA00242769_ERZ504597 | MGnify/ENA primary metagenome ERZ504597 (study PRJEB26092, sample SAMD00036305) | human gut metagenome | host: Homo sapiens | study: EMG produced TPA metagenomics assembly of...
CGAAAATATAAAAGTGGGACTAAACATACATCATCTGACCTCGAATCTTTATTTTTACCTATGAAACTTTCTTTCATTTCTGTCAGGGACCTTTTGCCTGATATAAAATCAACCCCAGGCAGCTTTTTTATTTTATCACCGCCTGAAATTATTACGCCCAGTACCATCCATATAATCTGGTACCATCTTTAGTTGTACAGTATGCTCTCACATAATAATTTTCATTCTTATTTAATTTTCCGGTTTTATCTGTATAAGATGTAACATTTCCATTTTTTATAGTTTTGATTTTTCTGTACTTCCGGGCATTTTCATCATATCTGTACAGAATATATCCTGTGCGCCTTTTGCCTTTGTCCACTTAAACGTAAGGTTTTTCCCCTTCTTCTTTTTAGAAATATCACTTACATTCCCCGGTCGTCCCTGGACAGTCACTGTATTACTCCTCTTACTGTACTGGTCTGTATATATTCCGGCTAATGTTCTTACCCGGACTTTGTATTTCACTGTTCTCCCTACAGGCTCTCAGGCTTATATGACGTAGTATTCTGGTCAACTTTACTTACACATTTATATTTTTTTGTGGCTGTATCATATCTGTAAATATAATATTGAAAAGTATATTCTACCGGTGTCCAGTTTAATGTAGCATTACCATTTTTTCATCATAAGATACTTCAGTTTCGGTACCGGTACTGCTGTCGGTGCTGGTATTGTCTTGCAGGTCAGATTATGTTTCTTTGCATATTTTTCCGCATAAGAGCCCTTATCCGCGTAAATAGTAATGCCAGAAGCACCATCAAAAGCATCGTCACTGATTGCTGTTATACCGGAAGGCATAATAATACTCATATTTTTGCACTTTGCAAAAGCTTTCGACTCAATCGTTGAAGTTTTCCTCTCAATGAGCACTTTTTTTACATTTGAGCATCCATAAAAAGCTTTCCGCCCAATCACTTCCACAGCAGACCACACTCTTACCGATGCCATTGTATCATCACAATCTACACAGAATGTTCTGGAATCTCCTTCACTCCAGTCATCATAATAAGAAGTACCATCTTTATCTGTCAGAACATAATCATCATTATCCGTAATTTCCATAAATACCCTGTTCTTGTCTGCAAAAGCCTTAACAGACTCCGGAATTCCATTATCTCCTGCTCTGAATATTACCTTTGTATCCGCGTCAAAAGAATCCTGTTCTATTTCTGTGTCAAAAGAATCATAGTAGGAAACACCTGTATACTCCCACAGCTTCGGACAATTATAAAATGCCCTGCTTTCCAGCTTCGCTCCCTGATCAAAAGAAACTTTTCTGAGATTTTCACAGTTCTCAAAAGCAGATTTATCAATGCGGATATGATTTTTCCTTCTGTCAGCTCCCTCTTCTGCTTTCACAGTCTTTATGTTTATACATCCGTAAAAAGCTCTCTCTCCAACCTCTGAAACTACTTTCCATTATACTCATAAGGTATTATGACATTCTCTGTATCTGTTCCCTTTGTCAGGCGGTATGTATCAGATTCTTTAAGATATTGATATGTAAATCCATTCGCATCCGCTTCCCCTGAGGATACTCCTGTTGCTTCATCCAAAAATCCGTCTGTATCTGCATCTGATTCCATTTTATCCTGAAATGCATCAGTTCAGGATCCTGGCTATCTGTCTGGAATTCCTGTTTCTCTTCTTCTGCTCCATATTCCTGTACTTCCCCATCAGAAAATGTTACAGATTCTGATGCATAAACCGGAGCACCGGATAAACCAAGTGCTGCCGAAATAACAACCGCTATGAACTTTTTTCTATCCATAAAATTCCTCCATTCCGTGATATTTAACCGTTAGTGTTAATATATAACAAGATGGAGAAATTTTTGTAATTATGACATTAAATGTATTTTGATGGACATGAATCTTATATTATACAAACGTTAGTGTATTAAAAATCTGAAATGAATCTTTCTCCGTTCCCTTTTCGCTGCCATCAGCAACTCTGAAATTACCACATATAATCATTTTTCCTGACTTTTTCTCAATATCCATAGACTCTGTTTCATATGATACAAAATTTTTACTTTTATTAATAATAATTGCAAAATCCGGCTTCAATGTACTACTCGTATCTGATTCCATAACTGTTTTAACACTTTCATTTGATATATGGTATAGAACCACTCTTGCTTTATTACTCTTACTACATACTGGAAAAAACATTCCATATTTTTCATGATAGTAAATGTCCTGCAATACATCATCCGATGTGCGTCCAATTTCCACATAAAACTTTGTCGGCTTAACCAGCACTGTATCATCTTTAATCTCTATTTTATCAAAAAAGATTTTTTCACTTTCAATGCCACCTTCATCCTCATGCCATTTATTCATTAAAATGAACTCATATCCTTTTACTGATTTTCCAAAATATGCAATTCCATACTGAGGCTCAGAAAGATGATATCTATTTTTTACTTTACCTGTTTTTGATAATACAACAATATCTGATTTCACATTATTTCCCATTGTATATCCACAAACATATAGATTCTTATCATTAGGATTATATGTCATTCCATTGCAATGATATACACTACTATCTGCTGATTTCCCAAGTTCAGCAACAACATCTGGAATTACACTCTCTGGTGTAGTTGTTTTTAATAACACAGCATAGGTATTAGTTCCATCGCATTTAAGACAATAGGCAATATCATTTTCGTCAATTGCCATTCCCTGCACGTTCGGGCATGAAACATTATTTACCTTTTTATTTGGCAGTACTGCTCCTGTTTTCGTGGATCCGTTAAAAGAAAAATAGCCATTCCCTTCTTCACTCACATTCTCATTCCACTTTTTAAATGTAACACCCGGCAAATATGAAATACGGTCATGCTCCTTTTTATCAGATGTCTCAATCACATTAGAAAGTACCCATATATTATTTTTATAAAGAATGATCCCCTCAAAATTAAACTGCTTATAAGCAGTAGTATCTTGGTCTGCCTGGAATACTGCATATGGATAATAAATTTTATTATTTTCATAGTTTCCCGGTTTCACAAGAAGGATGCGGTTCTTGCACTGACTGTATTTCTGAGTATCATCCGGATAATGATTTGTCAGGATAAACAGCCCCTGATTGGAATCATAATGAATATCATTTGCTTTCTGGTATTCATCTGCTTCATTTGCAATAACAGTAAACTTAGTGCCTCTGCCATTCTGAACTTCATTAAGATTCCCTGTAATAAATTTCATGGTTTCCGGTGTTGCTCTGTTCAATTCTTCCATTAAGATAAATTCATCATTTTTGTAAATATCAATTCCAACATATGTAGTATTTAACTTAGTAAATTTCTGTCCACTGGTATCAAATTTCATTTCAAGTATTCCAGAATCACCGGTTTCATCTTTACAAGTGCAGTAAGTCGGTCTGCCGTCGCAGCCATTCCAAATACAAAATAATTAATCTCTGAAATTTTTTCATTGTCCCCAATGGTATCTGACACAAATTGGCTTGATTTAAAAATCATACTTTTATAGACCATCTTTCCATTTTCATTTGCATGTGCTTTCGCCAGATACACTGTATTACCTGAGAGAGCCATTGCTGATGCATTTGTATTTCTTGATAAACTTTTAACCTCTGCACCAAGTGTTATTCCACAGTTGATTCGTAATTCCTTTTCTGACATTATACCTGCCATATTCATTTCCTCCTGAAATTTATATTTTTTCGAATTTGCAAATTCTACTTGATAAAGAGTTCTTAATTTCAGCTTTGCAAACCTCAAAGAATAAATTTTCCCTTGACAATTTTATACCTGAATTTTTACTCCTGCTTATGCTTACCAAAAAGATTCTCTTTGATTTCTGATAAATCACTTTGTACCTGATGTAAAATCTCTAATTTCTCTGTCAGTTTCTCTATTACAGACTGATAATTTTTTTCCCGCTCTTCCTGTTTCTCATCTCGTTTTTCATTTGATTTCACAATATAAACCAAAAGAAATACCGCCAGCACTGCCCAGATTCCATGCGAAACTGCCACATTCATAACCGTTGTTCCATAGCTCACCTCCCTCCTCTTAATCTTCTTTTATTACGCATTTTTCTATATTCCATCCACTAAAAGTCTTTTCTGGTCTTATTATTACCGTTCCAATTTAAGGCACAGTTTTATTCTCTACAATTATTCTACCAATCTCTTTTTACCATATATTTTTTCTCCTCTTATCATTAATTTGAATTTGCAAACTCACTTTAATTAAAGAGTTTTTTCTCTTCCATTTGTAAACTCACAATTTTTTCTTTTTAGTTTCTGATCAGCAGTTTTCTTACTACTTCCCCTAAAAAGGAGGTAGATAACTATGAAAACACTGACAGAACTTATCCAAAATTATCAAAATGGTATCCCAGATTCAGACAGTGAAATTCTCAAACGTATGGAACCGCTTGTGAAAGGATATGCATCCCGGATTCACTGCATGGAACGCGAAGATTCCACACAGGAATTGTATCTTACTCTGTTAAAGACATTGCCATATTTAAGTTCTTCATCCTCAGAAGGTGAATGTATCAGATACATGCAGACCTCTGTCGAAAACAGATATCGTTCCCTTTGCCGCAGTTGTCTTTCCGAACCTGAAAAAGATGATTTTGATTCTTGTTCTGTTTCATTACAGGCTCCCGACAGTTTTGATGACACCTATTATGATGTAACCGCATATATCAACTCTTACCCTTCGGACAGTGTCCAGAGAAAAATTCTGTCCATGTACTTTTATCAGGATAAAAGCGATGCCCAGATTGCCCGGAAACTGAAGCTGTCCCGCCAGTACGTCAATCGGATGAAGAAGAAACTAATTCTCAAATATATTTCCGAAAACAAATAAAAGAAACACCTGCTGACCATAAATTTACAGTCTGCAGGTGTTCCCTTAGTTTTCATAAAATTTCCATTAATGCCATTCCCGTACCGGAAATGCCATTCATAAAAGCCAGATTCAGATATTCTGTCCCAGATATTTTTGCCGGGTGATCCAGTTGAAATAAAAGGCAGTCACATAACGCCTCATATTGCTCCTTCATTTTTTTATTACCATATTTTCGAAGATACTTCTTCATAATAAGTAAATTCCCGGACATCCCATGACACAGACAAATTTTTCATCCTGTTCTCCATAAAACAAAGAGTCTGCAGCATTTAACCTGTCTTTTTTAATCTGCATATCCTCAGGAAACAGCTCTTCCAGTTTCATTCGTGAAAGCAGGATTCCCGGCGCCCCATGGCACCATGCATTCATGAAGCTTTCCCCTGAACTCTCTCGTAAATCCTTCCAGTTTCCGGCTTTCTCTGAGTACAAAGAATCCTCATATCTCAGCAAAAGCTGTATTTTATCAGCATATTCCACTTTATGATTACATTCATACAACGCTGCATAAGCCATCATAAATCCACTGTTGCCATGAGACATTCCAGCCAGCGGTCCGTCTGTTCCTTTTAATCTCCATCCGTATCCATTTCCGGTTTCCTGTCCTTTCTTCCACAAATCTTTTTCCATATCTGCCGCTATTTCATAATATTTCAGATTTCCGGTTTCTTTATATAACATTACTGCCATTACAATAGCTCCGGCATTTCCGCTCAGATAATCCAGTTGTGAATCTTCTTTCCATACCCTCTCAATAATGCTGAAATGCTTTTCCGCATAAATCATCCACACTCTTTTTCCTGTAAGTTTAAACAGATAAAGATAGGTATATACCACCGAGCTTTCTCCATTTACAATACCTGTCAGAAGATTTTTATCATAAATCTGTTTTTTGTGTATTTCATCTGTATAAGCTTTCAATCTCAAAACAGCAAGATGATAAATTTCTTCTGCACTTGCATTCTTTTCTTCAAATCATGAAGATATTTTGCAAGAAACAAGACTGTCCCCGATATTCCATCATATAAATAGATTCCACCTGATCTGAGGTTCCAGTGACCATTATCCCAGAATTGCAGTCCTGTCCAGCCAACACTCTGTTCCCGGATAATTGCTCTGCTGCAGATTCGATGAACTATCTTTCTGATCTGACTGTATATTTTGCGCTCTTTATCTGTGTCATATCCCTTTATCCTGGTCGGAAACATCTTTTTCTTTCCATCAGATGCCTTCAGCATTTCCATGGACAGCCTGATATAATCACACTGACATTCCATATCAGAGTAACTCATCTGCTTCATATGCATTCGCCATGACTCATAAGGAGTACAGGGCAGATATTCTTTATGTTCTCCGCCATTTCCATCATAAACAGATCTGCTGTTCGCATCAATCTCAAAGCAGGGTATATCCATTTCCAGAAGGCTCTCAATTTCATAATCATGAATCTCCTTCATAAAAGAAGATTCCCCCTCTTTGTGAATCACATTCAAAAGAGCTTTCCTGCATTCTCTTGACTTCATATAATCCGGATGAAACGAAGCCATAAGATACATTGCATACTGTTGGGTATGCCGCAGTACAACTCTGGAATGTCCGTCAAAAAAGCCGGACAACATCACCTCCACTTTCTTATCTGCCATTGCCACCATGTACGCTCTGCAAAATCCTCTGATAATGCATTCCGTATAATCTGCCGCATTGATAACCTGATCATTTAATCTTACAATGCATTCCTTTATCTGCATTTCCACAGGTTCATATTCTATGTGGATATCAGATGTTTTATCATCCTTTACCACAGGAAGTTTAAACGGTGTTTTTATCTTTTCCTCTGTTCCCATTGCACTTATAAGAACTCTGCTGTTTCCTCTGCCCCATGTGAGAACAGGGAGCATTCCTGTATGTATAACCGAATTTGCCAATTTTATTTCTGTACTTTTGTTTATTTTTTCTTCTACACTACTTCCGTCTTTTTCTGATTGTTGTTTTAAATATCCCGGATACGTTTCCATATCGATAATCACAGGATATTCTCCATGTGCGATAATATTTTCACCATGAAGATCTGTTGCTCCAAGGGCATATCCCAAAAACAGATGTATGCCCATTCTGAAATAATAATGCTCCACCTCACTTTCGTTTTTACAGGGAATATTCTCAATTTTTTCTTCCCATCCATAGGAATCATGAGATAAATATTGTACCGTCCTGCAGGAAATTCCTGTTTTTCTGCATAAATAGTTATAAAGTTCCTGATATTTTATATTCTTATCAAGACTATGTGGCTTATAGTACAGAATTGTTCCATTATCCAATTCTACCTTCGCCACACTTCGTCCTCCTCTGTGTGTATCGCCTTTCGACATGTAAATTCCCACAGTCCCGGAAAACTTTCTTCCATCACAGAATATTTTTTGTATCTGTTCTTTTTCTGCATAAAGAGATTTCCTGATTTCACATTCTGCTCTCTGGATAGAGTTATTTTTTAATTCAAGCAGACGTTCTAACTCGGGATATTCCTGCAGTAAAGATTTTATATATGTTGCATTGTTAAGATATTTTTTTCATAATAATCATATTGTTCTTCAGAAGTATTTCCTTTTAGATTGCCTTTCGCCTTTTGTTCATGAATACTCAATATAAAAATCCGTTCTGATATCGCATTATTATAATGATTAAAGTCTGGCATACCTTTTCTATTTCCTTTAACAACATATTGAAAAAAAAGATCCGTTATGTAAAGTATATGCTTCCACTTCTACTCCATTTTCTTCATAAAACAGTTCTATTTCCTTAAGTTCTTCCTCAATACATCCAATAAATTCTTCTGTCATTTTTTTATCTCTCCTTTAACTTTTACTTAAAATAATAATTACCTGAAAAAATCAGAATCATATTTAAATGTGATATTTCCATCATATCTTTTACAAGTCTTTTTACACTTTCAATTCCCCATCCATGACCTTCCGCTTCTAATTTATCTGTTACAAATTTTCCGCGTTTTACATCAGGAATTCTCGTACTTGTATTCCACATTTTCATCATCAATACATCATTTATATTCTTTATTCTTAAACAAATCTTCTTTTCCTTACTCTTAACAGCCGCATCTATTGCATTATCAAATAAATTGCTTAATATAATAACCAAATCAGTAGTATTTATAATCGTATCATCCACCGAAGCATCTAATTCAAAATTTATATCCAAAGCATCCATTTTTCTTTTTTTCATAGTAATTGTTTTGTCAAGTACATCTATACCTGTCCAAAACTTTTTTCTTCATCTCTGAACTTTTTCTGATTATCTGCAACATATGCCGCAATTCCATTTAAGTCTTTGTTTTCTATACACTCCTGTATAAAACTTAACATATGCTTTTGATCATGTATAATACATCTATATTTTGATATGCATCTTCTAATTCCTGATATTGCTGCTCTACAGCTCTATTTTTCACCTCCAAAATATTTTTTTCTATATTAACACTTTTAACAAAAAAAACATAAATAAAATCATCAATACTACGGCAATTCCTGATACTACTACTATAGTAATTACCAGATTCTCTATTTTAAGGATTTTATTTTGTATGCTTAGCAAAAATACAAAAGTATATATTCGACTAATGCAAAACCATAGAAAAATTTTTGATTACCTCTAAAAATGTCACCAGCATATTTATTTACGCGAAACAATTTTAATAACAAAATTATCACAACGCTTATAACCAGCAAATAAATTCCTGAGCTATAAGAGTGCATATTTGGAAATAAATATATTCTCCTATTTTTCTTTTTTTAATCACGCAAACTGTGATAATATATAATAATTTTAATAGCCCTATATTAGTCAAATATAAAAATTCCCAAATATAAGATTGAATAAATGTGCACCGAAAAAAAAATTGTCAAAAATATCGGAAGATATAGATTTCCAAATACTATTACATTTCCAGATATATACGCTGTCCAATATTGACAGGTCACAAGAACAACAATCATAACAAAAAAAGCACACTTTGAAAATTTCTTATTCTTTTTAACCTAACTACACAATCCGGTATTAAACATATTCCCACCAGCACCAGTAATATAATAAGTATTGTTTTTTTGTCTCTATATTATTTTCTAAATATGATCCGCAAAATGAATATGCTGTAAAATATAACAGTATAATTAATATTATCTTCCATACCGTTTTATCTTTTTCAGTTTCCATACTTCTTTTCGGAAACATCTGTCCAAATATCCAGACACCTATCCCAGTCTCCATAAACGTTGCCAGTCCATACAATAAAACTTTCAGCATTCTTCATACCCCCCAGTAATTCAGAATTGCTTCTCTGACACCTTTGAATCTTTCTCTGCCAACTGTAATAATATTACCGTCCCGCATATAAAGATCCCTTCCTTTCATCTTCATCACATGTTGGATGTTTGCAAGATATCCTCTGTCAGATATAATAAATTCTTTTGAATTCAGTTCTTTTTCTATTGTTGACAGACTTGCTCTGATCTTTACTTCCCCACGCCTGTGCACAAAAATGACATATTTTCCTTCTTTTTTCATATAGAAAATATCAGAATATGCCAGTTTTTCAACTTCATTTCTTTTATTTATGATATAGTACCGCTCTTCTTTCTCCATAATTCCAGGAAGAAGCGCATCATAAGCCTGCGGAAGTTTTTCCTTCAGACACTCTTTGGGGATATAACGATAGGTGTTTACCTCATATGCTTCTATTGCATAATCCACAAAATTTGTAATAAATATAATAACCGGATCCGGATAAAGTCTGCGAATTTCCCTCGCTGCCTCTATTCCGTTTTCTCCAGGCATCCGGATATCCAGAATATACATATCGAATTTTTCTTCATTCAATCCCAGCAGAAACCATTCCACATTCTGGTATATCGTTACCGTGCAATCTACGTTTTTCTCTGCAAAATACTGTTCTGTGATATCCTTTTCTTTTTTCAGATACATTTCGTCATCATCCAGAATCATTATTCTTATCATAGCAATTATTCCTCCATGAATGTATAAAATCTGAATTTCTTCACATCATAAAAATAACTTTCATCCTTATTGATGACCAGCTCATAAACCTCGATATCCCCTTTGGTTGTCACATCAGTTCTGTGATACTGATAAATGTATCTGCCTTCCTCATGGTTTTTTACCTTTCTGATGATATCATCCACCAGTTCTCCGATTGTCATCGGACTGTCTCTGGAAGGTCTCCATCTTCCAATCATACCACGAACCTGTGACTTGGTCAGTTTAATTCTCTTTCCAAGAAGATATCCTTTCGGGAAAAAGTCTTCTCTGGTCTTTCCTGTCTTTTTTAATATCTCACGTATTGTCTTATTTTCTTCATCTAAAGCAAATCCCATATTAGCATAAGCCTGCATATGAAGCAACGCTAATTCGAGATATTTACTGTTTTCAGATTCTTTATTCCATAACAGTAATTTGTCCAGACTTTTATATACAGTTTCTCTGATTGTAATTCCCTGATTTGCAAAGTCTGCAAAGAAAACATCATGGTATACAAATCCTTTGTATATTCGTCCATATTCCTATATTCCTCCTGTCATAAAACATATCAAATTGATCAGTCGCTTGTCATTTATATCCTTATACATATTTAATTCCGTCTGTTAAACTTTATCAAAGGAAAGGATTTTTATTTATGAAAAACAATACTATTGGAAAAAGAATTGCAGAAGCTCGGATCAACAGAAATATTACCCAGGAACACCTGGAAGAATTAAGTGGTTTATCTGTAAGTACGATCAGCCGGATTGAAACAGGTAAGTATATGCCTACTATCGAAATCTCCTTAAGCTTTCTGAAATTCTTGATGTGGGACTTGACTATTTTCTTTATGATCTGCTTCCTCATAATAAAGATATTCAAAGCCCGGCTATTCAGGATGCGATTTCAATCATGAATCAAATGGGTGAACGCCAGACTGAATACATTGTAAAAATACTGAAAATATATCAGGCCTCTCATCAGGATTAAATATAATTACAATTCGACAATTTCGTGTTTTTGTCCTCGAAAAGCATTTTTCTGACCTCGAAGCAACAATCAGGAAATGCTTTTTATTTTTTCTGTTTCATGTTTACATTTTTCCCTTTTCTCACTCTTTATAAGATGTATCACCGGTGAGCAAATAAATAATCAAATTTCAGGAGGATAAAAAAATGACAAAAACAGAAAAAGCAGTAACATGGGCAATTGAAATCGCAAACGATCCGGCACACGGATATGATCAGGATAACAGATGGGGACCGGACTACGATTGTTCTTCACTGGTAATCTCCGCATGGCAGCAGGCTGGTGTACCTGTAAAAACAAAAGGAGCCACTTATACAGGAAATATGAAATCCGTCTTTCTGTCCTGCGGCTTTAAGGATGTGACTTCCAAAGTTAATCTCAGCACAGGAAGTGGCATGAAACGTGGCGATGTATTATTAAACATCGCAAGTCATACAGTAATGCACATTGGCAATGGTCAGGTGGTATCTGCCAGCAAAAATGAAAATAATGGATATCATGGTGGTAAACCCGGAGATCAGAGTGGAAAAGAGATCAAACTTCAGAATTATTACAATTTCCCTTGGGATTGTGTTCTCCGTTATACTGAAGATTCTTCAACTACTGATCCTGAGCCACAGCCAACTACTGGAAATGCAAAATCCGCAAAGGTCAGAGTTATGCCAATAAATTCGCAAATGCCGGAATTTCCATTACCGGAAAAAGAGACGCTGCTACTAAAAAAGCAGGGATTAAGTTCTTCAGACAGCTCTGAACAGGGATTATGGTGCCGGTCTGGATGTAGACGGTATCTGGGGAACCAACACAAGCGACGCTCTTGGTAAACATTACGTAAAAAGCGGTGAAACTCAGTATATGGTAACTGCCGCCGAGATTCTCCTTCTTTTACGTGCTTATGATCCAAACGGTGTAGAAATTCCCGGTACCTTTGGCTCAGGACTTCTCTCTGCTGTAAAGGCATTCCAGAAGGCACAAGGCTTAACGGTTTCCGGAACCTGTGACAGAAACACTTCCTGAAACTGATCAGCTGATTTTTACCAGATAAACATCCGGCAGAATTCTTTTCACTGATTCTGCCGGATATGCCCCTTCACTATTTCTTGTATATAAAAAGAAACAGTTTGAAACCCATCAAAATGATTTCAAAACTGTTTCTTTTGTTTTCTTATTTTTTACCACGGAACATATTCGCCGCTGTCTTCATCATAATAATACCAGCGTTTCCTCTGCCTATAGGACTACAGTCAGATTCCGCAGCCTGAAACGGTATATAGGAATTGGTTCCCGGATCCCAGGAATACAGGTCATACGGATCTGTGACCTCTTCTGATGCATCGTGAGGTGCTGTCCAGTAATATTTATTGCCATCCTGATCTGTGACACCATTTTCATTTACCATAGCATCTTCAATATCTTCCCAGCTTCCATAGTAATTTCCGTCACTGTCATACCAGTTTCCATCATCAGCTTCAGAAATCAGTCTTCCATTTCCCTCACTGTCATATATCATTGCCTGATCTGCCCTCTGATCAGATTGAGTACCACCATTACCTGTTGAACCATTATCTTCAGATGCAGAAGTGTCCACCCCTGTGGTCTGGGAATCGTCTGTATCAGTTCCCTCAGTACCGTCTGTTCCATTCCCTGAATTCTGTACATCGCCCGCATTATTGGATGAGGCAAATACTTTCGTCTTCTTATCCGCAGTCTGATTTGAATTTTCTTTTCCACCGGATGTACTTTTATTTACCTGTTTTTTATCCGGCTGAGATTTTTCTGCTGTTTTTTGTTTTGCCTGTTCGGATTTCCCCTGTGCGTTCTGCGTATAATCAACCTGTGTCGCTGTTTTATTCTGTTCCGCACAGCCCGTCATAGCAGCCGCTGCTGCTAAAATCCCTGCCATAATAATTACAATCTTTTTCTGCTTCATTTTGTTGTCCTTTCTACATTTGTTAAAAATGTCACTGCCTTTATCATAATGTGCTTTCCCTGTTCATTATGACATACTTCACAGGCTTCGATGCCTCATATGTCCCTTATCTGTCATAAAAAGGACATTATTTATCTCCAAATTCAGACAAGATTTGAGTATAATAAGTTTATTGGCAGTACCGTAAATTTTGAGTATTACGGGAAAAAGCAGGTATAAATGCCTGGTAAAAGGGAGATCTTTTTTCTTAAAAGTGAAATCTCTGTGAAACAAATGACCACAGTGCTTATTTCACAACTATTTTCTTTATTTTCGACCATTTCGTATAACTTTTGCATAGCCTTTTACATAGGCACGTCCTGCAAGGTAGTAGACTCCGGGCTTCACACTTTTAAAGACCACCGTGGTTTTTGTCTGATTTTTCTTTGTATAAGCATAACTGCTTACACCTGTATAGCTGCCATTATCAGATTTGGAAACTTTCTTTGCCAGTACCCAGTCTGTTCCATCACAGGACTTTGGAACAGTAACGTCACCGTTACATTTCTTTTTGTTCCCTGTCTGGAAACCTTAGCTGATTTAACAGCAGGTTTTCCTGTTACAAGGCTTGTTTTTACAGTTACCTTCCTGACCTCTGCCCATTTACTGAGCACTTTGGTATTGCTCCCATTCAGATATTTATAAGCATGTACGCCAATATACCACGTTCCTGCCGGTACACCCCGTAAGATAAGCTCTTTACTGCTTCCGGAATACCCACTCTTTACCTTTATATAATCCGATGGTTCTTTTCCGTTCTTACTTCTGGCAGCAACAACATCGTAACCGTCCGGTTCCTCACCCTTGCTGTTAAGTACTATTCTGACATCATTTTTCTTCACCTGCACCTTCTGAACCACAGGTGCGTCCGGAGTCTTTACCTTTACCGTAACCGGAACCCCGTCTGACCATTCCCCATATTCCATAACATGGCTGCTGTTCTCTTTGTATGCCCTGCAATAAAGACTATGTGTTCCCTCCGGAATATACTTCAGCTCAGGATATTGATTCAGTTCAGAATTTGCAATTTTTGTCTGCGCAGTATAATTCCCTTTTTTCAGATCCTTCTGAGATTTCGCTGTCACAAACTGATAGCCGTCCGCTTCATTGGAAAGATCTCTCAGATAAAGCATTGCATAATTTGTGATCACTCTGGTCCACCGCGTATCAATAACTGGTCTGTTTAATGTCTGATAAGCATCCACCTGTACCATTATCTGTACGGCAGTGTCCAGCCCTTCATTATTTTCATCCTCATTCAGTTCCAGAGATCCGTTGACCAGAAAACTTTGAGCTGCCTTGCTTTTCGGATCATAAGCACAATTCTCCACATCCCACTTCACAGACGCAGAAAATGTTGTTTTCTCTCCATTCACCTCGCGCCATAGACTTCCAGCGACTTCGGCAGATGCAAAGCATCAGCAGTTTTTTCTGCACCATTGGTAATTCCGGTCACAGGCGCAACAGCATCTGCCAGTCCCTGATAAGTCCGGTCTCCTACAATAAAAGAATTATACAGATTCTGCGTTGTCAGGTGTTCTCCTGACACTGTTTTCGCAGTCACAGTCACCTGAAAACTATATTTTCCCACCGAAAGCCCCAGTTTGGGCCAGAGTCTCAGTTCTGTGCTCTCCCCAGGTGCCAGATAAGCATTTCCAGATAATAACACACTACATTCTTTACTACGGTTAAAAGACAGCTTCATATCTGTATCAGTAACATTTTTCAAAATATATGTCTTTGCTTCCGGAAGTGTCTTATAGCCCCACTGCATTGTTGGAAAAGCCCCGGCAGACTTTTCAGTAATTTCCAGCTGCTTCTTTTCTGTCGGATTCTTCTCTCTGTTCATTGTAACATGAAGAGGATATCTGCTTCCGTCATCTGCGAGAAATGCAAACGTTTCATCATAAATTCCGTATTCCTGCTTCGGCAATATATAAAAATAAAGCGTTTCTCCCGGTTTCAGCAGCTTTTTGGAATCCTGTTCCTCATAATCTTCTGTCCACTTTGCCATCTGGTCATCTACTTCAAAGTTCTTAAGACCTGAAGTATCTACCCGTATTCTGGTTTCCTTTTTTCCTGAATTTCTGACCACTACATACTTCTCCACACGAAATTCCGGGTCATAGAAATCGCTTTCTGTAAATTCTTCTTCTGTACCTGTTTCTATACTCAGCTCATAATCTTTTTCAGAGGAAGCTCCCACAATTACTTTCAGAGTAACCTTACAGGAAGCACCCTCTTTTGTCTCAAATGTCACTGTCTCTTCATAATTTCCGGCAGGCAGATCCTTCTTATCATCAATGTCCACAGCAGCACAACTTCCGGGCTGCATTTCTTCATCCGTATTTGTATCGAAAATCGGTGCGTAGGAAAAATCAAATATCTGCTCTGCGGAAATCAGAGAGATGAAGCGAATCTGTTCCTGCATTATAAAGAAATAACCGCTTACGTGACTGTTCTCCCTCTGCATGAATTCCCAGATCGATCAAAGCAGTACCTGATGTCAGCTCATACTGCTTTATAACAGGTTCCTGCTCACGCTGTGCAACATAAAGGCTCAGTTCCTGTGAAGAAACTCCAATACCATTGTCCGCCTGTACAGTAAAGCTGAAACTCCCTTCCTTCTGCGGTGTTCCGCTGATCACTCCCCCGGAAGACAACGTAAATCCCGCCGGAAGCTCACTTCCCTCTTCCAGACTCCAGTTCACATCTGTATCAGCTTCAAGCTGTACCTGATATTCCGTTCCAATCTCTCCATCCGGCAGAACCATATCTGTCAATATGGCAGGAATACTCCCCGTTCCATCACTGAAAGATTCTCCCGCCGAAAAAACTTCCGCCCCACATACTGTTAACGGAGCTGCTGCTGTCATAATTGCCGATAAAAAAAACTGCTGTAAAAATTTTGTAATTAATTTTCATTCTTCTCCTCCAGATAATAAAATATAAAAGTATCAATTTACCTAATTAATATTAATATACCACTGGACGGAAATGTTTCTGTAATTACGGAATGACATGTTGTATAATAGTCATGAATATCAGAAAAACCAGTAACGTTTCGGGTATATGTCAAAAACATTACTGGTCTTTTTTATAAGATTATTCCACACTTTTTATTCGATACAGGGAATCTCATAATTCCAGGATTTACGGATGTCGTCCATGATTTTCATGATCCTTGTTGTTTCCGCATGAGGCATTTCCGGACACTCCGTTTTTCCCTCATGAATTGCTTTCATGCAGGATTCTACCTCATATTCATATCCTGAGATCTGTTCCGGCACAACATAAGAAGCCACTTCTTTATGTTCGGTATCAAACACTGTAATCTTTTCCGGATTATTGATATTCTGCACCTGCATATATCCTCTGGTTCCGAAAATACTTCCCATTCTGTCTGAGATTTCCCTTGCTCCACACTGAAGGGTTGCCATGCAGTCTCCCTCAAACACCATGGCAATGCTGTCCAGAATATCCACTCCATTCTGAAAGATTGCAGTAGCCTTTACATCCTTTACCTTATCGCCAAGCACCATGGAGGCAAAATTGATTGGATATACGCCTACATCCAGAAGAGCACCTCCTGCAAGCTCCGGTTTACGGATACGTTCCACATGACTTACTGTATAGCTGAGATTCGCGGTAACTGCCGTAACTTCTCCGATCACACCACTTTCAATAATATCGTTGATCATCTTTCTGGACGGCATATATCTTGTCCAGATTGCTTCTGTGATCAGAAGCTTTTTCTCTTTTGCAAGGTCAAATAATTTTTGTGCCTGCTCTGCATTTACAGTAAATGCCTTTCACAAAGCACATGCTTTCCCGCTTCCAGACACATCTTTGCATGCAGATAATGGTGTGAATGAGGAGTTGCGATATAAACCAGTCCAACCTCATCATCTGCCAGCATTTCCTCATAGGATCCATATGCTTTTTTTACTTCATATTTCTGTGCAAATACCTGGGCACGTTCCAGATCACGGGCAGCAACCGCATACGCCTCCACACCTTTCATTCCTGCCACTGTTTTCGCCATAGTAGAAGCAATGCCTCCTGCTCCCAGAATACCTAACTTCATTTTATTGTCCTCCCATATTTATAGCAGATAAAATTATCCACTTCGCTACTTGCTCTAATTTTACAGCATCATCGCCCGGAGAACAAGTTTATTCCGTTATATGTTTATCCCATATCATTCATTTATTTTTTCAGTTTCTCTTTTTTTCGTTTCGTCATCAATCCTCCGATCCTTCCGGTCTCTTTCGCAGACAGACTTTTCCATCCATCACTCAATACTCTGTCCAGCAGTCCCATTTCCTCTGCAATTTCATACTTCATTCTGGTGTCCGGTAACAATTCTCCATCAAGATAAGCTTTTATTTCCTTCTCTTTATTCAAAACAGCCCACACTCCTTTTCTTTGGAGTATGGGCTGTTTTCTTAATTTTTATACTGTATTTCATTCAAACGGATATTCGCAATCCGCTTCGCTGCCTGCCTGATTCGGTTAAACTTCTGTCTATTGCAGATTGGATTCTGTTATCTTTTAGGAATAATAATTGCCGCAATGATATATGCCCAGATTCCCGCACCTCCAAAGCAGGTAAGGATCACCCATGCCAGACGCACCAGCGTAGGGTCAATATCAAAATATTCTGCGATTCCTCCACATACACCGCAAAGCATACTGTTTTCTGATGATTTGTATAAACGTTTGTCACCCATGTTCCATTTCCTCCTTAAACTCAGATTAGTCGAGCAGATAAAATCATCCGCTTCGTTACTTACTCTACACCAAATAACTTCCTGATTCGGTTAAATACTACTTTTATTTCTGCACGTCAGAGTATATGCTCTTCAGGATATCTGCAAATCTCTGTGTTCTTTCCCGGAGAAATCTACTGATATATTTCCCATACCGCACTCCAGATCCAGTTTCCTGTCTGCGCCTTTATTGGAAATGGTTTTCTCCCGTCCAAGTCCACTGTAGGAATCAGAACCTACATCCAGATTTCCCACTCCACATTCCAGATCATAATTATAATCCTCCTGCGTACCGGTCAGTGTCAAATCCAGTTCACCCAGACCACATTCTCCATCTGTCTTCCTGGCGCTCAGATCTGCAAATGTCATACTTCCGGTTCCGATTTCCAGATCTGCCTCCCTTGCAGTCACCGGATTCTTACTTTCAAATTCCCCGGCTCCCATCTCCACACTCAGCTTCTCTGTCTCAATATCTCTGTTCAGATAAACAGTACCTGCACCCATCTCAATCTCCAGCTCCTGAAGCTTAACATCTTCCGGATAGGAGATACACACCTTTCTGTTTTTAGACAGTTTTTTCGTGCTTCTGACCTTAAGAGTATCTGAACTCTCCTTCACTGTCACATTCTTCCCACTGTCATCATAAACTCTGACACAGAAACTGTCGCCCTCTTCCAGAATCAGGTCATCGTACTTCAGCTCTATATCCAGCTTTGTGGCTGATACTTCAACTGATATACAGTGCCATCTTCCTCATTCTCATCAACAGCGCAGGCATAATCCTCACTGTCGTCACAGTCGTCGCTGTCGTCATAATCATCGCTGTCATAGTCATCGCTGTCATCATAATCATAATCCCCGTCTGTCACCAGAAGCACCCTTTTCAGGCTTTTCACCCCTGTCAGTTCCGACATACTGGCTCCCATAACACCACCGGCAGCTGTCAGCCCGATTCCCACAGCACCAAAAATCCCCGCTGCGATCAACATTCCTTTTGTAAACTTCTTCATTTAACCGCCTCCTTTCTCTTTCTGTAAAGCAACCTGTTAAAAAAGTCAGTAATCTTCCGAAACCATTTCGGCACAATGCGTACTGCGATGCTGATCAGCCCTAATATCATAAGGATTGCCAGAGCAATCATCAGACATCCAATTCCTATTGTCATAATCCCGGTTCCGATCATTACAGTCAAAAGCCCTGCTCCAGCCACAACAGCTGCAAGCCCGCCAACCAGTAAAGCCACAGCGCCTATACCCAATCCAACGATCAGCCAGAACGGAAGCAGTAAGATTCCAACTGCAAATGTCAGAATCCCACCAACAGCCCCCTTAATAAAAGGAGAAATAAAAACCAGCAGGATCACCGCAAGGATCAGCACCGCCTGATTCCCCTTTCTGAAAAAACGCTTCCCTGTTCCCGACTCTTCTCCATATCTCTCAGGCATCTGTCCTCTCTCTTTAGTCCGGGCATCCTCATAGCCATGCTCCGTATATTCTCCATACTCATAGCCTCCTGCCGAACCTTTCAGATCCGCCTTGATGATTGCTGCAACCTTCCTGGGACTTCCAAGTTCCCTGAGCACCGAAGCTTCATTCTCAGCTCCTGCATCATCGAAATAACTATTATAAAAATCAAGGGCATCCTGCCTCTCTGTCTCGGAAATATCAGCAAGCAGCTTCTCCAGCTCCTGCATAAACTGCGCCCTGTCCATCATCCTATTCCTCCCTCAAACATCCCGCTTATCTTGGATGCATAAATTTTCCATTCAGCTTTATAAAACTCCAGCTGCGCAGCACCTCTGTCCGTCAGCTTATAATAACGCCTGTTACGCCCTGCATACGCCATATCATAAACCTCCAGACAATCATCCTTCTGCAGCCTCCTGAGCACCGGATACAAAGTAGACTCCGAAACATCCAGAACTCCACGCACATCCTGCGTGATCTTATACCCGTAAGTCCCTTCCTTCTCCTTAGAAACAACCGCCAGAACAACCGCATCCAGAAGCGCAGCACCCGTATTAAAAACCATATGCTCACTCCCTCGTTTCAATTATGTTCTGTACAGACAGCATCATCTCTGCAATCCAGCCTTAGAGCGTGTCTGAAAAATGCTCCAGACTATACCAAAGGTAAACGCCATTTCACATCTGATACATTTATTCCATCCTGTTCACATACTATACAGAACATCAATATTGTTTTGTTAACGATATTATATGATGTATAATATAATTTTGTCAATACTATTTAGCAAAAATCATTTATACTTTATAATCATTTTGATACCTTTACCGAAAATACCTCCCTAACGTCTTCCGGTTTACTATAGCACTCCTCATAAATAATGTATTTAAAAGCATTGCTATATATCAATTTCTTATTTCATAAATTACTGCAAACAATCCAGTCCATCATAGCGTGAAGTCCTGCTGAACTGTCTTGATTGCATTATTTTATGGCATTGCTATAGTATTTCATAAACTTAATATTCCATAAACCTCACGTTATACTACAGTTATTTTCAGTAAACAGCGCAGGAAAATATATCTGTCTGAGTGCATTTGCAGGCATCTTAGATCTTCTTAGCCGGTAGAAATCTGCGTTATGGAGAAAAATCGCAACCTGTCTGAGCGAAGCCTGCAGCGGAGCGAGTTTTGCATTTTTCTCCATGCTTTTAGCAGATTTTTACGACTTTAGAAGATCTTAGATGCCGAAACCGCACTCAGACAGATATATTTTCCTGCGCTGTTTACTGAAAATAACTGTAGTATAACGTGAGGTTTATGGAATATTAAGTTTATGAAAT
>ENA-OQDF01000285-OQDF01000285.1-human-gut-metagenome-genome-assembly--contig:-NODE-285-length-20554-cov-1.547315_pt1 | contig 20554 bp, 36 predicted proteins | sample MGYA00242769_ERZ504597 | MGnify/ENA primary metagenome ERZ504597 (study PRJEB26092, sample SAMD00036305) | human gut metagenome | host: Homo sapiens | study: EMG produced TPA metagenomics assembly of...
CAAAAGGAGGAACTATTATGGAAAAATTATCAAATAAGGGATTAGTTACAATCATTTTAGGTGCATTAATGATGGGATCGGTAGTAGTTCAATGTGTTTCGCGTATCATTGATGCGATACTTATTTTTTAAAAAATCTTGCTTTTTATATGCAAATAGTTATAATAAGTTCCATTAGTATGAAGTTCAAAGTAACTTTAAGGAGATAAAAATGGAAAAAATTGCAATTATAACAGACTCATGTAGTGATATAAAAAAAGAATATAGAGAGTTATATGATATACATGTTTTACCAATACAAATTCAATATGATGGAAAGAGTTATAGAGATGGTGTAGATATTACTTCTAATGATATTTATGCGATTCAAGATGAAAAGTAATTAAAACTTCTTCACCAGTTGGAGAAGATTTGTTTAATTTGTTAGATCAACTAAAAGATAAAGGATATACTCATGTTATAGGTTTATTTTTATCTAGTGGTATATCTGGGACAGGTAATCAAATGAGGTTATTTTGTCAAACTTATGAGAAATTAAAATGTTATATTGTTGATAGTCAAAGTGCATCAGTGGGATTAGGAGTTATTGCTGTTAGTCTTGCTAAATATAGAGAAGAAGGAAAATCTTTTGATGAATTAATTGAAATTGCAGATTTTTGTGCTATCAAAATTATGCTTATTTTTCAATAGATGATTTAAATTATTTACAAAAAGGTGGACGCATTGGCAAGGCTTCGGCATTTTTAGGAACAACACTAAAGATTAAACCAATTCTTTCTTTTGAAAAAGAAAATGGAGAAATTTATGTTCCAGCTAAAGTGAGAGGTTCAAAGAAAGTGAAATCAAAATTGATAGATTTAATAGAAAGTCATCTTGAAGAAAATCCACATCAAAAATTTGCATTGGCTATTGCAGATGCTAATAATTTGGAAGAAAGAAATATTTTGGAAGGAATGTTAAAAGAAAGGTTTCCTCAATTTACATATATAATCGATGGTCATGTTGGTGCTGCTTTATCTTGTTATCTTGGTTCAGGACTTTTAGGAGTAGCAATTCAATTTTTACCAGAATAAAAAATATTCAGGGTGTCCTGAATATTTTATATTATTTCCATAATTTTCCGTTTTGATAAACTTTAACAATTAATTGAGCGATTTCATCAATTCCATATCACTATTAATACATAAATCATAGTCTTTCATATTTGCCCAAGTATTTGTTGTTGTAATAATTATAATAACTCTTTCTTTTGTTTATCTCTTTTTTGAACATATTTTTTTAGTATTTTTCATGTTCTTTCTTTATAATCTTTTTCAACACGTTCAATTCTAGATTCTAAAGGAGCATACACAAATATTCTTAAAACATGAGGATAGTCTTCTAAAATATAGTTTGCACATCCATTAACAATAATACAATCTTCTTTTTCAGCAAGATGTTTAATGATTTTGGCTTGTGTAGCATAAACTTGGTCATTAATTGGTAAAATAAGAGGACCATTATTAAGTGAATAAGCAAAACTTGATGATTTTTCTTGAGATGCTTTACGAATTGTATCAATATCAATACCTAATTGGCGCGCTGTTTCATCAATAAGTTCATTATCATAGAAAGCAATATTTAAGGCTTCAGCTACTTTTTTAGCAATCAATCTTCCTCCAGAACCATATTCTCTTGTAATAGTAATAATTTTTTGAGTCATAATAAGAACCTCCTTATATATAGTATATTATATCATATTTTTTAAATAACTCTAACTAAATAGTGTATAATAATAGATAGATAGATGTATAAGGAGGTTTTTTATAATGTGGTTTAATGAAAGTGTATTTTATCAAATTTATACTCTTAATTTTTGTGGGGCTCCTCGTGATAATGATGGAATTGTGGAACACCGTATTTTAAGATTGAATGATTTTATGGATTATTTTGAAGATTTAGGGATAAATGCTATTTATTTTAATCCTGTATTTTCAAGTGATCATCATGGTTATGATACAAGAGATTATTGTAAAATTGATGAACGTTTAGGAACAAATGAAGATTTTATTGAAATTTGTAAAAATTTACATGATAGAGGGATGCGTGTTGTTTTAGATGGTGTTTTTAATCATGTAGGAAGAGGCTTCTTTGCTTTTCAAGATGTTTTAAATAATAGAGAAAATAGTCAATATAAAAATTGGTTTAGAATTGATTTTAACGGCAATTCACCTTATGATGATGGTTTTTATTATGAGGGATGGGAAGGACATTATGAATTAGTTAAATTAAATTTAGATTATCCAGATGTTCAAAATTATTTATTAAGTGCTGTTGATTATTGGATTGGTGCCTTTGATATTGATGGTATTCGTTTAGATGTTGCCTATAGTTTACCAAGATGGTTTATGGCAATGTTAAAAGATCATTGTAGACAAAAAAAGGCGGATTTTTTCTTGTTAGGTGAAGTTTTAGGTGATAATGCAGGATATATGTTTAGTGAAGCACATTTAGATAGTATTACTGATTATCCTGGTTTTAAAGGACTTTGGTCTTCGTTTAATTCATTAAATATGTTTGAAATGGCTCATACAATAAAACGTAATTATGGAGAAATGTATAGAGGACAAACATTATTTAGTTTTGTTGATAATCATGATGTAGAAAGAATAGCATCTAAATTAACAGATTTAGAAAAATTACCACTTATTTATGGTATGTTATTTTCTTTACCAGGAATACCATGTATCTATTATGGAAGTGAATGGGACAAACCGGAAAGAAAGAACAGGAAAGTGATGATTCTTTAAGACCAGAGTTTACCAAACCAATGCCTAATGATTTAACAAAATATATAAAAAATTGATTTCTATTAGAAATCAATCATCTGCTTTACAAAAAGGTGAGTTTAAAGAATTGGTTTTAACAAATAAACAATTTGTTTTTGAAAGAAATGATCAACAAGAAAGAATTATTGTAGCATTAAATTTAGATGATCAAGAATTTACCATTCTTTAAATGAAAATCTTATTTCTTTAATTGATCAACAAGAAATTGAAAATCAAGGACAAATAGTATTAAAACCCAAAACAATTCATTATTTTAAAGTAAAATAAAAGGTTCGAAAGAACCTTTTATTTATTCAATAACCATAGCATTTTCAATTGGTACTAATGGATATTCTTTATTAATATGATCATAATATAAAACACCATCAAAATGATCAAGTTCATGTTGTAAACAAATAGCTAAAAATCCTCGAGCAACAATTTTTACATCTTTGTTTGTAAGTACGTCAAATCCTTCAACAGTGATTTTAGCATGACGTGGAACATAACCTTTTACATCTTCAGGAACTGATAAACATGCTTCTCCAGTTTTTAAATAAGATTGTTTAGGTGTATAAGAAACAATCTTAGGATTCGCTAAAGCATAATCAGAAGATTTTGTTACATTTCCTTCTTCATCATAATCTAAAACATGGATGGCACACATTCTTTTTGGAATACCAAGTTGAATAGCTGCAATACCTACTGCAGGTCTTAAATCATATTTTTCAGAAAGTTCTTCATCTTGGCTTGCAACTAAAAATTCATGCATTTTCATGAGTAAATCATGATTTTCTTTGGATAGAGGAAGTTCAACCTCTTTTGACACTGTTCTAATTAATTCGTTTGAATCATCTATAATATCTTTCATTAATAACATTTTTTTCACCTCATTCGTGGTTATTATAACATATTTTGAGGTGATTGAAATATCTAAGGTCTAATTCTTGAATTACCACAAATGATTAATAATAAGAAAACAACTAAAACAATTGCAAACCAACTACATCCTGTATTGTTGCAACCAAAGCCACCCATAATAGGTGTATAGCCACATGTGTTACATCCACCACAGCCAAATGGATTATTGACATATCCATTGCAGTTATAATCACAGTTCATTGTTTATCCCTCCTTTACTATTACCATATTATAATTCCAAATAATTGTATGGGGGATTTATCATAAGTCATTTATTTTTATACTTTTTTAAGTTATAATATTTTACTGAAATGAGGTGTAAATGATGGACTATAATTATCCACTAGACTATACATGGTCAACAAAAGATATTATTGATGTTATGTCTTTATATAATGCAGTAGAAAAAGCATATGAAGAAGGAATAAGTAAAACAGATTTTTAAATGCTTATAGAAAATTTAAAAATGTTGTTGGGACAAAGAGTGAAGAAAAGCAAATTGATAAAGAATTCCAAGATGTTTCTGGATATTCTATTTATAAAGTTTTTAAAGCAAGTCAAGAAAATGATTGGATCAAATTATAATGACAAAAAGAATAAAAGCTTTTTTTAGAAAAAAAGGGGCAGATAAGCCTATCTTTTTTGCAGTTTTTGTATTGATTTGTTTAGGAATTGTAATGATTGGTTCAGCATCAATTGGAGCGGTCTCTTCAAAGGAACGGCATTTGCAATAAAAATATGATTACACAATCTATTTATGTAGCAATAGGTGTTTTTATTATGATGGTTCTTACAAAGGGTTTTAAATTGAAAATGATTAATTACAGAAGTTCAATGGCTGTATATATTATGGGAATCATCTCAATGTGTGGTTGTGTTTTTTGGACGACCAAAGGCTCACATGCTTGGATTCATTTAGGTTCTTTTACAGTACAGCCAGCAGAATTTATGAAAATTGGTATGGTTCTTATTTTATCTTATATGCTTACAGAAACTGATTCAGCATTTGTAGTAAAAGGAAAATTTAGAACAGCTGAAATTAAAAAGTAAATTTTATAAAGATAAATTTAACAAATGTGTTTTGTTCCCTTTAGCTCTTATGGTTTTTGCATTTGGAATAGGAGTTATTGTACAAAAGGATTTAGGAAGTTCTCTTATTCTAGCAGCAATTTGTTTTATTTGTTTTATGTCAACACCAAGAGATTATTATAAAAAATATAAAAAACTCGTTTGGATTGCTTTAGCTGTAGCAGTTATTATTTTAGGATTCTTAATCACAGCTGTTTTACAGGGATATCAATTACAACGTATTGATTCTTGGTTAAAACCATTAAAAATAGAAAATATTTATGATAGTTCATGGCAACTTGTCAATTCTTTGATTGCTTTTACAGATGGTGGTATTTTTGGACTTGGATTAGGAAATTCTATTCAAAAATATGATTATATTCCAGAGGCACATAATGATTTTATAGGGGCAATTATTTATGAAGAACTTGGTATTTTTGGGTTGGCTTTAATGATTATTCCAACAGCTATTATTATTTTTAGATTATTAAAATATGCAGATCAAATTCAAAATAATAAATCAAGAGTTATTTTGATAGGAATAGCTTCATATTTTATGTTACATTTATTTGTTAATTTAGGTGGCGTTTCAGGATTGATTCCAATGACAGGTGTTCCATTATTATTAGTATCATCTGGGGGATCTTCAACGATTGCTGCTTTAATAGCAATAGGTATTGCCCAAGCAATTATTTCCAAGTTCAACAAAGAACAACTAGAAAAAACAGACACACAATTATAAATGTTTCATATGATATATTAGGTGATTTGATGGATAATTTAAAAGAGTTTAAAGCTTTTTTAAAGACAATACCAAGTATTAAAGAAGATGTATTAAATCATCGCTATACTTGGCAAGAAATATATGAAATCTATACAATGTATGGAGAAGATGATCATTTTTCAAACCGTATAAGGAACATCCAATAGAAAATATGAATGTTTTAGAAATTATCAAAAATGTCGATTTGGAAGCATTATCTTCTTCTTTGCAATCAATCGAAAAAGTTTTAGGAATTGTTTCTAATCTTTTAGATAAAAATAAAGAAGGTAAATAATGAAAGAAGATGTTTTAGATTATATACGTAAGCATCCTGTTTGGTATGTTACATTATGTCATTATCCAGAAAAATATGATGATTTATTAGATGAAATACATCAAAAAAAACAAAGTACAGTTTTAGAAAAGCTAGAAAGAATATCAATACTAATGAGTATGTTGGAGATGTTACAATGAATGAAACAATATATGATTTAATAGATGCTATCAAAGAAGATAAGCGCTATCTACAATTAAAGAGCAATCTTTAAAATTATTAAATCAAGAAACAAAAGAATTATTAGATAATTATCAAAATCTTTTACAAGAATTAGATGATTTGAAAAAGTTTGAAAAATATATTGATTTGACACAGAAAAGACAAGAATTAAATGAAGTAAGAAAAAGAATGTCACAAAATGAAAACATTCAAAAATATTATCAAAGTTATTATAAAATCAATGAATTACTCGATGAAGTTACAAAATTGTTTTAAAGATATTAGTGATTCATTAGATACATCAGGGTATAAATTATGAGAGTGATTGCAGGAAAGTATAAAAAAAGACAATTAAAAGTTCCTAAGAGTCAATTAACAAGACCGACAACAGATAAAAATAAGGAAAACCTTTTTAATATGATTGGACCATATTTTCAAGGAGGAACGGTATTAGATTTATTTGGAGGTAGTGGTGGACTTGGAATAGAAGCTATTTCTAGAGGATGTGATACACTTTATAGTGTGGATCATCAATACGAAGCTTTTAAAACAATTAAAGAAAATTTTTCTCTTTTAAAATTGGAAAATTGTTTTCCTTTGAAAATGGATTATAAAAAAGCTTTAAAATATTTGTATGAAAAAGGTATAAAGTTTGATTATGTTTTTTAGATCCACCTTATGGAAAAGGTCTTGTTGATGATATTCTTCAATATTTAGTTGATCACCAAATGTTGAATCCACAAGCGTGTATTGTAGTAGAAGAATTAAAAGAAGTTGAGTTTAAAGAAATAGAAGGAATTGAGTTAAATAAAAGAAAAGAGTATGGAATTACAGCTCTTAATATTTTTTATTATGAGGATTAAATCATGAAGAAAATTGCTGTATATAATGGATCGTTTGATCCAGTTACAAATGGACATTTAGATATTATTGAACGTGCTGCAAAGATATTTGACATATTATATGTAACGGTAGCTATTCATCCAACAAAAGTAGGTTTGTTTACGATTGAACAAAGAAAAGAACTTTTAAAAAAAGCAACAGCTCATTTAAAAAATGTAATTGTTGATTCAACAGATGAACTTTTTATGGATTATGTAAAAAAAGTCAATGGACAAGTGCTTATCCGTGGCTTACGTTCAACAACAGATTTCGATTATGAATTACAATATGCACAATCTAATCAATATTTTAAATAGTCAAATAGAAATAATGTATTTAATGACAAAGCCATCACATTCTTTTATCTCATCATCTGTCGTTAAAGAAATAGCTAGTTATCATAAGCCACTTACAGCTTAGTGCCAGAGTGTGTTGAAGATGCATTAAAAAAGTATATCAAGATCAATAAATCGCTTCGGCGATTTTTTAGTCCAATTTGTTCTAAAATCATAGAGTAGATTGTAAATAATATACACTGATAAAGAGGTGATTAAATGAATATTTTTATTGGAGAAAATAATTTAAAAGATTATGTTTTTTTAAAATCGATTATTGAAAAATGGGGTATAGAAAAACAACAAGAAATCTATTTTCATTGGTATAAACAGCTTTATTATCAATTACCAAAATGTTTAAAAAACTGTGATCTTGTATTTTTAGAATTAGATATGAAACATATCAATGGTTTTGAATTTGCAAAGATCTTAAGAAAAAAGGATTTATCAATACCGATTGTTTTTCAAACAAAAAATACACATTATGGGATAGCAAGTTATCAAGTACAAGCGATGCACTACTTATTAAAGCCGCTTGATCAACAAGAAATATATAAAATACTTGATTGCGTTTTATTACATCAACATTCTAAGACATTTATTTATCAGTTAAAAAAGAAGTTCACAAAATACCTTATGAAGACATTATTTATATAGAAGCTTATCAACACCATGTTATGATTCATCAAAATGATATGACAAAAAGAAATTATCTCAGTTTAAAAGAAATATCTTTACAATTAGATGATTCTTTTGTCGTTGTCATCGAAGCTATATTGTTAATTTAAAATATGTTGAGAGAATAGAAGGAATGAATTGTATCACTAAAAATAAACAAGTTATTCCTATTTCTAAGAAATACAAAAATGATTTTATTGAAAAAATCGTGAGACAAATGTGAAACAAATTTGAGACAAAAATGAGACAAATTTGAAACAAATTCGAGACGAATTATTTTGTAAAATGTATTAAAATAGATGTAGGTGAAGAAGATGAAATGTTCGAGATGTCAAAATGAAGATGTTCAATATTTTTTTGAAAACAATGGGCGTATTTATTGTAGAAAATGTATTGCTTTTTCTACAAAGACAGTTAACTTAAAATCTGTTAAAAATGAAAAGAAAATATACTATCATTTAAATTATTCATTAAACTTAGAACAAGAAAGAACTTCAAGATTATTGATAGAAAGATATCAAAATCATCAAAATTCAGTATTAAAAGCAGTAACAGGAGCAGGTAAGACGGAAATGATTTATGGTGTCATTGAATATGCATTGAATTTAGGACATCATGTTTGTTTGACGATGCCAAGAAAAGAATTGGTTATAGAATTAGCAAAGAGAATTCAAAAACAATTTTTTAATATTCAGCCCATTCTTGTTTATGGAGGACATACAGAGTGTTTAGAAGGACAATTTATTATTTGTACAACACATCAGCTGTATCGGTATCCACGAATGTTTGATTTATTGATTTTAGATGAGTATGATGCTTTTCCATATCGTGATAATGAAGTTTTGGAAAATATATTAATGAATAGTATAAAGGGAAATTATGTGTTTATGTCTGCAACGATTGAAAGTGGAGATGTACAAGTCTTACAAAGGTTTCATCATCAACCATTACCAATTCCTACTTGTAAGGTAATGGGAAACTTTATGATGTTGTGTCATCTTGTTTATCAATTAAAAAAGTATCAAAAAGATAAAAAACCGGTATTTCTTTTGTACCACGTATTGAAATGACAAGACAAGTACAAAAATTTCTTAAATTCTTTTCTATTAAAAGTCACTGTGCTACGTCAAAAGAAAAAAATATTCATCAATCATTAGAAATGATTAAATCCCATGAAATAGATGTTATTGTATGTACAACAGTTTTAGAAAGAGGAATGACTGTTGAAAATGTACAAGTTATTATTTTACATGGTGAACATCCCCTTTTTGATAAAGAAACACTTATTCAAATAGCAGGGCGAACAGGGCGAAAAGTACCCTATACAAATGGAGATATTATCATTTATACAAATAGACAAACGAAGGCTATTAAAGAATGTATCAAGGATCTTCAACAAAGCAATGCCTTATCTGCCATAAAGAGTTAAATCAACAACAAGATCTTTTTCACTTGGTGAATAATTCTTCTCTTTGTTTAAGCTGTATAAGAAAATTTAAAATAATAAATAGTGATATAAGGATTCAAGGATATCATGTCAAGGTTTTATATGAATACAATGATTTTTTTAGACAACTCCTTTTTCAATATAAAGCATTAGATGATTATGCTTTAAAAGATTGTTTTATAGAATCATTTCAAGAATTAAAAAGGACCTACAAAAATTATATCATTGTTGTTATTCCTAGTAGTCAAAAAGATAATAAAAGACGTGGCTTTTGTCCTAATGTTGAAATTGTTAAGACATTTTCTCAACATATTTTTACAGGTTTGTATAAAAAGAAGACTACAAACAGACAAAACAAAAAGATCGAAGCCAAGTAAAGAAAATATTATCTATTAAAGAGGGAAATCTTCTTTATAAGAAGAATGTTTTAATATTTGATGATGTGATGACTTCATCAAATACTTTACAAGCAGCATTTCAGCAAGTAGAAAAATATCACCCTAAACAAATAAAAGCATTAGTATTGGCTTGCCCTCATATTGATTATTTTAAAAAATAATCAATTCTATTGTAGACACTAAGAAAACCACTAACCAATAGTAAGGGTAAGCTTTATGCTTTTGCTAGAAATGTTTTTTATTACTTTTTCAACAAATATGTAAAATAGTGTGAACTATTTGACAATAGAGATGACATTTTTTTGTTATAAATGACACGTATAATTTATTTGTCGAATGAAAATGATAACTTTTTTATAAAATATTAAATATACTGAAATAGACAAGGAAAGGATGATGAAAGTGCAAGGAAGAGTCAAATGGTTTAATGCCGAAAAGGGATTTGGATTTATTGATCGAGGAGAAGGAAAAGATGTCTTTGTTCATTATAGCCAAATTGTTCAAAATGGATATAAAACACTTAATGAAGGCGAATTAGTTGAGTTTGAATTATATCAAAGCGAACGCGGTATGCAGGCAAAACATGTCGTAAAATCTAGAGATAATCTCTAGATTTTTATTTTAAGTAGGGATATTTAAATTTTGCTTTTAATAATCACAATTATTTGATATAATTAAACTTGATTACAAGCGTAAAAGGAGCGTGTATGTATGGCTAGTAGAAAGCAAGAAATAAGAAAAGAAATTAAAAAGAAAAACGCTAAATTAGGAATCGATGTTGAAGCAGCTAAAAATATTGTTGATTTACAAGATCAACAAGGTGAAGATATACATGTAGAAGATTTTTAAAAATGAAGAATATAATGGAGAAGTTATTCCATTTTCTACAACACCTCAAAAACAAAAAAGGCTTTGTTTCAAAAATTAAAGGTGTTTTCGATGATGAAAGAAAACAACTTAAAAAATTAGATAAGATTGCTCAAGAAATTATTTCTTTAGAAGATAAGTATAGTGCTTTGTCTGATGAAGAATTAGCAAATCAAACAAATGTATTAAAAGAAAAATTAAATAGCGGTAGTGAATTAGATGATATTTTAGTTGATGCTTTTGCAGTTGCAAGAGAAGCTGCATGGCGTCAAATTCATTTAAAAGCTTTTAAGTTCAATTAATGGGTGGTATTGCATTACATAATGGTGATATTTGCTGAAAATGAAAACAGGTGAAGGTAAAAACATTAACTTCTATTTTCCCAGTTTATTTAAATGCATTAACTGGAAAAGGAGTTCATGTTATTACTGTTAATGACTATTTGGCTGAACGTGATGCTAGAAATTAATGGTAAGTATTAGAAATTTTTAGGATTAACAGTTGGATTAAATAAAAGAGAAATTAACACCTCAACAAAAACAAGAAGCACATGGTTGTGATGTTACTTATACAACAAATGCTGAATTAGGTTTTGACTATTTAAGAGATAATATGGTTACTTCAATGGAAGATAAAGTATTAGTTAAAGGACTTAACTATGCTTTGATCGACGAAGTTGACTCTATTTTAATTGATGAATCAAGAACACCATTGATTATTTCAGGTGGTAAGAAAAATACAGCTGCTTTATATTTACAAGCAGATCGTTTTGTTAAATCATTAATTGCTGAAAAAGATTATGAAGTTGATATCGAAACAAAAACTGTTTCATTAACTCCAAAAGGAATCGAAAAAGCAGAAAAAGGATTTAAGATTGATAACTTATATGATATTCAACATACTTCATTAGTTCATCATATCAATCAAGCATTAAAAGCAAACTATGCGATGACTCGTGATGTTGAATATATGATTGCGACAGATGATGGTACAAGAGATATTCGTAATGCAAAAATTATGATCATTGATCAATTTACTGGACGTGTTATGCCAGGTCGTGCTTATTCTGATGGGTTACATCAAGCAATTGAAGCTAAAGAAGGTGTTCCAATTAAAGAAGAAACAGAAACAAGAGCAACAATCACATATCAAAATTTCTTCAGACTATTTAATAAATTAGCAGGGATGACTGGTACTGCAAAAACAGAAGAAGAAGAATTTATGATGATCTATAACATGCGTGTTATTGAAATTCCAACAAATAAACCGGTTATTCGTGATGACCGTAATGATAAGATCTATTCTACAAAAACAAATAAATTTAAAGCATTATGTGATGAAGTTGTTGCAAGACATGCTTATGGTCAACCAATTCTAATTGGGACTGTATCGGTTGAAACTTCAGAAATTATCAAAAATGTTAGATAAAAGAGGAATTAAACATAATACATTAAATGCGAAAAACCATGCTAAAGAAGCTGAAATCATTGCAAGAGCAGGTCAAAAGGTGCGGTGACAATCGCTACAAACATGGCTGGTCGTGGTACTGACATTAAACTTGGTAAAGGTGTACCTGAAATTGGTGGTTTAGCAGTTATTGGTTCTGAAAGACATGAATCTAGACGTATCGATAATCAGTTACGTGGACGTTCTGGACGTCAAGGTGACCCAGGATATTCTGTATTCTATGTTTCGTTTGATGATGAATTAATGCAAAGATTTGCTGGTGAAAAATTACAATCATTTAGTAATTATTTAGATGATGATATGACTATTGAAAATAAAATGGTTTCAAAAGCTATCGAAAATGCACAAAAACGTGTTGAAGGTCAAAACTTTGATTCACGTAAACATATTCTTGAATATGATGATGTTATGAGACAACAACGTGAAATTATGTATAAAGAACGTGATGAAATCATGTCATTAGATAATTTAGATGATATTATCAAAGGTATGTTCAATCAAGCAATTGAAATGACAATCAATAGATGTACAACTCATGGTAAACATGATGAAGTTGATGTGGATGCTGTTTTAGATTTTGTAGCTAAAATTATATGTTACTTGCTGAAATTGATGCTAAGAATAAAGATGTTGTTAAAAATGATTCTAAGAAATTATTAGAAACTTTAACAGAAATTTGCTTCTCTCAGTATCAAATGAGATTAAATAAAGATATTGATCATGCAAAAATCGTTAATTATGAAAGAAGTGTTTTATTAGGAGTTATTGATTATACTTGGATCAATCATATTGATGCAATGACTAAACTTAGAAATGGTATTTATTTACGTGCGTATGCACAAAAGAATCCACTTTCTGAATATACAGAAGAAGCGTTCTATATGTTTGAACAAATGAAACTTTCTATTGTTGATATGATTTCTAAAAATATTGTGCATATGGGTATTCGTCCTGGTAGTTCAGCAGAAGAAATATTCCTCATTTAAAATTAGAAGTAGAATTTAAATAATGGAATTATATGAAATAAAAAATGGGCTTGATAAAGCCCATTTATTAATAGACGAATATAGAAAATCTGCACAAATTGATGAAAAATTAAGAGAAATAGAAGGTCTTTCATATCAAACAATGCAAGATGGCTTTGGGATGATCCAACAAAAGCTAAAAAGATCTATGACAATTAAATGATATGAAAAAATTACTGATGAATATGAAAATCTTTGTCAATCATTAAATTCATTAGATGAAACATATACATTAGTTAAAGAAACGGATGATCAAGAATTTCAAACTATTTTAGAAAGTGATTATCAAGATTTTGAACAAAGAATGAGTGAATTTGAAAAAATTTTACTTTTATCTGGAAAGTATGATAGTGCTAATGCCATCGTAGAAATTCATCCAGGTGCAGGAGGTACAGAAAGCCAAGATTGGGCAGAAATGTTGTATCGTATGTACCAAAGATATTGTTCATCGAAAGATTTTAAAATAGAAGTTTTAGATTATTTAGATGGAGATATTGCAGGTATTAAATCAGTTACTTCTTGGTTAAAGGAAAATATGCTTATGGACATTTAAAGGCTGAAAAAGGTGTTCATCGACTTGTTAGAATATCTCCATTTGATTCTTCCAAAAGACGTCATACTTCATTTGCATCCATTGATGTTATTCCTGAATTAGATGATACAATTGAAATTGACATTAAACCAGAAGATTTAAGAATTGATACTTATCGTGCAAGTGGAGCAGGTGGACAACATATTAATAAAACAGATTCAGCAGTTAGGATTACCCATATTCCTACAGGAACAGTCGTTACTTGTCAAAGTCAAAGAAGCCAAATTCAAAATAGAGAACAAGCGATGATGATGTTAAAAAGTAAGTTATTTGCTTTAATGGAAGAAAAACAAGCAAAAGAATTAAAAGAAATACAAGGTGAGCAGAAGGAAATTGCTTGGGGTTCACAAATTCGTTCTTATGTTTTACATCCATATTCTTTAGTAAAAGATAATCGTTCATTATATGAGTCTAATAATCCTAAAGATGTTTTAGATGGAAACTTAGATGATTTTATTTATGCATATTTGAAATCTCGTATACAGGAGGGTGGTCATGAAGAATAAATTTTTAAAAAAATGTTTAGAAATTGCTGTGATTGTTATTGGTAATGCTATTCTAGCATTTGGAATTTGTGCTTTCATTACCCCTCACGGGATTATTGTTGGTGGCGCTTCTGGGTTAGGATTAATTGTCAAACAAATAACAGGAATTCCTTTATCGCTTGTTGTTTATGTAATCAATATTATTATGTTTATTGCAGGCTATTTTTTTCTAGGAAAATCTTTTTGCAGCTAAAACATTATTAAGTACAATTATTTTCCCAACATTTTTAACAATATTTGAAAATACTCCGGGGGTTACACATCTTACAAATGATTTACTCTTATCCTCTGTTTATGCAGGAATTTTTGTAGGTGGAGGATTAGGACTTGTTTTAAGAATAGGAGCAAGTACCGGAGGAATGGATATACCACCATTAGTTCTAAATAAAAAACAGGTATTTCTACGACTGTACTTATTAATGGCTTTGATTGTATTATCCTAGCTTTACAAGTTCCTTTTTCAAATGTTGAACAAATTCTTTATGGTATTTTAGTTGTTTTGATTACTGCTTTAGTCATGGATAAAATGATTTTATTAGGTGAATCTAAAATTCAAGTATTGGTCATTTCACCAAAATGGAATGAGGTTCAAAGTATGCTTTATGATCAAATAGATCGAGGATGCACGCTTATGAATATTACCACAGGTTATAAAAAACAAGATATGTATGCGGTGATGTCTGTTGTCAGCCGCCGAGAATTAGTGACACTTACCAATGAAATTTTAAAAATTGATGAGGCAGCATTTATTATTACAAATGAGACACATAATGTAAGAGGAAGAGGATTTACATTACCTAATATAGATTTATAAAAAAAAAGTGCTATTTTCTTAGCACTTTTTTAGTAAATGTGTTTTACGTAAAGTTTTTTTTACGTTTTCTTTTTTTATCGTTTTGTATATGTGATTGATAAATAAGAGATTCAAGTTTTCTTTTTTTATCTAGAATTTCTTTTTCTTCAGTCTTTTTTCTTTCTAATTCTATGTGTTGATGATAATCAATCGCATATTGCCTTACAGTTTGTCTTAAAGAATTTAAATCATCATCCTTTTTAAATGTTGATTTTGATGATCGACATCAACATAAAGTTCTACATAACCACATTTAGGACAGTAACATGATTTAATTTCTTTATGTTCTTTATTGAATTGATCTTTTTTTATAATTAATTCTAGATAGCTTAAAGTATTGATTCCTCTGTCTTTTACATAACAATTGGTAGATAGTTCATTATTGCATCTAGGGCATATTCTTTTCATTTAGCCACTCCTTCAATAAACATATTATAACATGAAAAAACATAATTAATAGACTCAATATTCAAACAAAACTTACAAATTGTGCTATAATACTCCTGGGAGCTGAATAGAAATGATAAAACTAACAAATGTTACAAAAATTTATAAAACAGGAGTAAGAGCACTTAATAATGTAAATCTTACAATTGAACCTGGAGAATTTGTATATGTTATCGGTACAACTGGTGCAGGAAAATCTACTTTTATTAAGTTATTATATCGTGAAGAAAAACCAACTTCAGGAAAAGTTGAAGTTGTAGGACAAGATGTTTCAAAAATTAAAAATAGTAAAGTACCTTATTTTAGAAGAAATATAGGTGTTGTTTTTCAAAATTTTAGATTATTACCTAAAAAAACAGTTTTTGAAAATGTTGCCTATGCCTTAGAAGTTATTGATACACCACGTGTAGAAATTAGAAGACGTGTAAGAGCAACATTAGAGCTTGTTGGTTTGGAAGATAAGGTCAATGCTTTCCCTCATGAATTATCAGGTGGTCAACAACAAAGAGTTGCAATTGCTAGAGCAATTGTAAATCGTCCAAAAGTTTTAATTGCTGATGAACCAACAGGAAACTTGGATCCAGAAACTTCAAAAGAAATTATTAATGTATTAATGCGTATTAATGAAGAACAAGGGACAACTGTGTTAGTTGTAACTCACGATCAAAAGATTGTACAAGAACATAAAAAGCGTACAATTTTAATGGAAGATGGTTGCATTAATGCTGATACATCTTTAGGAGGATATGATTTATAATGAAAGAATTAATAAGTTGTATAAAAAATTTACCAAAACATTTTAAAGAATCATTGGTTAATTTATGGAGAAATGGTGCAATGTCTTTTTCTTCAATTTTTGCTGTAACAATTACTTTATTACTTATTGGTGTTATTAGTGTTTTAGCACTTAATGTTCAAGATATTTCAGCAAATATTGAAGATGGTGTGCGTATTTATGTTAAATTAGAAAGATCGATTGATGAAAATGCTGAAAAAGAAGTAGGGAATCAAATCAAAAAACTTAAAGGTGTTGGATCTGTTACATATTCATCAAAGATGAAGAGTTGAATAAACTTATCGATAAACAAGGTAAAGATGGTAAGGAGTTATTTGAGTCTTATCGTGAAGATAATCCTTTAGGTTCTGCTTATGAAGTAGAAGCAAAAGATCCAACAAAACTTGCAAGTTTAGCTAAAAAAATTCAAGATATTCCTAATGTGAATTCTGTTAATTATGGTGGTGATTCTACACAAAGTATGGTCACAACATTGAATACAATACAAAAAGCTGGATCAGTTTTTATTGTTGGTTTAGTTATTGTCGCCTTATTCATGATATCTAATACAATTAAAATTACAATTACAGCAAGATCTACTGAAATTTCAATTATGAGAATGGTTGGAGCAAGTAACTGGTACATTCGTATTCCATTTATGTTAGAAGGTATGCTCATTGGATTGTTTGGAGCAATTATTCCAATTCTTGTTCTTGTTTATGGTTATGGAGCGTTATATAACTATACAGGTGGTTCATTAATGTCATCAATGCTTGTATTAAAAGCCCCAATGCCATTTATTAGAGATTTCTCATTTATTTTAGCTGGCTTAGGTGCTGGAGTAGGTTTAATTGGAAGTTTTGTTTCAATGAGAAGATTCTTAAAATTCTAAAAGATTATCGAAAGATAAATCTTTTTCTTTATCTTTTTTTAATTTTTATATAATAAAAAAAAAGCGAGGTATAAAAAAATGTCAAAAAATAGTTTTTTAAAAGAAGCAATGTATGAAAATCATCCTCAATATCAACAAGCAATTTCAAGAAATGAAGCACTTTATCAAAGAAAAAATGATTTAAGAAGTCCTTTTTCTAGAGATTATAATCGTATTATTTTTTCTCTTGCTTATCGTAGATTGAAACATAAGACACAAGTTTTTTTGCAGTTGAAGATGATCATGTTTGTACAAGAAGTGAGCATGTAAATCTTGTAGATTCAGTAAGTTATACCATTGCTCATTATTTAGGATTAAATACAGAACTTACAAGAGCAATTGCTGTTGGACATGATTTAGGACATGCACCTTTTGGACATGGTGGAGAAAAGATCATTAATCAGATTTCTAAAGAACATGGTCTACAAGATTTTTGGCATGAAAAAAATAGTTTATATTTTGTAGATCAAATTGAAACTTTGGAAGATGATCATCATGTTCGTAGAAATTTAAATTTAACGTATGCTGTAAGAGATGGAATTATTTCTCATTGTGGAGAAATGAATCAAAAAGCAATTATTAAAAGGAATGAATCTATTGATTTAAAAGATTATTTATATCCTGGGCAATACAATCCTTATACTTGGGAAGGCTGTGTTGTTAAAATGTCAGATAAAATTGCTTATCTTGCTAGGGATATTGAAGATGCTTTACGATTAAATATTATTGATGAACAGCTTGTAGAAGATTTAAGAAATCATCTAAATCAATTAACAAACTCTCATTTTGATGCTATTAATAATGGAACAATTGTTAATTATTTTATATTAGATGTTTGTCAAAATTCTTCTATAGAGAAAGGAATATGCTTATCAGATGAAGCTTTTGAAGTCATGAAGTATATTATGAAATTCAATTATCAAAATATTTATCTAATTGATCGTATAGAAGTCCACACAAATTATGTACAACTTATTTTAAATTCTATTTTTCAATTTTTATATAAATATGATAAGATAGCAAATGATAAACAAATAAATGTTTTAGAAGCTTTAAAGAAAGATCAAAAAAAATATCCTGTAACTATTCAAGGATATATGCATTGGTTAGAAAAGTATAGTCAAATGAAGTATTTTAATAGAAATCCATTATATCAAAATCATATTATTTATGATTTTGAACACGATAAAAATGCAATGGCTAAAAGTATTATAGATTATTTATCAGGAATGTCAGATGCTTATATATTAAAATATTCAATGAATTTATTTCATTTCATAGAGAGGAAGTTACATATGCCAATAAAAATACCAAATGATTTACCAGCAAGTAAAATATTAAAAGAAGAAAATATCTTTGTTATGGATGAAACAAGAGCTTTATCACAAAGAATTCGTCCATTAAAATTAATTATTGTTAATATTATGCCAACTAAAATCGTGACAGAAACACAGCTATTAAGATTGCTTTCTAATACACCTTTACAAATTGAAGTAGATTGGTTATGTATGGAAAGTCATAATTCTAAAAATACACCACAAGAACATTTAATGGAATTTTATAAAACTTTTAATGAAATTAAAGATAATAAGTATGATGGTTTAATTGTAACAGGTGCTCCTGTTGAAAAATTAATTTGAGGATGTAGATTATTGGGATGAACTTACAAAGATTTTTGATTGGGCCAATACAAATGTCTTTTCTTCATTCTTTATTTGTTGGGCTTCTCAAGCATCTTTATATTATTATTATGGTGTTGAAAATATCAATTGAAAGAAAAATTAACAGGTGTTTATCATCATCATACAAATCCAGAAAAGATGAGAAGAAGAATTCTAAGAGGTTTTGATTATCAATTTTATGCACCCCATTCAAGATATACTTCTGTTAAAAAAGAAGATATTGAAAAAATTGATTCATTAGATATTTTAGCTTCTTCAAACGATGCGGGTGTTTATTTGGTAGCAGAAAAGGACGGGTCAAGATTTTTTGTTACAGGACATCCAGAATATGATCCAGATACATTAGATAAGGAATATCATCGTGATTTAGCTAAAGGTGGGGATTGTGTAATGCCTAAAAACTATTATAAAAATGATGATGTCAATGATGAAATCTTAGTTAAGTGGCGTAGTCATGCCTATTTATTATTTTCAAATTGGCTTAACTATTATGTATATCAAAATACACCATATAACTTAGATGATTTATTAAAAATGAAGACGACTAACAAATAGTCGTCTTGTTTTTATCTTCAAAATGTGGTAAATTAAATATGTTAGATGCGGCCGTGGTGAAATTGGTATACACGTAGGTTTGAGGGACCTATGGCTTATGTCGTGCCGGTTCAAGTCCGGTCGGCCGCACCATAGAGTTGATAAGCTTATCTTTAAAGATAAGTTTTTTTGTATAAAAAAGAATAGAAATTTCTATTCTTTAATTAAATCATAAATTGCTTTAGCAAAGATTTCTGTTGATTTTAATAATGAGTCAATCTTTATGTTTTCATTGTTACCATGAATTGCGTTATCTTCATCTTTGAATTCACATCCAAAAGCTACACAATTTGGCATTGATTTAGCATAAGTTCCTCCACCAATTGCTTGTGGTTGACTTTCTGTATCATCTGAAACTTCAACATAAGCTTTATGAAGTTTTTGAACAAGTTCACTGTTTGGATCTATATAAAGTGGTTCATGAATATCACTTTCTAAATTTAATCCAAGAGACTGACATAATTCTTTTACACTATCACACATTTTCTTTAAATCAATTTCATGAGGACAACGTAAGTCTAATTCAATATCAGCATCTTCTTTAACATATTTGACAACACCTAAATTCATTGTTAATTTACCCATTAATCCTTCATGATTAATTTGTAAACCTTTTCCATAATAATCATTTAAATACGTTGCAATAAAATGTACAAGTTTATTATTAATAACAGTATCTAAATAAGTTGCAAGTAAACTTACAGCATTAATTCCTTCTTCTGGTAAAGAAGCATGTGCGCTTTTTCCTTTTAAGACAAGCTTTGTACAATTTCCTTCTTCTTCAATGATACCAGTTACATGATGATCACTTAAAAATTGTTTAAATGATTCTTCATATTGTTTATGATTCCCTTCGATAATTGCTTCACATTCACCAGGAACAATATTTACACGATCACCAGCTACCATTGCAATCAATCCATCTTTTTTTACATTTCCTGTTATATGGAAACGAACAAATCCTTTTTCACCATAAACAACA
>ENA-OQDF01000286-OQDF01000286.1-human-gut-metagenome-genome-assembly--contig:-NODE-286-length-20550-cov-2.495618_pt1 | contig 20550 bp, 22 predicted proteins | sample MGYA00242769_ERZ504597 | MGnify/ENA primary metagenome ERZ504597 (study PRJEB26092, sample SAMD00036305) | human gut metagenome | host: Homo sapiens | study: EMG produced TPA metagenomics assembly of...
TTTCTTTTCTGAAACCTCCAATGCTGCAATTCAATCATTCGACATAACCCCTTCACTGTATAACGAGACAGCCAGTGATTTTCATTGGCTCCATATAGAACATCACTACGATATTCTGACGGAATTGTCAGTTTTTCATTTTTATCTGGATAAATCCGTAATTCAATAACCTTAGGGTTCACCTCAAGATCCAGGAGATATTTTATACTTTATCTACCTGACTTTCCTGCAGATTCTTCTTTTCAAGTAAGATCCCCCTCTTATAAATGTCCACTTCACTTTCAATATAATTCTTCTTGTAAATAGCGAACTGCACCAGAACTTTACATATACTTTATATCCCCTGCTTTTCTTACAATCGATATATTTTTCATCTCTGTAAACTCCGTCCAATACTCCTAATACCTGCTCCTTTTTAATCCCATATTCTTTTTTATACTGGTTATCACCACAAAGCACATAACCATCAACATCTACTTTCAAAATACGATGAAGAACCAACTTACCGCCATTTCTCCGATACAAAATAACATCCCTGCATTCCGCTTCGCCTTCATAGTGCCTTACTACTATAATATCTCTCTGCGGTCTTATGAATGGCAACATACTTGTTCCAAAAGGCAGTGTCATCAGATAACCTTTTTCTTTCAAGACTTGCTCTATATTCATCTTATCCTGTTCTTTTTCAAATTTTATTCTTTCCATCTTTCCCCTTTGCCTGCCACTTGTACTTAGATGCCCTATCTACTATTATTATAACATATCATATATATCCGGCTGATGCAAAAGTGGTGACAGATCCACTTTACAATAAATCTGTCACCACTCCCATTTTCTTCTATTTAGCTAGTTCCTTCAAAATATTTTCTGCGTAGTCTTTCTCTCTTTGTGTTGCCTTATCAGAATTCTGAATTTCACGTGCCACCTTCTCTACCGTACGTGTATCGATAAAGGATCCCATCTTGCTATAATTTTTTCCATCCAATGTGTACTTCACTAAAACTCTCGCATACACATCACTCGCGTAATTAGCACTTCCAAGGTTCGTAAATACAATATTGGATCGGTATACTCCCTCCCCTTTATCACCAGGATTTGTAATATACTTTGTCGAAGTCGGTGCTAATTTATGGGTCAATGCAGTTGCCGTTGTTCCATAATACCACTCACAGCCTGTAAAGTCCGCTCCCTCAGGTAATGCGAAATCATATCCAAAACGCATGGACGTCTTTGTATAATCTTTTCCATAGTCCATTCTCAGTGATCCACCAATAAACAAATCTTCAAAATTATAAGAAAGCGTCAGCACTCCGTTTTCATCCACCGAACTACTTGTTACCGGAACTCCCTCTATTACATTTGTTCCATCTACATTTACATTTATTGTCTCTGGTACACTGTCTTCAATAAACACAAGCGGATCAGCCGGTGTCGCAATTGCAACAGCATTGTATTTTTTCACCGTCTTTGTGTCTGCTTTTGTGAGTTCAGTCTGACTTTCAGCATCCACCCACTTTGTAGCCAATGTATAGTTATGAGTTCTTTCTACCAAGTGTGTTTTTTTGACAATCTGTATGTTCAGAAGCTCATTTGCCTTATTAAATGCCGGTATTACTGTGCTGTTATAATTTGCATCGCTATCTACTGTTCCAATATTATTTACAATCTGGATGCTTTCAATCGATGCCGGAGATCCGGATTCCCCGATTTTTAATGCATTTGCAGCTCCGCCTCTCATCGTATAGGTAGAATCTGCATTACTATTGTGGTTTGAATAATCGGTACAGCGTTCACCATCAACCCATAATCCCATCGTTGATCCTGTATACAATGCCAAAATATCAATTTCCTGACCAATTTTATCAGTTACGCATACCTTTGTTTCATGCCACGTACCGCCCGTATCACGCATCTGGAATTTGATCCTTGAAACGGTATCATCTTTGCCATAGGCTATCTGATACGGTTCTCCGCCCCTGTTGATCAATACATGATTTCCTGTAGGGGCAGCATTTAATTTCACCTTTGCCCGTATCATAAATGGAGTATTACCCGACAGAACATCCAGCTTGCTGTCATCAACACCTGTGATCTGACCGCTAAATGTTCCGTCACTATTAACTACAGCATTTGTAGTGTCAATTGGATTGTCTGTAACATCTTCTACTACTGCCTCTTCAGCACACTCACTTGAAACTGCATTTTCAGTTTCACCTAATACCTCTCCATCTATTGGAGCTTTCACTGTAAGATTCAGTGTATCTTCTGCATAAACTTTAATATTTTCAGCACTGGTATCTCCTCCGCCATTACTTCCAGCTCCATGATAACCATTTGCCGCTGTATCGTTATTTGCCCAGTTGTTCGTATTCTCTGCCACCAGTTTGAATGAGTCGCCTTCACTGCCTCTTCCAATACAATATCCTGTGCCTCTACAGCACTTGTAAAGTATCCGGTCTTGGCAAGTACCCAGTCACTAGATGTCGGTGTGGCTGTCGGCTCTTCCATATCCGCATAATACAGGCTGTATTTGATAATATTATTATGGTTATTTTCTGGCTGATCTGTACGACCGGTATATGTAATTTTCTTCAGCCTGATCTCCTGCCCGAATCCTGAACCAATCCACGGACGAGTAGTCTTACTTATGTTGTCTTCACCACTCTCCCGATCTCCCGCATATCTTGTATGCCACCAGTGCTTCTCTTCATCAAACGCCCAGCTTGCCAGTCCATCCTTTCCTTGTTCTGGTTTCTGCTGCGTATTGCATATCGCATTTGCCTGCAGAACCGACGGCTTCACCTGCATCAGTATCGTGCCTGCCTCTTTTGCTGCAACAAGATCGCATTTACAGATTCCACACCATTTACCACTGCTGACACCTGATATTTTATAGTTCCAAGTGTCAGGTCTGCTGGTGTATCCATATAAGTAGTTTCTTTCACACCACTCGCAATACATTCTACACTGTTGCTTCCTACTTTACGATATACATTATAGCTCACATCGCTGCCTTCTGCTGCCGTAATTGCATTCCAGGATACTTCTACCTGAGATGTATCTTTTCTAATTGCTTCCACTCCGGTCGGAGTTTCAACATCCTTTGAACTTGGAATATCTGAAATCGTATAAGTTCCACCTTCTGTTGTCGCAATAGAAATACGATCGTTTCCATGACCTTCTACTTTTTCAAAGGTTACCGTATCTCCATTGTTGTCAGTAATTTTTGCAAGTGCTATATTTTCCGCCTGGACAACTACCGTTCCACCCTTATTAGACTTGATCGTTGCTGATCTCAGGACTTTATCGCTCCAGTTCATGCCGACTTCAAAATTGCCCTGTGTAACCAGACCACTAACACTTCCAGCTGCCCAGTCGTCCGGAACTGCCGGCAGAAAGTTAATGTATCCGGCATTACTCTGAAGCAACATTTCCGTAACACCTGATGTATAACCAAAGTTACCATCGATCTGGAAATATTGCGGTTCATGATAATCGAACAGATTCGCATAGATTCCATTACTGAACAGATTCTTAATCAGCTCATACGCCTTATTTCCCTCGCCAAGTCTTGCCCAGCTGTTGATTCTCTGTGCCATTGCCCAGCCAGTACTCACATCAGTTCGGTTCTGCATGGATACCTTTGCAGCTGCAAACCATTCTGCATTGTCCTCTGTAATCAGATCTCCCGGGAAAAGTCCCAACATATGGGAAATATGGCGATGATTATATCCATCTGTCTTACTATTACTTACGATACTATTTAATGTTGTCTCTGTATACCACTCTTTAATCTGACCTTCACTACCTATTTCAATTGGTCCCTTTAAAGCAGCCTGCTTTCTTTCCATCCAGTTACCAGCTCAGCGTCTGTTCCGAGGATTTCTGCTGCCTTAATGGTATCCTCATACAACTGCCAGATCAGCGTCTGCTCATACGTATTTCCATTTGTGATAGGTCCATGTTCCGGTGAAAATGCAGGAGAAGAAATCAGCTTCCCATCACTATCAGGGACAAGCATCTTATCATAGAGTTTTGCTTCTTCCTTCATCATCGGATAAATATTATTTCTTAAATATTCTACGTCTCCAGTATATTCATAATAATCCCAACAGTTCTGTAAGATCCATGGTACTGCTGCCGGTGACCATCCCCAGCTGAAATTCCATCCAGGGCAGGTCCAACCAAACGGGTTGTTCTGCGTATGTGCCATGAATCCATTCTCTTCTCCCTCTGCACTAGATACCCCGCCATAAATTGCTGCAGTTATACGTCCCGGTACTCTCAGAGAATCGACATAATTGATCAGCGGTTCTGCACATTCAGCCATATTCGTAGAATAAGTCGGCCAGTAGTTCATTTGCAAATTCACATTCATATGATAATCCGAATGCCATGGAGAATTATTCGCTCCAACCCACAGTCCCTGGAGGTTGGACGGAAGCGTCTCCCTTTCATAACCGTTGGCATCTGTTCTTGTCTCTCTTGAGGACTCAATGGTCATGAATCTTCCATACTGGAACAAAAGAACTTCCAGATAACGTCTTTCAGCTTCTGTTGCACTTCCGCCATTATACGCTGACAGCAGTGTATCTGTTGTCTTTGAGGACGCACCTTGTCCAAGATCCAGATCCACACGATTAAATATCTTCTGATAATCGCTTATATGATCTGCTTTGAGCTTGTCATACCCCTTAGCCTCTGCCTGCTCCACATACCATTTCACACGGTTCTCCAGTGCCTCTTTTGATTCACCTGTTCTATACTTTGGATACTCATTCTTGTAATCTGTTCCCATGGAAGTGATAATCGTAACCTCACTTGCACCGAAAACACTCACTTTTCCATCCTCATCAGTAACTGTACCACCTTTGTCGGTAATAACTTTTGTCTGGGATGTAAATTTCATCTGATTGTCCGTGAGCGTTCCATTAACAGAAATCAATCCTTCCGATACGTCTGTTGTCCAGCTTCTTGTATACGTACTTGGCGTAGTAATATTGTTAACCGCCCCACCTTTTTCATTATCCGGTTCCACGCTGACATCCAGACTGATCTTTTCAGAACCATCTGCGGTAATATGCGTAACAATTACATTATCTGGATAGCTCGTAAAATTTTCTCTCGAATAACTTGTGCCGTTCTTATCATAATTAACTCCTGCGATCGCAGTCTTCAAATCCAGGTCACGACTGTAATTCTCCACTTCACTTTCAGATGATATATTCTTGAAATCAATATACATATTTCCAAAGCTTAAGTAATATCCATATCCATTTGATCCATTATCATCACTTACACCAATGAGATTATTATTTGCAAGATTGATCGCATTATTGTCCTGTCCATTTGAGAAATAATTGTGGATCGATGTCAGGGTCGCTCCATTATTTCCTTTAGCTGTAAGATTACCACCATTATAATCCGTTCTGCTTTCGCTTGGTCCGCCTGACCAGAGAGATTTTTCATTAAGCTGAATACGCTCTCTGGTGATCCCACCAAATACAGTTCCTCCCATCGCTCCATTACCGATTGGAAGAGACTTTTCCTGCCAGCCTTCGTAATACTTGGTGATGTCTGCCGGACTCGTATACCATAACTTCAGATCATCCGCCGTTGTCTGCTGTACTGCCGCTCCCGGCTCTGCACTGACTCTCTCTGCCATATATGGGAGAGATGTTACAGCCATTGCTGCAGCACAGATTCCCGCAAGCACACGCAATTTTCTTTTTTCTTCATAATCCCCCTTTCCGATGTTCCCATTCCTTTCTGTCACATCTTTTAATATGGAATTCATTCACATCATCCCATATTTTTATATATTTATAATTTAGTATATCGCATTTTCACAATAAAAACTTGTGTATTCCGACTTCATTCTCCCTGTCGTTTGTACAATTCAGAATAAAAAGACACTGTATAAATAAAAAGCTGCAACAGATTCATTATTCCCCGAATCTGTTGCAGTCTGCTGCACCTCTTATTTTTTCATCAACGACATTCTATTGTTCTACAACGTCATAATCTGATACACTTTGTGTATCGTCAGAGTAAAGTGAATCTTTTATGTCATTATCTGCCGCCCCTTCACTCGCACAGATAATATCCTCTCCTACCAGTGATACTATTTCCATCTTTGGATCATTGTATGCTTTTTCATGATCATTTCTCCTCATCCCTATTATTGTACATCTGCTGCTTCGACTAGCCTCTTTACATATTCATACGTATTACCGGTTGTATTTCCATGAGTCTCAAGATCATCTTTTATAGCCGTTGCCACTTCATACACTGTACGCGTATCTATGCCAAGTCCCATTTTGCTATAAGTATGTTCACCGTCTCCGTATTTTACCAATACTCTTGCACATGCATTTTTCTTATACGCAGATTTTGGCATATTTGTGAATACAATGTTTGAGCGATATACATCATTACCCTTTCCTCCAGGATTTGTAATATATTTTGTCGTTGTTGGTGCTAACTTCAGCGATAAGTTATCGCTAGCCGTTCCATAGTACCATTCACATCCTTTGAATGTAGTATCTGACGGGATTTTAAAATCGTATCCCAGTCGCATATTTGTCTTCACTAACGGATCCGTATTGTCAATTCTTAATGATCCACCAACAAACATGTCTTCAAATATGTATTTTACTGTTGTGCTTCCAGTATCGGTAAGGGTACTTGCTTCGCTGACCGGAACCACTTGGTTATGTGCAGTATTTCCATCGATATTGACTGTTACTGCTTCCGGTGCGACTAAAATCTCACCGTTTTCTGTCGCCGTAATCGTAGTACTTGTTGTATAAATCTTCTTCTCATTGCTCGTCTCTTCACTCGAACTTATTGCTGCTGTATAAGCCGCTTTAGATGCTGGTGTTGCTTTTAAGTTCACTGCATATGTAGCTCCACTATTTAACAGACCGTCAACAGTCGGTTTCGTATCAACATAATTGTTACTTACGCTTCCACAATTTAACACAACAAGATCCTTCACTGCTCCTGTTACTGAAGCCGATCCTCCTATTGTAAGCGGAGTACTCTCGTTATTTCCTGCATTGAAATTTTCTGCAGTCTTTTTGACTCCTGCAGTATCATTATACCATATACGAGAATCATTTCCATTTCTTACAGCTGTAATTGTTACATCTTTATTTATCCAAGCCGCCAAATCACTTACCGTAACTTCGCCTCACACCAGTTAATCTCATCACCGTTGCTATTGTAATTAGTATATAACAGTATTAACTCTGCAGTTCCATCCGACTTATAATTAATACGCACATCATATTGTCCCTCTTTTCTTACTAATATAGATACATTGCCTTTTTTGATATTTGTAAGCCGCACCTTAAACTGTACCATATATTTTGCACCTGTACCAGTAAATTTTGCATCATCTGCCCCACCTACGGTAACTGACTCACTAAGGTCAAATGCATTGTCATCAACAACTACTCCACCAGTAATCTCTCCTTCTACCTGAGTACTTGCATCCCATTTCTTTGCTTCCACTTCGGTCGGAACACTGACCGTTGGTTCACTTCCCGTTGTTGGTGCTGTAAGTACGACATCCATATCTTTTTCTTCGTATGCATTAATTTCAGTTGCCGATACCGTATGTGCATTCGCCCCGTTGGACATCCATGTACTCGTACTTACGATTTTAAAATAATTAGCCGGTTTTGCTTCCGTCAGTATAATCTCTTGTACACTCTGATTATTACTGAGGCTACCATCCGAATTCGGTGTCGTCAAATTATTTGCATCCACCCGACTCCAATCTGTACCATTCGCTGATATAAAGCTCAAAGGTTTTAATATTATGAACGTTTGTCTCTCTTGTCTGATACGTAAGTTTTTTCAACATTACAGTTCTTCCAAAACCTGAGCCAATCCACGGCTGTGTTGTCTCAAAATCTGTTCCCGTTAACCACGTCGCTCATAATGATATGAGCCGCTTGCCTCTCTCCATGCTGTACACCACTTGCTATTAAAGTTTCCATCAAATGCATTTTTAGCTGCATTTCTCTCGTTGGTAACCTCCTCTGAATTAGTCATAGCATTCGCCTTCAATATGCTCTGATCTATTTTAACTGTCACTTTCCCCTGTTCCAACTCCGTAGCAGTTTCTGCCTCCGTCTCTGCCTGTGTCGCAGTTCCCTCTTCAGCCTTCACCGCATCAGGGAAGCTGAAGGTGGTAAATACCATAGCTGCTGCCAGGCATACTGCACCAAGTCTCTGTAATTTCTTTTTGTACATTTTCCTCTTCTCCTCCTTATATTAGTTGCACTCTATTTTTCTAAGAATCCGTTCTCCCACATCTGCCCAATCAAATTCTGGACATCTGCAGTTGCCTTTTCTTCACTGACATCATAATCTTCAATCATACTGCGAATGATTTCATCCTGATCCATGCCTTTTTGCAATCTTGTCCAAATCTCTTTTCCAGTCTCATTCAGCATCACCATGCCACGAAATCTTTTTGCGGCTGCTCCTGTCGCAACCACCACTGATCTGCCTGCAACATCACGCAATACAAATCCTTTTTTATTTTCATATCTTTCCTCCCGCAGCATCTCAGTATTTTCTTCCAGTACTCCACACTTGTTAATAAAATTCAATTGATCCGAAAGGCTATCCTGGACTTTGTAGACTTATTTTAGTAGTATCCCGTCCAATACTCACCGTTCTCATCCGGACTGGTTGGCTCTGATGGTGTATTAGGCAACTCTGTATCATTATCTGGATTTGTATTACCTCCAGTATTGGAGCCACTATTTGAACCGCCATTGCCTCCGGTATTGGAATCGGTATTGGAACCGCTATTTGATCCACCGCTATTTCCGGTATTCGATCCGCTATTTGATCCACCATTATTTCCGGCATTCGATCCGCTGTTATTTGGCTTTGAACTGCTATTCGAACCAGTATTTCCTGTATTAGATGTCGTGTTTCCTGATCCCGTATTACTATACGATGAAGAACCTGTGTGGAGTTATGGCTCTTCTTCTGAACCGACTTCTTCGCCTGGTTCTTCGTCAGATCCAACGTAGGCAGGGTCTCTTCTTTTTGATCTTCTTTGGCAGGCTCTTCTTTCTTCGTATCAGTTTTCTGATCCGTCTTTTCTTTCTTTTCTGCCTGATCTGAATCTTTCGCTTCTTTCCTCGACTTATCCATCGTATCTGTCATCGCAACATCAAAGCCACTTCCTTTATCTGCCGTCTTATTCGATACCCGTACAATTCCATATACAGCCATCCCGACCACGCAGACAAGCACCACAGACAAAGCAATTAACTGCTTTCTCCTTGCACTCATAATGTCCTCCTCACTTCCTTTTCCATTTCATTTTAAATGAATCATTACTATATTACATAATAATTACATCTTACTTATAACTATACAATTTTATGTTACTTATCTTTTCAGTCATTTTCAATTAGATTTATTATTTTTCTCTGACATTTTGTAACAGTTCAGCCTAGTGGCTGAACCAACGGGTTCTACAACCGGCTAAAAAATAGCCGGTGTGCCCGCAAATAATAGTTTTATATTTTCAATGATTCCCATCTTTCTTCTCTTTAAGGTTTCAACTATGGTCAGAATGGCACAATACATTTCGTGTCCTTTTGTTTTCCGAAACCCTCCAGCCATTTTTTCGCGATTCTTTGCTTTTCTTAAATCCCGTTCACTCATATTATCATCAAATGGCACGGAAAAGTCATGAAGAAAAAGCAGATGATTGTCCATGTATTTCTCCATCCGGTTTAGAAGCTTTTTTTCGTCAGTTTTCGCATATTTATGTTTGGTATTTTTGTTTTCTTCGCGACCATACTGAATCAATTCTTTGTATTTTGTTTCATACGATTCTATTTCCTTGGTGCAAAAGGCAGTCTCTCCCCTATCCAGCAAAGCTTTCCTTGTATTATTCATTTCGCACAGGAGACTTATCATTCGGATGACCATTTGTGTTTTGCTTCTTCCGTGTTTTTGCGAAGGTAGCGTGTGATATGAACATTACACTCTCCATGAGCTGTCCCAAAATGATATAACGCTGTTTCATGATCATGTATCAGAGTTCCACTAAATCGATTCAAAAACGATATGGAACGCATCGCTTCTATGGTTTTCTTCTGCATCGCACAATATAAAACCGTTTTTCATTACTGAAATTTCTTATATAATTCTGTTCTCCGTTGACGGTTACTCCTGTCGCATCGGTTGCTACGACTTTTTGATTTAACAGTTCTTCTTCCAGAGTTACGAGACTATCTTTCGATTTCTCTGCAAGACTTTTACAAAAATGATATACACTTCCTTCGGAAAGCTCCAATTGATCTCCACTGGCAGCATTTAAGAAGGCCGCAATTCTATCATTAGACATGACCCCTTCACTATATAAAGTTGTAGCTAAGGCTTTTATATTTGCTCCATATACTACGTCACTGTGATATTCCGGAGGGATCGCATAATGCCCGTGTTTATCTGCATAAATGCGGATTTCTGTAATCAATGGCACAACATCCAAATCAATGCTGTATTTCGTGATATACGGCTTTTTATTCGGGGTTCCTATTTTTTGAATGATATGGCGACATTTTCCGGATTTTATCTTTTCTTCTACCATTGCTTTAGTCAGTGTTGTGCCTTTATGCCCTTTCTGACCGCCTGCTTTGCGATTTGTTTTCTTTCTTCCGTTATAAGTATTTGCTGGTTTTCCACTCTTCTGATCTGTAGATGGTGGATTGGATGTATTAGAGCTATCATTATTTAGGATGCTTTTCAGTCTTGCATTATCATCTCGTAACAGCTGATTTTCCTGCTCCAAACTATCTATTTTTTTGTTTAAACGATCAACATCGTCTTTGTGTTCTGTTTTTTCATCACGAGGTCTTTTTCCACAGCATCAAGGCGTGACATAACTTCCATAAGTTGTCTATACATGCTTTGTTCATAGTTACCTGCCATAACTGTGAGTCCTCCTTTGGTTTCTAACAACAGTATAGCAGAATTAGCGTAAAAGAGCGAGTCTTAGGAAATCAGACATTCGTCAATATGACGGTGGAAAAGTATTGATTTTGACATAGAAAAGTGGATGTATTTTAATAAAAAGTAGGAAAAACAGAAAAATCTTACCAAGTAATCCACAATTAAGCTTCTCCCGAAACGAGTACTACACAATTCTTTAAGGAAAAACTTTTTTGTGGATAACACAGTAAGATTTCACTAAGAAATTTCAGCATTATCACAATGATTTTTTAGGTCAGTTCAGCTGTTAGGCTGAACTGTTACGACATTTTTTTCATAAAATCATTGTAAATTTTTCAGAAATTTAACAATTAAATAAGGTGATCATCGCTACAAAAGGGAGAGTTTCATATTATTACTTAAATCATCTCTCAACATCATTGTAATTTTTTATAAAATAAGTTACTATAAGAATTATATTTCACCAGTAAAATTTTTTTAAAATAAGGAGTATCCCATGAGCAGATCGAGAAGACGAAAGAAAATGAATCCCAAAAAGAAAAAGCAACTGATCATTATATCGGTGATCGCCGTTTGTGTTCTGGCAATAGCCGCATTTGCAGCCATTCGCATTACTTCAGGAACATCCGATAAGAAGACTGAATCCACTTCTAAAGATAAAAAATCTGATAAGAAAAAGAGTGATTCAAAAGATTCCGATAATTCCTTGCCGGATCTTGACCTGACCGACGGAAAGAACGATGATTCCAACAAGGATGGACAGTCTTCAGCCTCCGGCAGCAAATCAGGTAGCAAGAGCAAAGGAAATAACAGTTCTTCCAATAATTCAAGCAACAATTCCGGTAATAGCGGAAATGCATCCAACAGTACTTCCGGCAACAAGGCCGACAATGATACTACAATCCCGGGCATTTCCGATGGTACCGATACGATCCCGGACAATTCTGTTGATGTCGACGATGACGAAGAGAGCTGGACAGGATATTATTAAAATTGGGAGTTAAATGATTCTGATTCTATTTATTCTCCTACATTCGCATCGATCGTTTCCTGGATCTGCTTTTCTACCAGTGCCGCAATCTCGGTTGTCTTCATCTCTTTGTAATCTTCATATTCCAACGGCTTAAGGAAATGTACCTGTACTGTTACAGGGCGGATCGTATTCCGGTCAAATGGCACGAAAGAATTAATCAGTGCCACCGGAACGATCGGGCATTTTGCCTTTGTTGCAGCTTTAAAACTTCCACCTTTAAATGTACCGATCTTATTTCCATTTTTAGAACGTGTACCTTCCGGGAAAATCAGGTAGTTTCTTCCTTTTTCAACTTTCTTTCGATACATCTATGATCACTTTCATCGCCTGACGCACATCTTCTCTGTCCAGCAGGAATGCCTTAAGACACGAAAAGACCTGCTTTAAAAATGGAATATTTCCCACTTCTTTTTTAGCCACGACTGAAAATGGCCGTGGACACGCTTCTATCATCGCCAACACATCATACAGACCCTGATGGTTTGGGAAAAACATAAAACCATTCTCTGCCGGTATATTTTCACTTCCATGCACATCTATTTTTACATTTCCGCCTTTATTTGCATGCAGATCTACCCACCGGATAAATGAATATTGTTCTTCTTCTGTATATTTATCTGTATGAGACGCCCGATAGCACAGCTTACACCATGCCCATGGAACAAACCAGAGATTTCTGAATACCATCAAAGGATTCTCTTCATGAATCTTATTCCTCCACTTTTCTGTATTCTTTGATCGCAGTTTCATACAGATTATTTCCCTCACTGTCGATCACAACGATCGCCGGAAGTTTTCTACTGTGAGCTTTCTGATTGCCTCTGTTCCAAGATCGTCATAAGCGACCACCTCTGCGGAAGTAATACATTTGGAAAGAAGAGCTCCTGCTCCTCCTACCGCCGCAAAATATACTGAACCATTTCTCACGATCGCATCGATAACAGCCTGGCTTCTTTTGCCTTTTCCAACCATTGCTCCCAGTCCAAGATCCAGCAGCTGCGGTGCGTATTTATCCATTCTGCTTGCTGTTGTCGGACCTGCTGATCCGATCGGTCTGCCCTCTCTTGCCGGGGATGGTCCCATATAATAGATCACTTGATCCTTCCAGTCAACCGGCAGTTCTCCACCCTTCTGAAGAATCTCATACATTCTTTTATGTGCCGCATCTCTCGCGGTATACATCGTCCCTGTTATATATACATAGTCTCCTGCATGTAATGATCTTGCAGTTTCTTTATTGATCGGTGCTGTAATATGCCTGTCCATAAAATCTTCCTCTTTTCATCACTCTGTCCACGATGAAAGCTCGTGGAATTATATTGTTCTTATTGCATGACGATTGACATGGCAGCATATATTTACCGCAACAGGAAGTCCTGCAATATGAGTCGGATAAGTATTGATATTCACTGCCATTGCTGTCGTTGTGCCGCCAAGACCTCCCGGTCCGATTCCAAGACCGTTGATCTTTTCAAGCAGCTCTTCCTCCAGATCTTTCACATAAGGTATCTCCGAATGACTTCCTGCCTCTCTTGTCAGTGCTTCTTTTGCCATCAATGCACATTTTTCAAATGTGCCTCCGATCCCAACACCGACTACCATCGGCGGACAGGCATTCGGTCCTGCATCTTTCACCGCCGTCAGAACTGCATCTTTCACGCCTTCGATTCCCTCTGCCGGCTTCAGCATAAATACACGGCTCATATTTTCACTGCCGAACCCTTTCGGTGCAACCTTGATCTTCACCCGGTCACCTTCCACGATCCTGATATGAAGAACCGCAGGAGTATTATCTTTTGTGTTTTCGCGGATCAATGGATCCCCTACAACGGATTTACGGAGATATCCTTCCACATATCCCTGCCGTACACCTTCATTTACTGCTTCTTCCACTGCCGCCTTCAAAGTGTACCTCCTGTCCGATCTCCAGAAAGACAACTGCCATTCCTGTATCCTGACAGATCGGGATCATATCCTGTGCGGCTATCTCAAGATTTTCCTGAAGCTGTCCAAGGATCTGCTTTCCAAGCGGTGACTTTTCGTTCTGCTGTGCCTGCTTCATTGCTTCTGCCATATCCGGTGACAGAAAATGATTTGCTTCAATGCACATTTCTTTGATATTTTCTGTAATTTCTGATAACTGTACTGTCCGAATCATATTGTCTCCTTTTTACGAAACAGGTACGCCCGGAAGCGTACCTGCATCATTTACAATTCAATCTCAATCTTTCTGTTCGTGCGATGATACTGATGGTATCTGACCCCTGCTGCATCCATCATTCTTTTTGATGCCATAACCGCCGGAGTATGTGCGTACTTATCACAGTCATAGATCACCTCTTTGATCCCTGACTGTATGATAGCTTTTGCACATTCGTTGCACGGGAAAAGAGACACGTAAAGTTTCGCTCCCGCAAGACTGCCGCCACTGTAGTTCAAAATTGCATTCAGCTCGCTGTGCGTCGTATAAACATACTTTGTATCCAGCGGATCTTCTCCTTCTCTCGCCCATGGGAACTCGTCATCTGAACAGCCGATCGGCAGTCCGTTGTAGCCCATGGACAAAATCTTATTATCCTGACTGACAATACAGCATCCCACCTGCGTATTCGGATCTTTTGAACGCATTCCCGAAAGCATCGCAACACCCATAAAATATTCATCCCATGATAAATAATCTGTTCTCTTATCAGACATCTGCATCAGCTCCTTCGTCTGTCCTCTTATTTTGTACCGAAGATACGGTCTCCGGCATCACCAAGTCCCGGTACGATATAACCATGATCGTTCAGTTTCTCATCCAGAGAACCGATATAGAGATCTACATCAGGATGCTCTTTTTTCATACGCTCAACACCTTCCGGTGCTGCGATAATGCATACAAAACGGATATGCTTTACGCCTTTATCTTTCAGCATCTGAATCGCTGCCACACTGGAACCGCCTGTTGCAAGCATCGGATCTACTACGAAAACTTCCCTCTCTTCACAGTCTGCCGGTAATTTGCAGTAATACTCTACCGGTTCAAGTGTCTCCGGATCACGATAAAGTCCGATATGACCTACCTTTGCTGCCGGAATCAGTGTCAGGAATCCGTCAACCATTCCAAGTCCTGCACGAAGGATCGGCACGATCGCCAGTTTCTTTCCTGTAAGAGACTTTCCTGTCATCTCACAGATCGGGGTCTTGATCTGAACATCTTCAAGTTTCAGATCTCTGGTTGCCTCATAACACATCAACTGTGCAATCTCTCCGATCATCTCGCGAAATTCTTTCGTTCCAACTTCCTCGCTGCGGATATAACTGATTTTGTGCGCGATCAACGGGTGATCCATTACATGTACTTTTGCCATTATTCTTCTCCTTTTGCAAATGAATTTAATTTTTCTTCTAATTGATCTATGAGTCTCTTCAGGACTTCAAAGCACTCACCGTATGCAGTAAGCGGCTTTCCATAAGGATCTGGAATCTCTTCTCCCTCTCCTGCAAATTCACTTAACGTATATACGTTCTCTGTGTTTTCATACTCTGAATCATCTTTTTCTTTGTACTCTCATCTACTGTCAGAATCAGTGTATCCGGCTGCAGACTCTCACTGTCAAACTGCTTCGCCACATGACCTTCCAGCGTCATGCCTGCACTCTTCATGATTGCTTCTGCCTTTGGATTCACCGGTTCAGGGAACAAAACCACAAGTCCGCTGCAATCAACCACATACTCCTGTTCCAGCTCTTTGTTCCTCAAAAGCTCCGCTGCCATCGGTCCGATATAAGAATCTGTATTACTTACGAAAATAACTCTCCGGTATCTCTGCTGCTTTACTACTGCAGATGCACTGATTCTTAAATGTCCCGCCGCCTTTTCCAGACGGTTCATGATCGCACTTCCAATCCCCTGCATGGCAAAGGATTCACTGTAGATAATGTCAACCTTTTCGTCATCAAATTCTCTCAGAACCCGATACAGATTCCTTGCAATGGTCTTCTCATTCTCTCGGGTTCCGATATTTTTTACAATCCCATACTTATAAAATGGAAGTGTTTCCCCGGTTGCAATAATCCCAACCCGCTCTCCCTTGCGGCATGCTGCATATGCAAGCTGACGGATCGCAAGAACCTCCTCCCGGATATCTCCCTCAGCAATGATCAGCTTTGCCTTCGGGGCATAATGACGATACTTCATCCCCGGTGCTTTCGGAGCTTTATTGCTCTCACTTCCAAGGATCGTCTCATCCACACTGACCGGGCCGATCACCTCTTCAAACATATCCGCAGTGATCGCACCCGGACGCAGGATCATCGGCGGTTCTACTGTCATATCAAGAATTGTCGATTCCAGTCCGATATCCACGCTTCCGCTGTCAAGGATCATATCAATCTTTCCACTCAAATCTTCACTGACATGCTGTGCTGTTGTGGGACTCGGTCTTCCTGATGTATTGGCACTTGGTGCAGATACGAATCCACCTGCCGCCCGGATCACAGCCGCTGCCACCGGATCACTTGGCATCCTGACCGCAACAGTGTCAAGACCCCCCGTCGTTCCGTACGTACAATCTCACTCTTCTCAAAGATCATCGTCAGTGGACCGGGCCAGAAATGAGCTGCCAGGGCATCCGTCTTCGCCGGGATATTCACCGCAACCGCCTTCAGATCTTCATAATCCGCAATATGCACGATCAACGGATTATCCGATGGACGTCCTTTTGCAGCATAAGTCTTCTTCGCTGCCTCCTCCTTCAACGCATCCGCTCCCAGTCCGTAGACTGTCTCCGTCGGAAATGCTACAAGTCCGCCATTCTTCAGAATATTTCCTGCCTCTTCAATTACTTCAGAATCCATATTATTTTTATCTATTTTTCTTATTATCGTTTCCATAAATTTTATTATAACATCTTTCTATTGAAAAAAAAACTATTTATCCCTTCTTCATTCCTTTCATCACCGATCTTTCAGATATTGCAGGATGCCTTTTGTCACTGCTTCTGCCACTTTCTTCTGATAGTCTTCTGATACCAGTTTTTCCGCCTCTGCATAATTACTTAAGAAGCCACATTCTACAATTACCGTCGGAACTTCTGTCTTCTTTAAGAGATAGTATGTATCATTTGCTTTAATTTTTTTCGTATTTTCAGGATTCACTTCCTGAAGTGCTTCCTGTATGACCGCAGCCGCCTTTTCTCCCTCGATTGAAGTCTTATAATAAAAGACCTGTGCTCCAAAAACATCTTTTTCATGATAACTGTTCTGATGAATACTGACTGCCAGTGCCGGCTTTTTTTCATTCATCAGCGAAACTCTGTATTTCAAATCTTCTACTTTACTCTTTCCAAGCTCCTCATCTTTTTCTCGGATCATAATTACTTCAATCTTTTCTTTTTCCAGCAATCTTCTGATCTCTTTTGCAATCAGCAGATTAATCTCCTTTTCTTTCGCCCCATTGATCCCGACTTTCCCGGAATCACTTCCTCCATGCCCACTGTCAAGGACTACCGTCTGTTTTCCGGTACGGACTTCTGCCGCGGTTTCCAGGCTTCTGAGAATCTTATCTTTCAGATGTTCTCCTGCCTCCCAGCACAGTAAAATGACCACTCCAAGGCAAATCATTACCAGCAATGCTCCTGCTTTTTTTCGCATTTTTTTAAGCAAAATAAATATCCTCCTCAAACTTATATTGTAGTATATGTCTGAAAAGGATATTTTTTCAAAATCATCTTAATTTAATTCAAATATTGGAGAATCAGATCCCATACACTGCTATTTTCTCTTCCAAGACTCCACTCTGCAACTCCTGCCAGTTCGTTCTGCTGGATTACTTTCATCTTTTCTTCCAATGACTGCATATCTTCCAGCCAAATCCTGTAGGTACTTCCATCTGCTTCCCACTTTGCATAATTCTGCTTCGTCTCATCATCCCATTGTGCTGTCACACCTGCATTCTGAACCACCTGCACAGCTTCATCCATACCAAGTGCCTGACTGCTTACACGGTTCGGATAATCTGCTGCCTCGGTTCCTGCTTCTGCAGCCAGCTCTTCTTCCGTCTTTGGAGTTTCTTTCCAAAGTCTTGTAAAGAACGGGATCGCAGCAACCAGCTTTTCTTTCGGGACAAGCTTCTGTGCATCTGTCACACCATTTTCCAAGTAACTGATAGATGCAACAGATCCGGCTTCATTAGAGCCGTCTGTATGCTCATCATATGCCATGATGACCACATAATCTGCTACCGCTGCCTGCTCCTTCAGATCGTACTGCGTATTGTAGGGCTTCGGAACGTAGTTATCTACTGATAATACCAGGTTGTTCTCTCTGCACTTTACTGACAGCTCTCTCACAAACTGAATATAATGCACTCCACACTTCGACGAGATCAGTTCAAAATCCAGGTTAATTCCATCTACCTGACTCTGCAATGCAGCTGCGATCACCTGATCGATCACTTTTGCTCTTTTTGAACTGTAACTTAATACTTCATAAGTCTCATCATATGAATTAATACCTCCATGGAAATCCCGGAGTACCGCCCACACTTCCAGTCCTGCCTGCTTTGCATACTGAACATAGTCTGTATCTGCAATGGATGTGATATTTCCTTCAGTATCTGCAAGACTGAACCAGGTCGGTGCAATCGTAGTCAGTCCTTTTGTAGTAGCGAGCATGGTCTGAATGCTCTGGTTGGCACTGACATTCGTAACATTATGCCATGCCATATTGATCTTATAATCTTTTGAAATACTTGTATATTCCGGCTCCGCAAAATCTCTGGAAGTTTTTTCTTTCTTCTGGTCTTTCAGCTTACTGCTTTTCAGATAACCGATAAATCCATCTGCTGTAGCTACTTTCTGCCAGTCATCCTCATCTTCCAGAACTGTAACCTTGTCGTTCTTTTTTACATCTGTGAGAACAGGACTTTTCACTCCGCCCTGATAACGAACCTGTGTATCACCTTTTACAACTGCGGTCTCTTTTTCACCCCAGTCTGCCGTGATCACGATCCTGTCCGGATCCTGATATACTTTGTACTCCATATTGGTATACGTCTGTATAAATGGAAGTGCAATATAAACTTTGTCGCCCTCCATTTTCAGAATGGTATAATCTACACTTTTCTGTTCATTGACCTCAGTATATTCATTCGTATCTGCCACGACAGAAACATTCCCTGACGGCAGTGTATATAAAAGAATCTGTTCATTTGAATCCCAGTAAAAACGCTCATTAATCTTATCTCTTACAACAGAAGCTTCAATATAATATTCACTGTCATAGACCTTTGCCGAAATTACTTTTAATCCTTCCGCTTTATCCTGTGCCAGATCTTCGCTTCGTATCACTTCATCATCAATCACTACTGCGATCTCATCTTTGCTGTCCAGGCCATAATATTGTTCCAGATCAGCCCTTTCATTCGATGGACCATATCTCTTCCAGACAACAAAAATTCCTGCTACTGCTATGATAATGACAAGTACGATGGAAATGATCAAGGCGATCCCCGGTGATCTTCTCCGTCTTCTTCTGCCTTTTCTTCTATGCCTTTTTCTTTCGTTCATGCGGCACCTCCTATCCGCAATCATTATAACATATCAGACTTTTTCTGAATATACTTTCCGCACATTGATGCATCCTTTTCTGACCTTTCTTTTCTCTGACTGCTCATCTATCTGTACTGTCCGGCATCAAGGGGTAAGCACTGACAATCCAAATTTATCTACATTCAATTCATCTACATCGGTAAATGTCAGAGATTCCAGTCTTCCATTCTGATCCATCACATAATCACGCATATAAGCACCTTCTTCTTTTGCCATATATGCGGTCACGATCTGCATCGGACTTACCTGATATCCATCCATAAGGATGTCTATCCCTCTCTTTTCATACTGCTTTAACTCAGAGTACAAACTTCTGTAACTCTCTTTATCAGTTATGTCCATCATTGGCGTATACTCTCTCCTTTCTCTGCAGATACTGATAACCTTATGTCCGCATTTTTGAAGACCCGTTGGAAGTACTGTGACATACTGTTGAGTATTTATGCGAACTGCGAAGACAGCACCACCTGCAGCAAATCAATTTCTCCATTTGAATCTTTTCCGAATCTCCTTTCTTCTGAGTCGTTATCCTGACCGCTGTCTTCTGTAAGTGCCATTATATGGGCAGAATAAAGCATTTTTCAATGTGTTTCTTGTTGATAAGCTATGTGAATTTGTTGATAACAGAAAAAGATGATGAAAGAATTATAAACTTATCTTCTTTTTCTTTACATCTTTTTGATTTTTGCTTATACTAGACAGTGAAATGATATATCTTATTGGATCAAAGTCATTCAATACTCATATTATTTTATAGATGTCAGGGTCAAAAGGTCTGAAACCACGTGTGCTTGCACACTGGTGGTAGAATGACCTTGAGACCCGCCCCGATATGAGCATAAAAGTGGGGCGTAAGCACCATGATATGGCGAATAGCGGGTAAGATTGTGGGAGTGCGGTAGCACGAAACAATCCGTTAGCATCATTG
>ENA-OQDF01000287-OQDF01000287.1-human-gut-metagenome-genome-assembly--contig:-NODE-287-length-20498-cov-1.686368_pt1 | contig 20498 bp, 33 predicted proteins | sample MGYA00242769_ERZ504597 | MGnify/ENA primary metagenome ERZ504597 (study PRJEB26092, sample SAMD00036305) | human gut metagenome | host: Homo sapiens | study: EMG produced TPA metagenomics assembly of...
TTTATTTTTTTTGAATAAAATTTATTTGTAAAAGGCTTTCTTGGAGTATATTTTATGATGAATTCTATCTGGTGTTTTATGATCTTATTTGGCTTGATCGTTGGAAGCTTTAATGGGAAGATTGCTGTACTTTCCGATACAATTCTTTCTTCCTCCAAAGAAGCTGTAGAACTCTGCATCCTTATGTTTGGAATTGTTGGTCTGTGGTCTGGACTCATGAGCATTGCCTTATCTCTTGGAATCACTACAAAACTTCAGCAAATGTTATCTCCCTTCCTTTCCTTTCTTTTCCCTAATTTAAAAAACAAAAAAGCAAAAGAATACATCAGCACTAATATTATTGCAAATATGCTAGGGCTTGGCTGGGCTGCAACTCCTTCTGGATTAAAAGCTATGGAAGAATTACAAAAAATAATCCTCATAAAGATACCGCAACCAATGAAATGTGTTCTTTTCTTATTTTAAATATCTCATCCTTGCAGCTGATTCCGATCAATATCATGCTTACCGCTAGCCAATATGGTTCCGTAAACCCAACGAAAGTACTGATTCCTGGACTGATCGCAACTTTTGCTTCCACGATCATGGCTGTTATCTATATCAAATGGAAGGACCGAAAACGATGATCACATTTCTTGCAAATCTTGTAATTCCAATGTTTATATTTACTCTTATTTTATATGGAACATTAAAGAGGAAGGATATCTATACACCATTTCTTGAAGGCGTTATGGACGGCTTTAAGATCGTATTTGAGATTGCTCCAACTTTGATTGCTTTATTTTTTGCAATTCAGATCTTTCGTTCTTCTGGTGCTCTTGACCTGATTGTTCGTTTTCTGACCCCTGTCGGGAGTCTGCTTAAGATTCCTCAAGAAGTTCTTCCTGTGATTTTTGCAACTTTTTCTTCTTCTGCTGCAACTGGATTTTTATTGGATATTTATAAAACTTCTGGTCCGGATTCTTTAGCGGGATTTATGTCCTCTGTGATCCTCAGCTCTACAGAGACCTGTTTTTATACATTATCTGTATATTATTCTGTGGTTGGAATTAAAAAAATCCGTTATACTCTGACTGGTGCATTACTTGCTGTGTTTACAGGAACCCTGATTTCTATTGTACTGTGTTATTTATAGCCTATCAAAATCTCTCTTTCCAAAAGAATTTTATTATTCCAAATCTTTTTATTTTCCATCTCTCGGAAACTGACAACCAGATCATAAACTTCTGGTCTTTTCTCTTTCAAATGTTCATCCAGACGATGCCTTCTCTCTTTAAATCTCTGTGCAAGTTCTGGATGTTCTTTCATGATTCGTTCATGAATTTCTCTTCGATGTTCCTCAAAACGTGCCGCCAGCGTCCTTTCATCTTTTCCGGAAATATTTACAATCTCTTTTAAATGTTCTTCCAATGTTCTAACCATTCATCTTCATCAAACGCTTCCATATGTGACCATCTTCCATGCAACAGATTTTCTACATTTCCATTTTGCTTTAGCTGCTCGATCTGGCGTGTGATCTGTTTCTCAATCTGATCTTCTGTCTCTGAACCAAATGCCCAGACAAACTCCTGCATCCGATTGTCCACACGCTTTCTTGAAGCACTTCTTTCTTCATTATCGACTCCGCCTTCTAATGGATATGGACGTTTGATTCCCATATCTTTTAATGCAATATGGATTGTTCTTCTAACACATCCCTCTTCAATCAGATAACCAATCCCAAGCTTTCTCATCTGCTCATTTAAACCAGCAATATGCTCTGTGATGTAAAACTTTGATTCCTTGTTCTTTGAATGACTTATAAAGAATCTCAAGTCGATCTGCTGCCGTGATATCGATACTTCCGATTCCGCTTGCATCAAGAATTACCGCTTTAATATTTCCTCTACGTTCAATCTCCTGCTCAATATCCTGCTGCAGCACCCCTGCATTTGCAAAAAATAGATTACTGCTAAATCGATAGATCACAATTCCTTCGATCTCATGAATCTGCCTACTCTCTGCCAGATCACGAAAATGTTTATGTCCCGGCTGAATTCCTAAGAAACAACTTGCTGGTTTTGATGAGCGAATTACCATTTCCGCAAATGATAAAATAATTCCGATCAGTACACCATTGATCGTTCCAAGTAGCAGTACACCAATAAACGCTCCCCAGAAAATGAAACATTCTGTACGACTGACTTTCCAAAGTTTCACTGCAAGTTCAAATTCTGTTGCACCAAGAAGTGCTGAAATTACGATTGCTGTCAACACTGGTATCGGCAGATATCCTATAAATCCTGTTCCAAAAAGCAGTAAAATGATCATTGATAATCCTGCCACAATACTCATTAACTGCGTTTTCCCTTGATACTGCTCTCCCATTGCTGTTCTTGAAACAGATCCATTGATCGGACAGCATCCAGTCAATGCCGCCACAAAATTTCCCGCTGCAAATGCAAACAATTCCTGATTATCGTTGATACGGTATCCATTTTTCTGTGCAAAATTATTCTCTGCAAGAAGTGTTTCTGCCATAATAACAACTGCTACTGACAAGCTGATCGTCACTACTTCGTCCATCGGAACTAACGTAAGATCAGGAAAACTCCATCTTGGAAGTCCTGGTGATACTGCATCCAATGTCTTGATTCCCCATTCTTTCATCGGCAAAACCTGTGTCATGACTGCTCCTGCTGCCATCATCACTACTGCCATTGGAAATTTGGCATTATCTTTTTGGCTCCCAATAAGATAACAAGTGAAACAATCCCTAAGATCAGTGACGGAAGATTGATCTGTTCTACTGTTTTTTCTATATGTTCCAAAAGTTCTAATAATTCTCCCGTTCCCGCAGTTCCACCCATAAGTTTTGGTACTTGCATCAAAATGATCGTTGAACAAATTCCTGTAATAAATCCACCCATAACTGGTGCCGAAATATAATTCACAAGTTTCCCTGCATGCATCAGATAAAATGCGATCAACCATACTGCCACAAAAAACGTGATGACTGGAACGACTGCAAGTGCTTCCTTGGAACCACTTTGGATATTCATTCCTAAAAGTGCTGACCCTACCAACGCTGCAGGTGCTGCATCTACCCCAAAGATAAATTGAGGTGATGTAGAAAATAGTGCAAATAAGATGATCGGAAACACAGATCCATATAATCCATAAACCGCTGGAAGTCCTGCAATCTGTGAATATCCCATAGAAATCGGTATAGATACTGCCATAATGATAATTCCCGTGATCACATCATGCATCAGGTTTCCTTTTTGTAATTCTTCATTGTATGTCCTAATGTCATTCTTCCATTCCTTCTTTCTAATTTAAATGTTCCCTCATATAATTTAGAAACTGCTTCTGTGCATAATCTAAAGGCTTATTTTTCTTATAAAATAACGAAATCATTGAGTGAAATTCTTCTTCTAACGGTATCATTTTTATCCCATCACATTTTGCTTCGTTATATACTGTTGGAAATGTGATCGTGATCCCAACTCCTTCACTTACAAAACTCATAATCGTATTCGCCTGTGGAAATTCAAAAATTATATTTGGCTTAAATCCTGCTTTTTCACAAGCCTTAGAAAATACTTCGTAACTTCCGCTTCCCTTTTCTGGGAAAATAAAATTATCATTACAAAGTTCTTTTAGCTGGATTTTTTCCTCCCATATAATGGATGTTTCTTATGAATAACTGCACATAGCCGGTCATCATATAATGGCGTAAATCGATATTTTTTCTCATCTTCCATTGTATTTTCTCTTAAAGATCAAAAAGTCATAACTATCTGAATTTTCCTGAATCTCACTTGCAATCCTTTCGTCTATCACCATTTTATATCCGGATATTGTTTTTGAAATCTGCTACCATTCTTGCAAAATGATATGGTGCAAGTACTGGCATACATCCAATTTGATCTCTTTATTTTTTGTATGTTTTTTAGCATTTCTTCATACATTGATGTCATTTCTTTTGCATAAGACAAAAAGATTTCCCCTTCTTTGGATAACTCAAATCTCCGGGTATTCCTACGGATCAATGTTGTTCCTAATTCATTTTCCAGCTTTCTGATCTGCTTTGATAATGCACCTTGTGTCATATTACAAGAATACCCAGCCTCTGTGAAATTCTTTTGTCTGCATAATTCCATATAATAATATAGCTGTTGTATTTCCATTTTTATAATCCTCTTTTATTTTCATATATTTCATTTTACACTTTTTATTCTCATTTTTCATCATACTCAATCACTTTAGCTGCTATTTTCTGTATATATTCCTACATGGAATATATCAAGTCTTAACTGGAATTGCAATACTTACTTCTACCTCTATATAATAAGAACACAAAAGGGAAATAAATTTATGAAAATATAGAATTTTGATAGAAAGGATGGATAAAAATATGAAAAACGAAAAAACTTTTTTCTACCATAGATTATTGTTTTATATTTTAGGACTGCTGATCATGTCTGTTGGTTCTAATTTATTTTTAAAAGCAACTCTTGGAGTTGCCCCAAGCTGTACAATGGCTTTAACTTTAAGTTATCTCTCCCCTGTTCACAGCTATGCTTTATTTAATTTTCTGATCAACTCAACATTTTTGATCTGTGAAGCAGTGGTTCTCCGTGAATTCGGGAAAATACAGTTTATTCAACTTGGGTTGACATTTGTTTATTCTTTATTTATTGAATTTACTTCTTATGGTTTATTCTTTATCGAGCCTCATGGTCTTGCAGCAAAGATCTTATTATCTGTTATTGCATGTGCAGTTTTATCTACAGGTGTTGGATTTACAATTAGTTCTGGATTTGCTGTTATGCCAATGGAAGGTCTTGTTAAGAGTATCGCTGAGAAGAAAAATGTAAGCTTTGGTGCCGTGAGAGTTTGTCTGGAAGTTTTATTTACAGTATGTTCTGCTGTCGCTTCTTTTGTTTTACTTCCAGAATTACCATCTGTTGGAATCGGAACTGTGATCGCTGCTTTCTTAAGCGGAAATATTACAAATGTATTTTCTTCACTGTTCCACAAAAGAATCAATGCTTACTTAGGATTTCAGGCATAATTTTTAACTTTAACAATATACAATAATATGCAGTAAAAACTAATCACTACAAAAACTATTAGTGATTACGGTTTTTATCATACTCTTTTATTATAAATGCTAAGTAATCTTCTAAATGATCTGATGACAGATATCATTCAAACAACATCTCTCACAATGTGGTTTCGTTCTTGCCGTGCAGACATCTCTTCCATGCCATACAAGTCTGTGACAAAAATCACTACCTTCTTCTGGAGGAATGATCTCCCATAATGCCATCTCCACTTTCTTTGGGTCTTTAATTCCATCAACCAAACCAATTCTATTCACAAGACGGATACAATGCGTATCTGTTACGATCGCAGGTTTTCCAAACACATCTCCCATGATCAGATTGGCACTTTTTCTTCCAACACCTGGCAGACTTAAAATAGATTTGAAATCTGTTGGGATGTTACAATCATATTCATCTCTTAAAACTTTCATGCATTTACTGATATCTCTCGCTTTGCTTTTTCCAAGTCCGCATGGACGTACAATTTCCTCAATATCTGCGACATCTGCTGCCGCTAATGCTTCTACAGTTGGATATTTTTCAAACAATCCTTTGACTACAACATTAACTCTTGCATCTGTACACTGGGCTGCAAGTCTTACACTGACTAATAATTTCCATGCCTGATCATATTCCAGTGTACAATCCGCATCTGGATATTCATTTTTCAAACGTTCAATTACTTCTAATGCTAATTCTTTTTTGTTCATTGATTGCAAATCCTCCCTAAAAGCTGTTTGGTTATTTTTGTTATTTTAGCACTGGAAAGAAAATTGGTCAAATTACAGATATCTCTGCATGATCTCGCACAAACGATTCATCTCCCAAGGTTTTGCAATATGCTCCTTCATTCCTGCATTTTTCGCCATTACAACATCTTCTGCAAATGCATTGGCAGTCATTGCTATGATCGGTATTTGTTTTTCTCTATATTTTCTGTGGGAACGGATTGCTGCCGTTGCTTCGTATTCATTCATTACAGGCATATGAATATCCATAAAGATCAAGTCATAAAAACCACTTGGTGCATTTGCAAATTTTTCAACGGCTTCTTTTCCATTTTCTGCAGTCTCAATGTTAGCCTCTTTATTGGATTTCCCTTCAATGATATTTTTTAGTGTTGCTGTAAGCCTTGATCTGAATAATGATTTTGCTATAAATTCATCAACTCCAGCCTCTCTTGCCTCTGCTTCGATCTCCGAATAATCATATGCCGATAAGATAATGATCGTCACATCATTTCCAACACGCTTCCTGATCTGTCTGGTCGTCTCAATCCCATCCATTTCTGGCATCTGCATCTTCATTCGGTATTCCACATTATATTTTGTCTCATTCCTTCCCCTTCACCTTGGATTTTTCGAAATCTTTCAATTTCCAAAAAACTTCTATTTTCCCCATAAAATAATTTTTAAGTGAACCTTTGGTAATTTCCATAAACTCCTTGTAATCATATCCAAGATTATAAGTAAAAATCCACTGACATTCGTAATTGTCAGATTCTCATCATAATGTCCTGTCATAAATCCAACTGCATGATTATTACGGATCACGTCTTTGATCATCTCATAACTATTCTCCTCCAAGTTTGAATCACCCACAGAATATATTATTTCTTCCCTAAATAACTCCTTATTCATTATTTCCTATTCCTTATTCATACTCTTTTTATCTATGTCAAATACTTTCTTGATATCTTCAAACATGTAAAAACACTATAGATAAATATATCTACAGTGTCCCCTGCACTCTTATTATACAATGTGCAACTGGCTGCCATGTCAAAGGCCCTATAGCTTTGCGTCACAGCCTTTCGACTGCTTTGCCGTTATATCTTTCTTTCGTTCAATATATTTTAATCCTTCATATCCAACAACTGATGTTGTATACACGCGATCTTGATAACTCTCTCTTGGCGGCATGATACAGTTTGTTGTAAATAATCCATCCATTACCAATCGGTCGGCTTCTTTGGTCCGGTGTGTATTTGTAACTGCTTTCCACAGACACCTGTTACCACACATCCTTTATTGCCTGCTGTCTGCTGGCATTGAAAACAAAATATATCTGGCATCTTATTTCTCTCCTTTTTTATTTGTTAATAGAAATAAGATGTGCAAAATTCTCTGTGACTATTCGTATTAATTTCTTTTCCATATCCTGATTTAAAACTCTCTTAGGAATAATAAGTGCTTCTATGGAACTAATATAAATGTAAAAAGCCGTCTCTGTTTCACAAACATTTTCTACCTTTTGATAATCTACTTTCACTTCCTGGCCTTTTGTTATCTCTATAATCTGATCTTCCGTAAAAGTTAATGTTATTTCTTCTGCAATGGTAGTCCTTCTGTTTCTATCATTTTAAGAATTGTCTTGCGAATACCTCTTTTCATAATCTTTTTAGCCTGTGCTACACATACAATTGAAAAAATGCATAATACAATTACTTCTGTAATGATCAACATTTTTTCTGCTCTTGCCAAAATGAAAATTACTATCGCAAGAACACTGATCATTGGTCCTGCTAGTTTTAGAAAAAACAGATTTCTCTTTCCTACCTCTGAATGAATTAACTGATGAAATTCGTTGAATTCTATGTAGTCTTCGTCTGTTAATTTGTAATTTAGTTGCAGCATATTCCTTCCCCCCTGCTTTATTTTTAAGATAACGCATATACTTTAATCAAAAAGATCCAGAGAGTACCATTCTCTGAATCTTTTATTATGCTTATCTCCTAAAAACTATACTTATAGTTTACATATGTTCCCGAAAATAGTCATGAAAATACTGCATAACCTTCACCAACAGATCCTGTTCCTGCTCATTTAACGTATCAAGCAGTCTCTGGATCATCTGTTTATGAAATTCTCTATGATGATTGTATGCTTTTCTCCCTTTCTCAGAAAGTGATATATAAACAACCCTTCGGTCTCTCTCCCCACGTTTGCGGATCACATATCCTTTCTTCAAAAGATTACTGATAGCGGTTGTAAGTGTCCCAACCGTAATATTTAAATCTCTAGCAATCGTTGACATATTCTTAGGTTTCTTAATCCCGATCGCATCAATAATATGCAGATCTTTATTTGAAATATCCTTAAACTCATCGTGATCACGGCTTTCTCTTCTTCATACGAAATTCCGTGGAATAAGTCTACCACCATATTATTTAAACGATCCTTATCCAATTAATCCACCTCCTAAAACAACGATTTAAGAGTATTATACCTTTAATTGTTGGAATTTTCCACTTCTAAATTGTGTGCTTCACCGATTACTTTTGCTAATGCTTCTTTCGCCTGTGTTGGCAGTGCATTGTATCCACCATCTTCTACGTCTTTCTCGAAGACAAAATTTAATCTGTCTGTCATTCTTGCTTTTAATGTCTCTACATAATTCATATCGCTGAAGTCTGAAACATATCCTTCCATCTCAAGCACTTCAATATCTGTAAATGGTCCCCACTGTTTGAATTCTCCAGTTTCTTCTACAACCTGTTCAATAGCAGAAATTGTTGTTGCAGGTTTGATATCTTTACCCATGAAATCGCCTGTATTGATGATATAGCAGTCCACATTTCTTTCTTTTACAAGTTTTCTAAATTTCTTATAGTCATTTACAAGAGGATATGTTCTAAATGGGTTTGCGTATGGTTCTACAACCAGACGGTTTGGATCAACTCCAGGAGCTAAACGTTCTGCACTGCTTCGTTTTGTTGCAAGTGTTGCTCCCATAACAGATGCTAAGGATGCTCCTTGATCTTAACGATTGGTGGGATTGTTGGGTCTTTCATGATCCAGAAGATTGCATTTACTGGATCATTGATCTTATCTACACGGTTTGGTGACCATAATTTGGACTTAATCGCACGACCATTTCCGTTACGGATATCTTCTGTGACAAGAACGACTTTTCCTTCGCTGTCTCTTGTTGCTGAGCAGTTCTGTGCTGTTAACAGATATTTATTATCTGGGCATCCTGTTGGATAGTCTGCTGTCTTATCAAAATATGTTGGTTCCATTGCGATAGATGCACCTGTTTCTGTGTTGATGATAAATGCATCGTCATGCAGAACCTGAATTTCTTCGTATTTGTTATTATGTGTTGCATGTGTTAATGTGGATTTTCCGGATCCTGATAATCCGAAGAAAGATGCTACAAATTTTTCTCCGTTATCTAATTTGAATTCTTTCTGTCCACCATGGCAGGAAGCATATCCGTTACGGTTTGCGATCGCCCATGCGATTGTTAATGTACCTTTCTTATGTTCCCCAAAGTATTTCATACCAAGAAGTGCAGCACAGTTTGTATCTGTATTAAAATATGTTAATCCTAAAGGATGTTCTTCATGTGTCCACTGTGGGTCTGAGAAAATATAGATATCTGTCTCATCAGCAATTGGCTGTGAATTCTTATACATTTCATTGTATTTAGGATTCATATACTGGAAGTTTAACATCCATGAATATAAGATATTTTCTTCTCCTTCTGGAATTAAAAGATGTGCTTTTACCATAAATTCAGGATCTAATCCGATATATACCTGCGCATGATATAATGTCGTCCATCTTGTATCATAGATCGCATCCATCAGTTTCAGATCCAGATCATTTGTATCAACACCAGGTTCACTGGAAATTCTTCTTGCAGCCGCGCAGCGTCCAGTCACTGAGCCATCGTTAAATAACAGAACTTGGAACCTTCATCTAAACCAATTGCTTCTGGTTTATATACTGGCATATCTGTAACGATCGTTCCAGGAGAATTCTTTGCTAATTCATAAGCCTGTTTTAAATCTGTTACCTCTACGACGTTGTTCCCATAAAATGCTGCTTCGATAATGGATCTTGTTTTTGAAAATCCAGGCTTTCCTTTTCCGATTTCTTCGTGTGTGTAATAAGCTTTTGTTGACATAAGTTACTTCCTCCATTCATAGGTTGCTTTCGATGCGCTTTCTCAAAATGTCAAAACTACATGGGCCTGCATCTAAAATCTCTGTGTGGTATGCTTTCAAGTTATATTGTTTTCCTGCCTTGTTCTTATAATCTTTCAAAAGCTCACAAAACTCCTGATAACCAATGTAATAAGACAAATAATTTGCAGGATTCTCGATGATCATCTGAAATAGTTCATCTGCCTGAGACTTCTCCATCCCAAATGATCTTAAATACGCTCTGACATCTTTCTTCTTCCATCCTTCATAATGAACTCCAAAATCGACTCTTGAACAAAGTGCCAGATTGTACTCGTACATCTCCATATTCATCTGCTGATAAATATCGCCATATCCTTTAGCATCATTCATCATACTGTAACTAAAACCTTCCACATAAGCTGCATATCCTTCTGAATATCCTGGATAATCAAGAATATAGCGTATCGGATCCTCACCTTTTGCCGCATAATAAACATTCTGATATAAATGCCCCGGATATCCCTCATGTGCTAAAGTCGGATACAACTCTGCAGTTTGTGCCTGATTTACATAAATCACATTCTCCTTGTAAGAATCGATTGCCGGCACCATATAGAACGCCGGACTAGTATATTCTTCCATGGTTTTGTGCACATATTTTATTTTACAGCTGACTTTTGGTGCCTTTGGATAATATTTTACCATCTTTTGCCTTAGTTTGTTAAGTACCTTTGTGAATTTTGCACAATTTTAATATTTTTTTTAGATTTTCTATATCTATTTATGATATTAGGATACTTTTTTGTAATTTTATAAGTTTTCGAAGACATTTTTCAATGGATTGGTCACTGATCTCAATCATTTCTTCCACTGTTTTATCTGATCCTGTCTTCTGTGCAACTAATGCTTTGTAATATTCTTTTCCATTTTTGTAGTAATACAGACCATTTTTATTTTGCCCATTTCCTTTTAGTGCTTGTAAATGAGAATATAATTTTTCGTAAGCTGGAATAACTTTTGTCCTTACTAGTTTCTTATTTTTCCTGCAGTATTTCTTTTTCTGTGATGCATTGATTCCTTTGATTTCTGCCATCCTTAAATTAAATGTTGCAACCAATATATTATTTTTATTTCGTTTTATAACGCTTTGAATCTGTTGCAATACTCCTCTTAGTGACTGATCTGATATAAATAAATTTCTCTTTACCTGTTCCTTACTATATTGGATCAATGAATTAAATATCCATCCAGTCCTTGTAATAATCGAAAATAACTTTTGATATCTTTTTCGTTTTTTAGACGATATTCACTTAATGTCAATAGAATCTGTACCTGCTGCCCAGACGTTTTTCCAAGGATTCTCTCATAATAAGTATACATGGACAGATTTTTCTGTCTTTTTAAGTAATCCAACAAAATCATATATGTATTTTGTTGTTTTTTCGTTAATTCCTTTTGTTTGATTTTTTTTAATTTCTCAAGTTCTCTTGAAATTCTAATCTTTTCATTCAATATATTTTTTTCATTCATCACTGGGTAGAGATCTTGGGACTGTTTTACCCCATATTTTTCAGAATTTTCTAAAAGGTAGTGCTTTGTAATTTCATTTTCCGATGCACTTTCTCTAAAAAATGTCGTAACATACTGGTTAAATGCTTCTTGTGATGTATTCTTTGTCTGATCTTTTTTCTCTTTGATCAGGCTGTAAACTCCAAGAAATATCAGACAATTCCGATCATGATCAATTTTATTCTGACCTTTTTTAATCTTCCTTCCAATTCCGTTTCTCCCTCCATATCACTGCCTGTTAATATCTTATTTTTTAAAGAAAAGAAATAGACTATCCGCTAAAGATGTACTATAATTAAAGGATAGAATCAAGAAATCGGAGGAGCACTATGAGTAAGAAACCATATTATATTACGACTGCAATTACTTATACTTCCGGAAAACCTCATATTGGTAACACATATGAGATTATCCTGGCAGACAGTATTGCTCGATATAAAAGAATGGAAGGCTATGACGTATTTTTCCAGACAGGAACAGACGAACATGGTCAGAAGTAGAATTAAAAGCAGAAGAAAAAGGTGTAACACCAAAAGAATTTGTTGATGATGTTGCTGGAGAGATCAAGAGAATCTGGGATCTTATGAATACTTCTTATGACCGCTTTATCAGAACTACTGATGAAGATCATGAGAAACAGGTTCAGAAGATCTTCAAGAAATTATATGAACAGGGAGATATCTACAAAGGTGAATATGAAGGTTTATACTGCACACCTTGTGAATCTTTCTTTACAGAGAGCCAGTTAGTCGATGGTAAATGTCCTGACTGCGGACGTCCAGTACAGCCTGCAAAAGAAGAAGCTTATTTCTTAAAATTAAGCAAATATGCAGACCGTCTGATCGAACACATCAATACACATCCTGAATTTATTCAGCCAGAATCCCGTAAGAATGAGATGATGAATAACTTCCTTCTTCCAGGACTTCAGGATCTGTGTGTTTCAAGAACATCATTTTCATGGGGAATTCCAGTAGACTTTGATGAAGGTCACATCGTTTATGTATGGTTAGATGCATTAACAAACTATATCACAGGTATTGGTTATGACTGTGATGGAAACAGTTCAGACAAATTTAACAAGTTCTGGCCTGCAGATCTTCACCTGATCGGTAAAGATATCATTCGTTTCCATACAATTTACTGGCCAATCATCTTGATGGCACTGGATCTTCCACTTCCTAAACAGGTATTTGGACATCCTTGGTTACTTCAGGGCGATGGTAAGATGAGTAAATCCAAAGGTAACGTTTTATACGCAGATGATCTGGTTGACTTCTTCGGAGTTGATGCAGTTCGTTACTTCGTTCTTCATGAAATGCCTTTCGAACGAGATGGTGTGATTTCATGGGAATTAATGATCGAGCGTATGAACTCTGACCTTGCCAATATCCTTGGTAACCTTGTCAATCGTACAATCTCTATGTCCAACAAATATTTTGGCGGAATCGTAGAAGACAAGGGTGTTGTCGGAGATTATGATGATGATCTGAAAGCCGTTGTAACAAGTACAAGAGATAAAGTTGCTGAGAAGATGGCTGACCTTCGTGTTGCAGATGCAATAACTGAGATCTTTAACCTATTCCGCCGCTGCAACCGTTACATCGATGAAACAATGCCTTGGGTATTAGCAAAAGACGAAGCTTCTAAAGACCGTCTTGCAACTGTTTTATACAACCTTGTAGAGGGAATTACAATTGGTGCATCTTTATTATCACCATATATGCCAGAGACATCTGAGAAGATCTTTGCTCAGTTAAATACATCTATGGTTGAATTTGATAACCTTGCAACATTCGGAAACTACCAGAGTGGTACAAAAGTAACTGAAAAACCTCAGATCTTATTTGCAAGATTAGACGAGAAAGAAGTTATGGAGAAAGCCAAAGTCTTAATGGAGAAACAGGCTGCTTCTGTGAAAGCTGCAAATGCTGCCATCGAAGAAGATACTGTTATTGACATTGAACCAAAAGATGAGATCACTTTTGATGATTTCACAAAGATGCAGTTCCAGGTTGGTGAGATCATTGCCTGTGAAGAAGTAAAGAAATCAAAGAAACTTCTTTGCTCTCAGGTTAAGATTGGAAATCAGGTAAAACAGATCGTTTCTGGTATCAAAGCTTACTACAAACCAGAAGATATGGTTGGTAAGAAAGTTATGGTACTTGTAAACTTAAAACCAGCCAAATTAGCAGGAGTTCTTTCCGAGGGAATGCTTCTTTGTGCAGAAAATGAAAAGGGTGAATTAGCCTTGTGACACCAGATAAAGATATGCCAGCAGGTGCTGAAATTTGTTAATTTTACTTACTTGTTCATTAAATTTTAGATAAATAAATAAATTGACAACCAGATTTTGGTATGCTATGGTTTAGTTATAAAATGATTGAAGACAATTAAGGAGGTTTACACATGAAAAGTACAGGCATTGTAAGAAGGCTTGACGAACTTGGAAGAATTACTTTACCGATCGAATTACGTCGTAACTTTGATGTGAACGAGCGCGATCCTCTTGAAATATTTGTAGATGATGACAAGATTATTTTAAAAAAATATAATCCTGCAGATATTTTTACTGGAGAAGATATGGATGATCTGATCGACTACAAAGGAAAGAAAGTCTCAAGAAAATCTATTATCGAATTAGCTAAGCTTGCAGGATTCGAAATTACTGAAGCATAATTTTTGAATCAAACAATAAATATAAGAAAGGCTGTCGTATTAATAACAACTAATACGACAGCCTATTTTCATTCATATTGTAATGCTCTTATTTTTACAAAGGAAGGTGTTCTTATGGGAATTACTATAAATTGACTGCTGCATAAAAGTACACTTAAAAATTTAAAAATACTACTTTCCGTAGTTTTTAACCGGTGGCGTACTGCGATCCTTTCTTCTTTTGGCTATGATCCTCATATAAAGGAGGAGCCCTACCATAAAAAAGAAGATCAAAGAGCTACGCGAAAAATATATTTTAAATCCTGCCCACTTTTATGTGGGCTATTTTTCTTTTATTCCTCTTCCAATAACTGCTGATAGATTTCTCTTTTACCAACACCCCGATCTTTTGCTACCAATTTCATCGCTTCCTTCTTAGAATGTCCCTGGTCCATATAATGTTTCATATGATCTTGCAATGGAATCTTTAAAAATTCTTCCTGACTTTTCTTCTTTTAATTCTTTGAAAGATTTTCCCTCTATGATCATCACACATTCGCCTTTTGGTGGGTTTTCTCTATGGTAGGCAAGGATTTCACTCAGTGTGGATTTAAAAACGCTCTCATGCTTCTTCGTGAGCTCTCGGCATAGTGTCATAGCTCTGTCTCCAAGCACTTCGTACAGTTCTTCTAATGTTCTTACAAGACGATGCGGTGCTTCATAGATAATCATCGTTCTTGTCTCATTTTCCAGAGAATCAAGAATCTGTTTTCTCTCTTTTTTATCTGCCGGAAGAAATGCTTCAAAACAAAATCTTCTTGTTGGCTGCCCGGAAATGATCAATGCATTGATCAATGCACATGCTCCTGGTAAGGCTGTCACTGTGATTCCTGCTTCGTGACACTGTCTCACCAACTCTTCTCCCGGACTCTGAGATTCCTGGTGTTCCTGCATCTGTGATCAGTGCAATATTTTTTCCTTCCTGCAATTGCTTTACAAGCACTTTTGCTTTCTCCACACGATTATACTCATGATAACTTGTCATTTTCGTCTTAATCTCAAAATGATTTAATAATTTGATGCTGTGTCTCGTATCTTCTGCTGCGATCAGATCAACTTCTTTTAATGTATTGATCACACGAAAAGTAATGTCTTCGAGATTACCAATCGGTGTCGCACACAGATATAATGTTCCACTCATACTTATTCCTCCGGATTCATTCCATAAATCTTATAAATTTCTTCTGTATATTTTCCTTCTTTTTCATAGACGATCAATGGAGCTCTACCGTCATTCTTGACTTCCACCTTTACTGCTTCTAACAGAAATATATTCGGTTCTTTATCGATATATGGATGCACAAAACGAATTCTTTTAGGCTCCAATCCATCTTTTGACAACTGGCATAAAATTTCTGATAAACGAAATGTCCTGTGTACCAGAAATAATTTTCCTTTATTCTTTAAAAGCTTCTTCGCTGCTGCCGTAATATCCGCAAATGTACACAAAATCTCATGTCTTGCGATTGCTTTTGTCTCGGACGGATTCTTAAGTCCATGCTGCCCAATCATATATGGCGGATTCGATGTGATCGTATCAAAACTGTCATGTGAAAAATCGCAGAAGCTTCTTTGATATCACCCTCCACGATCTCTATCTTATCTTCCAAATGATTTAATTTGACACTTCTTGCCGCCATCTTAGCCATCTCTGACTGTATCTCAAGCCCTGTAAGATGAGCAGCATTACTCTTTGCTTCCATCAAAATGGGGAGGATTCCAGTCCCCGTACCAAGATCCAGAACTCTCCCACCATTCTTAACTTGTGCAAAATCAGATAAAAGAACTGCATCCATTCCAAAACAAAATCCTTGTTCTTTCTGAATGATCTGATAACCATTGATCCCAAGATTATCAATTCTTTCTTTTTCCATGTCCTTTATTACATCCTTGATTCTTATTATTGCATCCTTTGCTGCATCCTTGACATCCCTGTGGTTTCTTCTTTCTCATCACAAGATCATCAATCTTATATTCCTGAATTTCTTTATCTCCATTCTCATCTTCAACGATCAGTTTTACCTTTTGTCGAAGGACATCAACTCTCTGCACTTCCCCAAATACGCCATCTTTTGTCTTTAATTTCTCACCAATATTTGGAAGTTTACTGTTTAAATATTCGTAAGTTTCCTGTTCATTCTTAAGACAGCACATTAATCTTCCACAAACTCCTGAAATCTTTGTTGGATTCAAAGAAAGATTCTGTTCTTTTGCCATTTTAATGGAAACAGGTGCAAACTCTGATAAAAATGTATTACAGCATAACTTTCTTCCACAGATTCCCATTCCACCGAGCATCTTAGCTTCATCTCTAACACCAATCTGTCTTAATTCAATTCTTGTTCTAAACACTGCTGCCAGATCCTTTACAAGTTCACGGAAATCAACTCGTCCATCTGCTGTAAATAAACAGAACTTTATTATTATCAAATGTATTATTCTGTTGATACCAACTTCATATCAAGGTTATGTTCTTTGATCTTCTCTAAACAAATCTGATATGCTTCTTTTTCTTTCTCCCTGTTCTTCTCTGCTCTTTCTTCGTCTTCTTTGGTTGCGATTCTTAAAACAGGTTTTAATTCATCTCCAATGCATTTTTCCTTTACCTGTCTTCTCTCAGAAACGACGGATCCAAATTCAATTCCTCGGGCAGTTTCCACGATGACATGATCTCCCGACCTCACCTGAAATTCTTTTGGATCAAAGAAATATATCTTTCCTGCAGTACGAAATCGCACTCCAATTACTTCTACCATACTTTACCATTCTCCTTTATCGTCACGAGCAGCATTTCAATTGCCACTTCAAAATTAACATTCGCGATTAGTCGTCTTCTAGCCTTCTCAACTTCATCAAGAATATGACTGATTCCTTCAAATGAAATATAAATCTCCTGATCTTTTAACTGGCGGTATTTATCTTTAAATACCAGCTGATTTAGTGATCCTGTTGTCTTAAGGATCAGCATATCACGATACCATACCATAATTATATCAAGGAAATCATAAATCTCATTCTTATATTTTGTCAGACTCTTAGCATAAGATACAACTTCATAGATTTCCATACTCTTCATATGTGTAATGACATTCATCGTATCATTAACATATCTTTAAATTCTTCTGTCTCTAATACATGAAGTGCACGTCCAATATTTCCAAGTGAAAATGCTGCTGCAAATGCGATATCTGCATGACTTGCCCCTGTATTTGCCTTCAGATAATCTTCAATCTCATTCTCTCGGACACTTCCAAGTGTCATGGATACGCATCTTGACAGAATCGTATCTAACAGTCTGTCTTTATTATTTGTTAACAAAAGATTACTGCATATGCAGGTGGTTCTTCCAAAGTCTTTAATAAAGCATTCTGGGCTCCTGCATTCATACGGTCTGCATCATCAATGATATAAATCTTATAATCACCACTATAAGGTTTGATATCGATTGTTTCATTGATTCCTTTTCGAATGTCATCAACACGAATTTCATACTTTTCATGAGTAATATAAATGACATCTGGATGATTTAATGAATCTACCTGCTTACATGCTGCACATTCACCACATCCATCTTTGTGTTCACACAGAAGTGCCTTTGCAACTGCCTTTGCGATCATCATCTTTCCGCTTCCATCTTCACCACTTAATAAATAAGCGTGGGAAACCTTTCCCGTCTTGATTGCTTCTTCAAAATGAGAAATTATTTTTTTATGTCCTATAATTGCATCAAAACTCTTCATACTACATCACCCTTTACCATGAAATTTTTTGTTGACCTGTGAAACGATCTGCTGATGAATCTCTTCAATCGGCAGGTTTCCGTCAACGGTGTAGATTCTCTCTGGATGCAGACTTGCAAGCTGTCTGTATCCTTCAACAACCTTCTTGTGAAAATCAATTGTCTCGCTTTCCATTCGATCAAGTTCTGCTTGTTTTTCTTCCTTGAAATACCGGCTTCTGCATCCAGATCAATCATAATCGTCAGATCTGGCATCGTATCTCCAATTGCGAACTGATTTACTTCATAAACAAGATCAATTCCCATTCCTCTGGCAATCCCCTGATAAACTGCGGAAGATTCTACAAAACGATCACAGATCACAATCTTCCCATCTTCTAATGCCGGACGAATGACTTCTTCGATCAATTGAGCTCTGGCAGCTGCATAAAGCAGTAATTCTGTCATATGCCCCATCTCAGTGAATTCTTTATTAAGGATCACATTCCTTACTGCTTCACTGATGGGAGTTCCGCCAGGTTCCCTACATACTATTATATCATAACCTTTAGCAGATAAGTAGTCTCTTAGTAATTCAATTTGTGTTGTTTTTCCAGCTCCATCTGGTCCTTCAACGGTCAAAAATAATCCCATGTTTATATCCTCTCATCTATTATGTAAATTTTATGGTTATCAAGTCCAATAACCTTCATATCATTTTGTTCATACTGGCTGATCTTATGAATCGCATGATCATCGATCACTTCCCCTGGCACAACTAACGGAATTCCTGGTGGATATAAGAAAACAAATTCCGCAGCGATCATACCTTCTGCCTGCTTATAATCAATCTGACAACGTTTTCTTCTCGTTGCTTCCTCTGGTTTCATTGCTTTTCGATTCTTGTGAAAATTCATTTTCTTAAAATTATTTTGTATATGATTTTTATTTCGTTTTTTCTCCAGATCGATCATCTGATCAATCTCTGTCATTGCTTCATACAGCCTATCATACCCTTCCTGTGTATCACATATACTTGTCATTGCAATCACATAATATAGTTCAGACATTTCCATTTCCAAGTGATACTGATCTCTCAAAATCTCAAATAATTTTTCTCCAGATATCATTGTATTCTTTACCGAAAATACAAGTTTTCCAATATCATCTGTTCGAACTAATTGGATATGTTGTAATTTTTCTAATTTTTCACGAAGTATCCACAATCGCTCGCAATATTGTTGAAAATATCCACGATTTCCATCACAAATGTGGATACATTGTTCGATAGAACTCATTAATACATATGAGGGACTGCTACTTTGAAAGATAAGAAAGTTTCTTCTGCATCATTTCTTTTGAAACACAATCTGTGCATAAATGCAATAATCCTGTCTGTGTCATTGCTGGCAATGTCTTATGCAGACTCTGGATCACAATATCTGCTCCAGTACTTACTGCACTTTCCGGAATGCCTCATGATAAATAAAATGAGCTCCATGTGCTTCATCTACGATCAATGGAATATCATACTGATGTAAAACATCTGAAATTCCTCGAATATCGGATACTCGTCCTTCATAAGTCGGAGAAACCAGTACCATCGCCTTGATCATCTTCTCTTCTTTGATAACTGCTTCTACCTGTTCTTTTGTAATTCCTTCACAAATCCCATCTTCATCAACTTCTGGGTAAATATAAACTGGATCCAATCCTAACAATTCAATCGCATGATACACTGACTTATGGCAATTTCTTGCTACTAATATCTTGTCTCCAATCTTACACAAGGCTGCAATTGCTGACAGATTTCCTGCTGTACTGCTATTAACTAAAAGATAACTTTCCTCTGTTCCATAAATCTGTTTTAAGTTATCCATCAAGTCACGAATCATCTCTTCTGGATGATGCAGATCATCAAATCCTGTAATCTCTGTGATATCAACCTTTGCAATCTCATCAAGTAATGGATCTATTTTTAAATTTCTTTTATGTCCCGGCATATGAAAAGGATATTCTTCTCCATATTGTAATTGTTTCAACTTGTCATAAATTGATGTCATTTTTTATCCCTTTGTAAACATATTTTTTCATTTTCATTATATCATACTTAATTCCTATTGAATAGGAATTAAAAAAAGAGTCAACTTTCGGTTTTTTCATTCTTTCTGAAAGTTAACTCTTTGAATTTCTTTATAAAATAAAAAGATGCCCAGAGCCGGAATCGAACCAGCGACACGAGGATTTTCAGTCCTCTGCTCTACCGACTGAGCTATCTGGGCATACTAATTATTAAAATAAAAAATTGCGGGAGCCGGATTTGAACCAACGACCTTCGGGTTATGAGCCCGACGAGCTACCAGACTGCTCCATCCCGCGATAAAAATTAAGTGGTTGGAGAAGGATTCGAACCTTCGAAGGCGGTGCCAACAGATTTACAGTCTGCCCCTTTGGCCACTCGGGAATCCAACCATATATATTTTAA
>ENA-OQDF01000288-OQDF01000288.1-human-gut-metagenome-genome-assembly--contig:-NODE-288-length-20484-cov-2.139608_pt1 | contig 20484 bp, 29 predicted proteins | sample MGYA00242769_ERZ504597 | MGnify/ENA primary metagenome ERZ504597 (study PRJEB26092, sample SAMD00036305) | human gut metagenome | host: Homo sapiens | study: EMG produced TPA metagenomics assembly of...
CACGATTACATTCCGCTGGCCACCAACGCGGTGCGCCAGGGCCTGCTGGTGGGCCGCAACATCGAGACGCCGACCGTGAAGTACATGGGCACACAGGCCACGTCCGCCGTGCAGCTGTACGACCTCTCACTCGCCGCCTCCGGCCTGACCGCGCGGGTGCCGAACGCCGCGGGCTCACGGTCCGCGATACCTCGCTCACCGAGGATTATCGCCCGGACTTCATGCTCACCACCACCCCAGTCACGTCGATTCTGACCTGGGACCCGGAAACCCGCAAGGTCAAGGGCGGCCAGTTCTGCTCCAAGGCCGATATCTCCGGCGCGGCAAACGTGATTTCCATGGCGATTCAGGCCGGCTTCACCATCGACCAGCTCGCCAACGTGGACTTCCTGTTCCAGCCGAACTTCGACAAGCCGGTCTACTACGTCGGCGCCGTGGCCATGAAGGCGGCCGCCGAATAAGACGGCTGTACCCACCGCAAAAAAGAAACCCCGGCGTGATGGGCGCCGGGGAGAGAAAGGAGAGAAGAAGAAAGAGGTTAAGTTATGCAGCTTGTTCGGCCGTGATTACATATAACAGCAACAGTTTCAATGCAACATGGGCACTGGCTGGGAATCGTCTGGGAATCACGGCCCGTACAGGCTGTTTCTTGTTTTTGGAGCCGATTTACCGGCTGGCCTTGATCTTGTGGGCCAGTTCGGCGTCCCACATCGCGCCGGTGGCGGACATCACCGAGTCCGCGCCGGCGTCACGGTACGCCTGGTAGTCGGCGGGCGAGACCACGCCGCCGACGCCGTTGATCGCGAAATCAAGCCCGAGCTTTTCACGAATCACGGCCAGACGGGCGACCATGTCGAGGCCGGCGCCACGAATCGCATTGCCGCACACGCCTGAGCGATCGCGGCCCGCGCCGGGCAGGGCCTGATTGCCATTGGCATCGACCAGTTTGGCGGAAATCGTATTGATGGTGCTGAAGCCCTGCACGGTGCCGTGGCCCACGGTGGAACGCACCATAAGCTCCAGAGCGTCGTCGCTGGGGATGTAGGCGAGCTTGACCATCAGCGGGATGTCGCCGATCTCCTGCTTCACGGCCTCGGTAATGCGGCCCACGAGCAGCGGATTGTGGCATAGCAGGCGGTTGTGGCCCTCGTTGGGGCAGCTGGTGTTCATCACCATGAGCTTGGCACCAGTCTCCTTGACCAGGCGGGCGGTAGTGGCATGGTCGGCGATGTATTCCTCCTCGCTCATGCCCTCACACGCGAGCCTTGGAAGCTCGGGACCAGCACTTGACCGGGACCGGCGGCCTCGATGGCGGCGCGCATGTCCGGCTGCCAGACGTCAGGGCTCTGCGAGGCACACCGAAGCTGTTGGAGATGGAAATCGGCTGTTCATAGTTGGTGTCGGCCAGCACGCCTTCGTCCAGTTCGGCGCTGCCCGGCGTCAGTGAACCGTCCGCCGACTTGGGGTGTACGGCGAGCACATTCGGGAACGGGTTGCAGCCCCAGGCGCGCGAACGCACGGTTTTGTAGGTCGCCAGATCGAAACCCATGTGGAAAGCGGCCGTGGTGAAACGGCTGTTGAGCAGCGGGCCTGCGGGAATGCCGAAAGGCAGGTTGACCGGCTGGCCCAAAAAGGTGGCCAAGCACCCTCGGAGGCACCCTCGCTGGTGGTTCCGGCGGCATCGGCACCGTTGCCATCCTTCAGCGCCTCGGCGAACGCGCCGAACGGCCCTTGCTCATAGTTGTCTTCGTAACTGCGGCTGACATCGTAAAACGGCTCAAAATCACTCATGCTTCAACGATAAGCCACGCCCCGGCCCACAACGCACGATGGGCCAGTCGCCCACGGCTACACGATGCCGCGGTCGGCCAGCGGTCCTGGGCCTGCAATTATGGACTCGCCTTTCGGCGAGGCTCAATGCTGGCCTCGCTGCTGTCGCAGCTCGGCACAGGGCCTGCTGAAAGCCCACCGGCTTTCAGCAGGCCGATCGCGGCTAAATAATGCCGCGATCGGCCAACGGCCCTGTCCAGTCTGCGTCCTCAGGCTCGCGGGCGGACTCGATCCTTTCTTCGGCCAGTGTTTGGCGGGGATGGTCTTGGGCTTGAAGGGGAACTTTTCGGCGCGCATCTTTTCGTAGGCGGCGATGTCGTCCTCGTGCTGCAGCGTCAGATCGATATCGTCGTAGCCGTTCATCAGACGCCAACGCACGTAATCGTTGACCTCGAACGGCAGGGTCACGTCGCCGCAAGTGACAGTGCGGGTCTCCAGCGAGACAGTCATCTCACGACCAGGCTCTTCCTCCAGTAGCTTCCACAGGAGTTCGACGGACTCCTGCGGCATAATCGCGGCCAGCACGCCGTTCTTGGCGGTGTTGCCGTAGAAGATGTCGGCGAAGCTCGGCGCGATGACCACGCGGAAACCGTAATCGTGCAGCGCCCACACGGCGTGCTCGCGGGAGGAGCCGATGCCGAATTCGGGGCCGGCGACCAGAATCTGGCCCTTACCGGCGTATTCCGGCTTGTTGAGCACGAAGTTCGGGTCTCGGCGCCATGCGTAGAACAGGGCGTCATCGAAGCCGGACTTGGTCACGCGCTTCAAGAACACAGCGGGAATGATCTGGTCGGTATCGACGTTGGAGCGGCGCAGCGGCACGCCCACGCCGGTCAGTGTGGTGAGTTTTTCCATAACAATTTTCCTTTCGGGGATCTCTCCCCCAGTCAGTCTTCGACTGACAGCCCCTCGTCAGAGGGGGCTCACGTGTATTGACTCAGAGATCGGCGGGAGACGAGATTGTGCCGCGGATGGCGGTGGCGGCGGCTACGGCCGGCGACGCCAGATGCGTGCGCGAGCCTTGCCTTGGCGGCCCTCGAAGTTACGGTTCGAAGTGGAAATCGAGCGCTCGTTCGGCACCAGCTTGTCCGGGTTCATGCCCAGGCACATCGAGCAGCCGGCGTTACGCCATTCGGCGCCAAAGTCCTTGAACACCTTATCGAGGCCTTCCTTCTCCGCCTGCAAACGCACGCGGGAGGAGGCCGGCACCACCAGCACGCGGTGGATGTTCTCGGCCTTGCGGTGGCCCTTCATAATCGCGGCGGCCTGGCGCAAATCGTCGATACGACCGTTGGTGCACGAACCAATGAACACGGTGTCCACGGCGATGTCCTTGATCGGCATGCCTGGCTTCAAACCCATGTATGTAATCGCACGTTCGGCGGCGGCGCGCTTGGTGCGTCGGCGATCTTGCCCGGCTCCGGCACGGAGGCGGTGATCGGCAGACCTTGGCCGGGGTTGGTGCCCCACGTCACATATGGACCGAGCTTGGTGGCGTCAATATCCACCACCTTGTCGAATACGGCATCGTCATCGGTCTTCAGCGTCTTCCAGTACGCCACGGCCTGATCCCACAGCTCGCCTTCCGGCGCGTGCGGACGGCCCTTCAGGTACTCGAACGTGGTCTCGTCCGGCGCGATCATGCCGCACGCGCACCGGCCTCGATGGACATGTTGCACACGGTCATGCGCTCGTCCATGGTGAGGTTGCGAATCGCCTCACCACGGTATTCGATCACGTAACCCTGGCCGCCGCCGGTGCCGATCTTGCGATGATCGCCAGAATGATGTCCTTGGCCGTCGCGTCCGCGGGCAGCTTGCCGTTGACGTTGACGGCCATGGTCTTGAACGGCTTCAGAGACAGCGTCTGTGTGGCCATCACGTGTTCGACTTCGGAAGTGCCGATGCCGAACGCCAGCGCGCCGAACGCGCCGTGCGTCGACGTATGCGAATCACCGCACACGATGGTCATGCCCGGCTGGGTCAGGCCCAGAATCGGGGCGAACGCGTGGACGATGCCTGATCGGCGTCGCCCAGCGGGTGCAGGCGCACGCCGAACTCCTTGCAGTTCTTCTCCAAAGTCGTCAACTGCAACGCGCTCGTCTCATCCGGGTTCGGGCGATCGATATCAACGGTCGGCGTGTTGTGATCCTCGGTGGCAATGAGCTGATCCACGTGACGCGGCTTGCGGCCGGCCAAGCGCAGGCCCTCAAACGCCTGCGGGCTGGTGACCTCATGCATGAGCATCAGATCGATGTACAGCAAATCAGGGGCTCCGTCGCTGCCCTTGCGCACCAGATGATCGGCCCAGACCTTCTCGGCCAGTGTCGTTCCCATAGTGATTCCTCCAAAAATTCCGCGCGAGGTATTGTGTTCGCGCCTTGTTCGTGGTATTAGCCTATGTGCTTGCGATGGGCCCGGCCATGAGCATGCCGGATATTGAGATACGGTCAAATGATGGCCTCAATATGACTCGGATACGACTCGAACATGACCTAGTCATGACTCGGTTCCGCTCCAGACATGTCTCTTCGGCATCCACGAACGCCCTTTCAACTTCATGGCCACCCTGTGAGACACTTCCCCAATTTGCTATTTCACTATGTGAGATGGCATAATCGCCCTTATTATGACTGATTCCCAAGAAGAGCCATTGAACAACAGCTTGACCGAGTCCGAGCCGGTTGAAGACACCACCGCCAAGGACGATGGGGAAATCCATTCCGGCGTTGGCGTCCTTGATAAAACTGTAAAGATTCTTGACGCACTGGAATCCGGCCCGTCTACGCTGGGCCAGCTTGTGGCCGCCACCGGTCTCGCTCGACCGACCGCACATCGTTTGGCTATTGCACTGGAACGCCACCGTTTCGTACTGCGCGACCAGCATGGCCGATTCGTACTCGGCTCCCGTTTCGCCGAACTTGCCGCCGCAGCAGGCGAGGATCGTCTGCTGACCGCCGCCGGCCCGATCCTGCAGACCCTGCTCGATCGCACTGGCGAGTCTGCGCAGATTTACCGCCGCCAAGGCGATCAGCGCGTGTGCATCGCCGCTGTGGAACGCACCTCCGGCCTGCGTGATTCCATTCCGGTGGGTGCCATGCTGTCGATGGAAGCCGGTTCCGCCGCCCAGATTCTTCTGGCTTGGGAGGATTCCGACCGTCTGCACCAGGGATTGCGCCACGCCAAGTTCACCGCCACCAAGCTGGCCGCCGTACGCAAGCGCGGCTGGTCCGAGTCCGTGAACGAACGCGAAGAGGGCGTGTGCTCGATTTCCGCCCCGATCCGCAACGCCTCCGGCCAGGTCATCGCCGCCATCTCGATTTCCGGCCCGACCGGCCGCATGGGTGCCGCCCCCGGACGCCGCTATGCGCCGCTGGTGATGGCCGCCGGCAAGTACCTCACCGAGGCACTGGTCAAAGCCGTTCGCTGAAACATACCAGTCAATCCAACCGATAGCCCAACCGGCAGAATCCCGCGTCACAACGAAAGAGACGCGGGATTTCTGCCACTAATCGTCCAACACAGCGGAAGGCCACCGAAACCTCGAATACTTCGCGCCGCTTTCCGCCTCTATCAGGAACAGTTACCTGAATAAACCGGGTTACCTGAATAAACCGGACAGTTGACTCCATAGCGACGGCTTGCGCAGCAAATCATCGCCCTCGCCCTCGCCAGGCGCGGTCTGGTTCACCGCATAGGTATAGGCGCGTTTGGAACTGGGCTTGCCCACCAGTTCGCCAAACTCCAGCAATTGCGTACGCGGCTCGTAAGGGTGACGGATATCAAATTCGATCAATCGCGTGGCGCGTTTGGCCGGAGCCGGTCCGTACGTATTGAATCCGCAGGTTGGCGTAGCGATAAGCAACAGACCCTCATGTTCGCCGACGAAACCGTTGCGATGATCATGACCAGCTACGACGCCGAAATACCCCTCGCGCAGCAATTCGAATTCGTCTGACGTATCAGGCAGGATATGCCTTCTCCCAAATATCCGCCGGGCTGGGTTTGCAATTCGTCCAGCACGTAGTAGGTATCGGCGTGCGAACGATAGCCCTGCATGGCAAACGCCGCGTTGGCCGCCACCGGCTTCAGCACGTTGTAATACTCGGGCATCGGCATGTGCTGGAACACCATTGATTTCGCACCGATACGGTCGGGCACGGCGTTCAGGAAGGCGAGCGCTGCGGGCGATGGTGTGCCGAAGCCGCCGCCATGCACGTAATCGCCGGAGTCAAGAATGACCAGACCCAGCACATTGCGCGTATGGTCAACGTCCATAACCGGCAGCGCGAAGGTGCCTGGTTCACCGGAACCAGTGGCACCAGACGGCGTCTGCACAGCGCCACCCGCTCCACAGGTATATGCAATCTGGTTCGGCAAGGTCTCACTCGGCGGATTGACACAACCGGGGAACTCACGATAGATACCGTCCAGTTCCGCATTGCTTAGCCCGCATTGGAAATCATGGTTGCCATACGTCACAGCCCACGGAATGCCGCGCGCCGCCAACGGCTCAGTGAACTGGCCAATGGCCTTGCGCACCAGCGCTCGGGTATGGTTCAGCGCGGATTCGGCAATAGGTTCGTCACACCAGCGACGTTTACGGAATGAATCGGCGAACGCCGGATCGTAGCCGGCGATCTGGTTGCCGGAGAAAATCACCAGATCAGGCCGTGTGGCATCAAGGCTGGCCTCAATCAGGGTGATGGTGTCTTTGGAGACTTTCGGCCCATCCTGAATGTCGGCAATCTGCAGCACGCGGAACTTGCCGGAATAGTGGAATTGCAGTCGTCCGAGACGCGCAGAGATAGAGACCGGACGGCCGTCTTCGGCATCGGCCGGCTTGATACGAGGTTTCGACGACATCCCCTCTGGCGTACGCTGTGTTTCCGTCATGCCCTCCACTGTACACACAAACGAAAAGGCCCGCCGGAGCGGGCCTTTTCTACAAGTTCAACTACTGGAGCAGAATCTCTGCACAACATCATCGTTGTAACGGTAAGTCTTTCCAATGCCCGTCCAACGTAACAGTCCTCGTGACCATACACTATTTGTGGGCTCTGCTCTGTTCAGTTGTTCTTGTACCTCATAATCTATTCATCACTCCCGTTTCTCGCAACCTGCAGAGAGTCGTTGTGCGTTTTTATCACAACTGTTCAATCGCACTTTCTGGCTATCGGAAAACGAGCTGAACCGTTCACATCGAACCCGTCCGATGTTCGATTTCGTTCGTTTCACCGCCGCTCACGGCGTGTCGCGAGCGACGCTAGCACACTCAAAACCAACCAACACCGAACTAACATGAACACCCGTTGAATTCTGGCGCGTTCAGTCGTTTTCCGGCCACGCCAAAGCTTACGATATAAGCTATGGCACAGATATTTGACGCACCCTCGAAGGCAATTCTGCGCAGCCAAATCGCAGAGCATATTGCCGAAAACGACAACAACGACCGCCGCGTCGATCAGGAAGGCGAGGCACCGCTGCCCAAGGACCGTTTCTTCGACCGCGAGCTCAGCTGGCTCAAGTTCAACCAGCGCGTGCTCGAATGTGCGGAGAACGAAGACATGCCCCTGCTCGAGCGCGCCAACTTCGCCGCGATCTTCGCCTCGAACCTTGACGAGTTCTTCATGGTCCGCGTCGCCGGCCTGAAGCGCCGTATCGACTCGGGCATCGCCGTGCCGTCTGCCGCCGGCCTGAGCCCGCGTCAGCAGCTGCGCGCGATCAGCGAGACCGCACACCGTCTGCAAGACGAGCACGCACATTACACGATCGACACCATTCTGCCGGAATTGGAGAAGGAGCGCATCGTCCTGCTGACGTGGGACAAGCTCACATCCTCCGAGCAGGAGCGCCTCTCGCGCTACTACCGCCAGCAGGTGTTCCCGGTCCTGACGCCGCTCGCCGTGGATCCGGCCCACCCGTTCCCCTACATTTCCGGCGGTTCCATCAACCTGGCCGTGATTGTGGAGAACCCGGCCTCCGGCAAGTCGCACTTCGCCCGCGTCAAGATCCCGGGCAACCTGCCGCGCCTGGTGCCGGTGGAGACATGACCGATGAGGAGTCCAAGGACGAGCGTTACGGCTTCATCGCCATGGAAAAGCTCATCGCCGCGCATCTGGAATCCCTGTTCCCGGGCATGATCATCAAGGAGGCCCGCTCCTTCCGCGTGACTCGTAACGAGGACATCGACGTGGAAGAGGATGACGCCGAGAACCTGCTCAACGCCATGGAGAAGGAGCTGCTGCGCCGCCGCTTCGGACCGCCGATCCGCCTGGAGATCACGGACACCACGAGCCCCTTCCTCTCCCAGCTGCTCGCCGACCAGCTCGGCGTGAGCCAGGACGAGGTATACCGTCTGCCCAGCCCGCTGGACCTGACCGTGCTCTTTGAGCTCGGCAGCGTGGACCGCCCGGACCTGAAGAACCGTCCGTTCGTGCCGACCACGAACCGTCAGATCGCCGAGGTCGAGTCCTCCCGCGCACAGGATATTTTCGCTGCCATCCGCGAGCGCGACATCCTGCTGCATCACCCCTATGACTCCTTCTCCACTTCCGTGCAGGCCTTCCTTGCGCAGGCCGCCGCGGACCCGAAGGTGCTGGCCATCAAGCAGACCCTGTACCGCACCAGCTCCAACTCGCCGATCATCGACGCCCTGATCGACGCCGCTCATGCCGGCAAGCAGGTGCTGGCTTTGGTGGAAATCAAGGCTCGTTTCGACGAGGACGCCAACATCGCGTGGGCCCGCAAGCTCGAACGCGCCGGCGTGCACGTGGTGTACGGCATCGTGGGCTTGAAGACCCACTGCAAGCTCATCGAGGTCGTGCGTCAGGAAGCGGACGGTCTGCGCCGCTACTGCACGTAGCACCGGCAACTACAACCCGAAGACCGCGCGACTGTACACCGATCTGGGTCTGCTGACCTGCGACCCGGTGGTCGGCCAGGATCTGACTCGTCTGTTCAACCAGCTCTCTGGTTACGCGCCGAAGTCCAGCTTCCACCGTCTGCTGGTGGCCCCGCGTACCGTGCGCACCGGCCTGATTCAGCGCATCCGCCGCGAGGAGGACGCCGCCCGCGCCGGCAAGGAGGCCTGGATCAAGATCAAGGTCAACTCCATCGTGGACGAGAAGACCATCGACGCCTGTACCGTGCCTCTCAGGCCGGCGTGAAGATCGACATCGTCGAACGCGGCATCTGCGCTCTGAAGCCCGGCGTTCCCGGCCTGTCCGAGAACATCCGCGTACGTTCGATTCTCGGCCGCTTCCTGGAGCACTCCCGCATCTACGCCTTCTGCAATGCGGACGGCCCGCAGATCGGCGAGGGCCCGGCTTCCGGCCCGGAGGTCTACATCGGTTCGGCTGACCTCATGCACCGTAACCTTGATCGCCGCGTCGAGGCTCTGGTGCGCGTCACCGCCCCGGAGCAGATTGACGAGCTCATCAAGTACGTGGACCTGCAGATGGCCGACTCCACCATGAGCTGGCACATGCAGCCCGACGGCACGTATGTGCTGCACACCAAGGACGACGAGGGCCGCCCGCTGGTCGATAGTCAGGAATACCTGATTCGCAAGCACCAGCGTCGCCCCAATTCACACAACTGATTTCACTCGATGCTCCCTGTCAGCGCAAGCTAACTGAGGGTGGTTACGATGCCCGGCTCCTCTTTCGAGAGGATGCCGGGCATCGTTGTTCAGCGCGCAAAAACTACGTAGCAGCGGTCCAACGTGACCTACAATACAAGAGATGGGTACGAACAGTATGAGACGAATCGTGGAAGCCGCCGGCGGTATTCTGTACCGGTGGAAGGATGATGCCGAGCCGACGCGGGCATCATCTCCATCAGTGAAATCCAATATTGCCACCGATGGCACCATCATCGCGAACACCACGGATTCTGACGGCGAGACCACGGCAGCACCCGGCGCATCGGACGCGGCTTCCACCCCGGACCCGGCGCAGGCCGACAGCCCAGCCACAGCGGACAACGTACTCAACCGCATCGAACTGTGCATCGTGCATCGCCCGAAATACGACGACTGGAGCTGGCCGAAAGGCAAGGTCGACCCAAACGAATCACACCGGCATGCGCCGTGCGCGAGATCGGCGAGGAATCGGGCCTGCCCGTGGAGCTCGGTCCCTATCTGGGCGACATCGAGTACCCGCTGTCCGAAGAGGGCCGCAAACAGCGCCATACCAAGGATCGGTCGGCGGACACCAAGCACATCCAGTTCTGGATGGCCACGCCAATCAGCGCCATCGACAATCTGCGGCGCACCCATGCGTTTGGCCCGGTGCATCGGGCGGACATCGGCGAAATCGACGAAGTCCTGTGGTTGACGCCGGCTGAGGCCCGCAAGAAACTCAGCCATTCCACCGATAAGGACATCCTTGCGCTATTCGTTGACCGGGTGCAGGAGGGCGCGCTTGACGCCGTGCCGGTGATTATCGTGCGCCACGGCAAGGCAGAAGCGCGCAAGCTGTGGAAGGGTTCGGACGCGAACCGTCCGATCACGCCGCGCGGCGCGGCTGCGGCATACGCGCTGAACCGCGAGCTGGCGTGTTTCAATCCGACCCGACTGGCCACGTCGCCTTGGGTGCGCTGCCAGGAGACGTTGGAGATGTTCGCGTGGCAGACCGGACGAGACATGGTTCATCTCGATCCGCTCACCGAAGATGCATACGCCGCTGCGCCGGACACCGCATGGGAGTGTCTACTCAGCGAAATCGAGTTCGCACTTGAGCGCCGTCAGCCCATAGCGATATGCATGCACCGGCCGGTGATTGGTGGTATGTTCGAACACCTGCGCAGCATGTGCGTTGCGCCGTCTCTGAGCAAACGCCTAATCGCCAAGACACCGTTCATGCCGACCGGCACGGCGGCGGCGCTGTTCGTCACTCCGACGCCTCATGGTCCCAAAATCATCGATATTCAGAAGGTTCAACCGCTTGTCTACTAGACCCGCATTCCCTGATTCATCCAACTCCTCGGCCGCTGCCGCCGCAGCTCATGCCGCGCACAATGGTGCCGCCGGCAGTCTGGGCCCAGGCTTCGGCTCGCTGCGTGCGGCCGGAGCGGCATTCGGACCTGCTCGCATGGGTTCTTCACGTCCTTCGCGCCCGGCTCAGCTCGACCCGGCTGTGGCCGATGGATTGGCCGGCGGCATGGACCCGCAAGCGTTGAGCGAGATGAGCCATCTGTCCGCTGCCGCATTGCTGGATCGTGTGCGCCATAGCGAAGACCCGACGGTTGTCGAGCGCGTGCTCACGTTGGTGGAGACGGTCGGCGTGGATGAAATCGCCGAACTATGGAGCGATACCGAGCCGGATTCGCTGCCTGGTGTGCTGTGGCGACTGTATATGTTGCGTACGTGGATGCGATCGAATCGCGACTCGATCGCGCATCTGTGGCGCTTGGGTGAGCCGGTGGCCACTACCGCCTCCGCCATCGCCGGCGTGGATCAGGCTCCCAGTGAAGATGACATCGTGCGATTGGCCGATTCGATTCTCTCCGGTGCTTTTGTGGGCGATTTTGCCGTGGCGCTTGAGCGTGCGGCGGCGTTTACCGATGTGGTGGCGTTGGGCTTGCGCGTGGAGGCGCGGCGCATGGTGACCCGGGCCGAGGCCAACGGCGGCTTCTCCTCGGATGCCGATGAGAAGGCCGTGCGCACCAAAGCCGCCCGCCTTATGCACACCGCCGCAGCCTCATGGCCACCGCCAAGGATTTCCAACACGGTGCCAACCTCTGGCGTCGCGGACGGTTGGAGTAACCCCGCTCCAGGCTCCCTCTGATGAGGGAGCTGTCACGGGCGATGCCCATGACTGAGGGAGAAACCACCGACCGCACCCAACAATCAGCTACCGGCCAACGCCACCCCTTCCCCGGCGCGGCGAGACCCATCGCAAGCTATACTAAGTATCCGCGTCGGACCGTGCTTAAGCCCCGGGCTCCATTTTTTGCCGCCGCGAGCGGCCCTTGCGCCGACAGGCGCTTTCGCGGTTCGGCGCTTCTTTTCTTTTACCAGATTCACGCCCCGAGCGTTGCGATGCACGACCAGTATGCCGTCATTGCGGCGATAGGCCTTCCCACCTCGGCCGGTAAGGAACATCATGAATTCGGGGTCTCGGACCTGAGCCATGGGATTGCCGCAGATTTTGTTGCGGAAGGATTTGAGCTTATCCGCATTGTCATCGTTCACCTTAAGGTCACTGAGTTTTATTTCGATGGCACCCCACCTGCCGTCAGACAACTCGATAATGACATCAACTTCAAGCCCCTTGTCATCGCGGTAATACGCAATGCGATTCCCGGCACCCGGCATAGCCGACAGATATACATTCAAATCACGAATGCACAGCGTTTCAAACAGATCGCCGAGCGTCTGTGTATCGCGCATCAGAGTATTCGGCGCGGCACCTAAAACCGCAGCAGGCAACGAAGGATCCACGAAATATCGCTTGGGCTTGGTTCGCACACGACTCTTTGCGCGGAGTGGCGGCTCCCAACCCTCCAAATCCGTCAGAAGGTACAAGTCCTTGAACATTTCCAAATAGCTCTTCACCGTCTGCGTATCCGGCTCACGCCGCTCATCGCCATATGCCATATCCGCAGCCAGCGTCGCATATTTTGGTGCCTGCGAGATGTTCACGGCAAGAGCTCGCATCAAAGCTCGTGCAGTTTCAGGATTCTTCTTCATCTTCGGCACGCTGATATCCAGCACACTTGCGATATATTCGCCCGGGATTTCCAAGGCGAATTCATCGTCTAGCTCAAGATTCGCGGGCCATCCGCCACGGCAACACCATCTGGCGATGTCTTCGATACTCGTATTGCATTCGGCAGGCTCGAATTTCCCCTCGAACAAATCGGATAGGCTGACCGCGCCCGTGGATTCTCCGGATTCAGCCAAGCTCATGGGCCACATGCGCAGACGAGCAATGCGACCAGTGCCGCTGTGATGAATGGCGTCACGATCCTTTGGAATAGCCGAACCTGTAAGAATCAGCTGCCCCTTGCGGTTCGCATTGTCATCTATATGGCGACGAGCGGCATCCCAAATTTGCGGTACATCTTGCCATTCGTCCACCAGATGGGGCTCCTCCCCCATCAGCACCAATGCAGGATCGGTTTGGGCGGCCGCGAAAACTGCCACATCATCCAGACGATCAACGCTTCGAGACCGGGAGAGCGCGGTCCATGTCTTGCCGCACCATTTCGGCCCAACGATTTCCACTGCACCGACGCCTTGAGCAGTTACTTAATCTGCTATCTACCACGCGTGAACGATAATCAGGCCTGGTCAAGGTACCATCGCGACCACTCAAATCGTTCATATTGCAGCCTTTCCCAGTTCTATCGTTCTAACAATATAGATTTTACACCAGTTTCATTCCCGATTTTACACCTATCTCATTCCCGGTTTTACACCAGTTTCATTCCCTGTTTTACACCGTGTTGTTTTTTACGCTTTACCCTCTCAGAGGTATCAGAGGCAGATCTCGCACGGACAGGGCATTGTCCTGCTGCAACTGGCCTATCGCAGCAAAAAGTCGAATCACCCACAAATCCAATCCGATAAGCAAGCCGCGCCATTACCAATTCGGCAGGTCGGCAAACTTGGACTAGGCTGGGAATCATGGAACTCCATGTTTTGAATCATCCGCTGGTCGAGCACAAGCTCACCGTGCTGCGCGACAAGAACACCCCCTCCTCCACCTTCCGCGAGCTCGTCTCCGAACTCGTGATGCTTGAGGCCTACGAGGCCACCCGCAACCTGTCCGTGGTGGCCGCGCCGATCGAGACGCCGGTCGCCCCGATGACCGGCAAGAAGCTCGCCTCCCCGCGCCCGATCATCGTGCCGGTGCTGCGCGCTGGCTTGGGCATGCTCGACGGCATGACCCGCCTGATTCCGACTGCTGAAGTCGGCTTCCTGGGCATGAAGCGCGACGAGGAGCACCCCACCCAGCAGGTGACGTACGCGAACCGTCTGCCCGAGGACCTGTCCGGCCGCCAGTGCTTCCTCATCGACCCGATGCTCGCCACCGGCGGAACGCTGGTCGCCGCCACGCACTACCTGGCCGAGCGCGGCGCCAAGGACGTGACCGCGATCAACATCATCGCGGCCCCCGAAGGCATCAAGTACGTCGAGGAGCACATCGACCCGTCCATCGACTTCAAGGTCGTGGTGTGCGCGGTCGACGAACTCTTAACGACAAGTGCTACATCGTGCCGGGACTCGGCGACGCCGGTGACCGTCTCTATGGCGTAATTGACTGATTTCCCTGCTCCCCTCCCCGAGGGGAGCCAACATAACGGAACATCTATGCAAATCGACATTATTGCGCCGGGGCGCGTGAAGGAGCGTTACCTTCGCGACGCCATTGACGAGTATTCCAAGCGACTTTCGCGCTACTGCAAGCTCAACATCATTGAAGTGGCAGATGAGAAAACGCCTGACCATGCCTCCGAAGGCGTTGACCGACAGATCAAGGCCAGAGAAGGCGAACGCATCGCCAAGCATCTGAAGGACGGCGCGTTTGTTATTGCCCTTGCCATCAATGGCAAGCAGCTGTCCAGTGAAGAATTGGCCGCCAAAATCAACGACCTTGGATTGCGTGGCACCAGCCATATTCAGCTGGTCATCGGCGGTTCAATCGGCCTTGACGACGCGATTCTGCGTCGTGCTGATTTTCTGCTGAGTTTCTCGAAGATGACGTTCCCGCATCAGCTTATGCGCGTGATTCTGCTGGAGCAGATCTATCGCGCTTATAAAATCAACGCTGGCGAGCCGTATCACAAGTAAAACGCATACCTCATGGGGCGGGAAATCCCCCATGGGGCGGTAATTGCCCCATGAGGCGGCAAAATCCTCATGGGGCGGTATGCCAAAATGGCTTAATTCCGCGGTTTCACATATTCTTCAAACCGCCCCATGGGCAAGTTACCGCCCGATGAGCCTGTAACCACCCCATGGGCGCATCAATAACGCCCTCAACCTCACACTGCGTCGGGGACGAACGCTTCGAAGATGTGGCGGTCGAAGTAGGGGGCGCACTGGGCGAGTTCATCGCTGCTGCGCACGGTCCATGAAACCGGCATCGCACCCATCGAACGAGCGAGCTTGACTTGCGGCGAAGCGCCACCGGTCCAGTCATAAGCCACGAAATCAGGACGAGACAGCCAGTCGAACGCCAGTAAGCCGGCGGCCCATTCAGCCGCACCATTCTTGCTCAGCTTCGCCGGCCAGCTCAGCTGACCGCGGCACACCTCAGGGTGATGCTCCTTGTACCAATTCACCGCGCCCGGGTGGAAGGATTCGATCACGTACGGGCCGTCATACGCCTCAAGCAAGGCGTGGCCCTTTTCCATGAGCTCTTCGCTACGCTCATCCCAAGCCCTGTTGTTGCTGAACTTGTATTCCACAATCAGCGGAGCCCGGCCGGCCACCACGTCCAGCACATCGGAGAACAGCGGCACATGCTGGTAGTACCCCTTCGGCGCGGCGGACGGCGTGACCACCAGCGGCGGGTTCGCGTCGGCACCCGGCAACGGTTCGGCCTTCAAATCGCCTGACTCGCCGTTCGGGAAGAGCGGAATACGGGCGAGTTCGTCGTAAGTCAGGTCTTCGATGCGGCGCGGATCGCCGGCCACGCGCAACAAATCGGCGTCATGGACACGACCACTTGGCCGTCGAGCGTAAGCTGCACGTCGAGTTCGATGCCATAGCCAGCCTCGCAGGCGGCGGCGAACGCGGCCAGCGAGTTTTCGGGAGCAATCGGACCGGTCATATCCGCACTGCCGTAGCCGCCTTGACAGCCATGCGACGGGCAAGCGACACATAATCATCGTTTTCGGCGATGGATCGCTCAGTGGTATCGGCTTGGGCGCTAACCGGATTATCCCCACCATAATCAGCGATATCGGTATAGCCGACCAAACCAGAACCCGCATCATGCAAGCCACGATGGGCATACCATACCTCCGGAATGGAGGGCACGAAATTACGACGCTTGTCATTGAACGTGCGCGGGGCCACGGCCCACACGGCAGCACCGGCGGCGGCCACGCCTGCCAGCGCCACGTTTCTCCAGAGCTTCGACGACATTGGAATCCTTCCTGTTGGGCTGCCTCTAGCCTAACGCTTCTGCCAGCCATTGTGGAGTGGTTGGATCATCCGGTTTCAGCGCGCGGTCCAGGTGGTTGGCGCGCAGTGGCTCCCAGCTGAAATCTGCCAGCAGATCGGCGGGTTTGCAAGGAATTGGAGTGGGTTGCAGACGCAGCAGCCAGGCGCAGTATCCGATGATTTGCTCGGGGGTTACGTTGCGGGCGCGCAAGGCTCCCATATCCAGCGAACGTTCGCGCTTGGCTAAACGCCGGCCGGCCGCATTGTCGATAAGCGGCAGGTGCGCATACTCGGGGTGCTCGGCGAGAGGCTTTTCCGTGTTGCCGCATTCCGGCTCAAAGCCGCCAGCCAACAGACACTGGCGAATCCACATTTGCAGCGCGGTGGAGCGCAGCAGATCACGGCCGCGCACGATATCATCAACACCCATATCGAGGTCATCCACGACCACGACCAGTTGATAGCCGAACAGTCCATCGGCTCGGCGAATCACGGAATCGCCTACCTCGCGGGCCAAATCGTAGTGCTGTGGACTATAGACACGGTCGTTAAAGCATGCGACACCATCAACGATTCCGGCATCGCCCTGCTGTTCCGGCGGCACGGCTCCCGACAGCGCAGCGGAATCGTCAGGCACTGTACGTTGCTTTTCTCCCGCTGCCGATTCCGGCATGGCGATACGGATGGAATGCTGGTCGCCGCGAACCAAACGGGCACGGACCTCGTCGGGATGGTCGTGCAGCAGGCGGCGGCACGTGCGGGGTACACCATGAAGCCGTCGCCCTCGTTGGGGGCCGAGGCGGGCGCGAATGTCGGCACGCGAGCAGAAACAGGGGTACAGCACACCTTGCGAGCGCAGGCATTCGAGAGCGTATTCGTATCGTTCAGTGCGCTGGGATTGGAACATCGGTTCGCCATCCAGTCGAGGCCGAGCCAATGCAGGTCATCCATCATGAGCTGGTCCGCACCGGCGACCACACGCGGCTTGTCCACGTCTTCGATACGCATCAGCATGCGGTCGCCACGCGAACGGGCCGAAAGCCATGCACCCAACATGGCGTACACGTTGCCGATATGCATGCGCCCCGACGGCGTCGGCGCGAATCGTCCAGTCACTGGCCCTCCTCGTATGAAGTTCAGCACCATGGTAGCGAAAAGGCTCTCCTCCTCAGAGGAGAGCCAATATAGTGAAGCTCGCCAGCCCGAACTCCCCTCAGTCAGCTTCGCTGACAGCTTTGCTCAGAGAGGGGAGCCAGTGATTGTCACTTGTCTTCGGTGACGTTGTCCACGCTCACGTCCGGATTGTCGGAGACAATCTGGTCGCTCGCCCAAGCGGAGAGCTCCAGATGTTCGCCGCCGGTCTGGTCGACGAGCACGGTGTCACGTCGTGGACCTTGCCGGCCAGCAGCATACGGGCCAGCTGGTCGCCCACTTCGGTCTGTACCAGGCGGCGCAGCGGACGAGCGCCATAAGCCGGGTCGTAACCGGTGTTGGCCAGCCATTCGCGAGCCGAGTCGGTGACGTCCAGCGTGATGCGGCGATCGGTCAGACGCTGGGACACGCCAGCCACCTGGATATCCACGATGCCGCCAAGCTCCTCGCGCGTAAGCGGGTGGAACATGACGATGTCGTCCAGACGGTTCAGGAACTCCGGCTTGAAGTTCATGTGGACAGCGTCCATCACGGCCTTTTTCTTGGCGTCGGCGTCCATGTCCTCGTTCACGAGGAACTGCGAGCGAGGTTAGAGGTCATAATCAGGATCGTGTTCTTGAAGTCCACGGTCCTTCCCTGGCCATCGGTCAGGCGACCATCGTCAAGTACCTGCAGCAGCACGTCGAAGATCTCCGGGTTGGCCTTCTCGACCTCGTCGAACAGCACCACGGAATACGGGCGACGGCGCACGGCCTCGGTCAGCTGGCCGCCCTGCTCGTAGCCACGTAGCCCGGCGCCGCGCCAATCAGGCGCGAGACCGAAGCCTTCTCCATGTATTCGGACATGTCGATGCGCACCATGGCCTTCTCGTCATCGAATAGGAAGTCGGCGAGCGCCTTGGCCAGTTCGGTCTTGCCCACGCCGGTGGGCCGAGGAACAGGAACGATCCGGTCGGACGGTTCGGGTCGGAGATGCCGGCACGCGAACGGCGCACCGCGTCGGACACGGCGGCGATGGCTTCCTTCTGGCCGATCACACGCTTGCGAGGTAGTCCTCCATGTGCAGCAGCTTCTCGTTTTCGCCCTGCATCAGGCGGCCGACGGGAATGCCGGTCCAGTCGGAGACGATCTCAGCCACCGAGTCGGCGTCCACACGGTCCGGGACCATCGGCTCATCGGCCGGGTTGGCCGCGCTGGCATCAGCAGATTCAGCATCCGCGCTCTCCGCGGCGCAAGCTCCTTCTGAATGGACGGAATCTCGCCGTACAGAATCTTCGAGCCTCCGCCAAGTTGCCTTCACGGGTATACTTATCCGCCTGCACGCGCAGGTCGTCGAGCTTGGCACGCAGGTCGCCGACCTTGTTGTGGCCAGCCTGTTCCGCATCCCAACGCGCCTTGAGACCGCTGAGCTTCTCACGGGTGTCCGCAAGTTCGGCTTGTAGCTTGCCCAGACGCTCCTTGGACGCAGGATCCTCGGCCTTCTTGAGCTGCATTTCCTCCATTTCAAGACGGGTCACCTTGCGCTGCAGCTCATCGATCTCCTCAGGCGAGGAGTCGAGCTCCATACGCAGGTGAGCGGCCGCCTCATCGACCAGATCGATGGCCTTGTCCGGCAGCTGACGACCCGAAATGTAACGGTTCGAGAGGGTCGCGGCGGCAACCAGCGCGTCGTCGCCGATCGTTACCTTATGGTGCGCCTCGTAACGCTGCTTCAGACCACGCAGAATGGCGATGGTGTCTTCCACGCTCGGCTCACCCACGAACACCTGCTGGAAACGACGCTCCAGCGCCGGATCCTTCTCGATGTTCTCGCGGTACTCGTCCAGCGTGGTCGCGCCGATCAGGCGCAGCTCGCCACGGGCCAGCATGGGCTTCAACATATTGCCGGCATCCATCGAGCCTTCGGCCGCACCCGCGCCGACGATGGTGTGGATCTCATCGATGAAGGTGATGATCTGACCATCCGCATTCTTGATTTCGTTCAGGACGCTCTTCAGGCGCTCCTCGAACTCGCCACGGTACTTCGAACCGGCCACCATGGAGCCCAAGTCAAGGGAGATGAGCTTCTTGCCTTGCAGGGTGGTGGGCACGTCGCCCGCCACGATACGCTGGGCCAAACCCTCCACGACGGCGGTCTTGCCGACGCCGGGCTCGCCAATCAGCACCGGGTTGTTCTTGGTACGACGGGAGAGGATCTGAATCACGCGGCGGATTTCCTGGTCACGTCCGATGACCGGGTCCAGCTTGCCTTCCTTGGCGGCGGCCGTCAGGTCGGTGGAGTACTTCTCTAGGGCCTTGTACGAGCCTTCCGCGTCCGGCTGGTGACCTTCGCGCCACCACGCACGCCGGGTACGGCCTTGCGCAGGGAGGCTGCGGTGACGCCGTTCTTCTCCAAGATTTCGGCCGACTGGTTCGGCTTGCTGGCCGCGATGCCGATAAGCAGATGTTCGGTGGAGACGTATTCGTCGCCCATCTGCTGCATTTCCTTCTCAGCCTGGGCGATGGCGGCGGTCAGCTCCTTTAGGGCCGCACGGTCAACTTTTTGGTGTTCCAAGCCCGGTAGGTCATCGCATTTCCTCCCCGGCCAGACCATCGTTGGCCAGCATCCCCTGCAGCGCAGCGATCTCGCTGGAAACGTCCAGCGCCATGTCCGACAAAAGCTTATCGTAAAGGTTGTCGTAGCTGATTCAGGGTGTGCAGGATGCCCGCGATGTCCCTGCGGATGGCCTCGGCGTTCTCGCCCTGCTGGCCCTGCACGTCGTTGTAGGTGTGCAGGAGCTTGAGGGTAGTGGGGATATAGTATTCCGCAAAGCGGCGGCTTGGGCAGGCTCTCGGGGTGGGCTTCCAGCCACGCGCTGATGGACTCGGTGGTCTTCTGCATATGCTGCAGCTCCTCCACCGCCCGCTCATCCTCCATGAGAGAGGTCTCCTTCTCGAGCACCTGCGCAAAGCGGCGGGTCGTCTCGAGGTTCAGGGGGACATCCTCGGCCTGTTCCGGCGCTTTTTCCGGTTCAGGCTCCGGCTGATTTTCCTGCGCAGTGCGGTAGTCCTCCGCCGTCAGGTAGAGCTTGTCGTTCTTCTCGTCCATCCAAGCGCTCGAGCCAGCCTTTATGGATGAACTTCCGCAGCAGCCGGAGGGCCTTGGCCTTCTTCTTATGGGTTCAGCTCGGCCAGCATCGAGAGGGAGAGGCCCTTGTGCCAGTCGAAGCCCTCGGCGGTGTCAGCATACAGCTCCAGCGTTTCGCGGCCTCCATCCGGGAAGCGCCCGCTGCGGTCAGCCCAGCCGAACACGGCCGTCACCGCCGCCGAGCCACCATCGGTGGCCCGGGTGGCGCTCAATGCAAACCTCGCCGATGGCACCGAGACCGTCATATCAGCCGCC
>ENA-OQDF01000289-OQDF01000289.1-human-gut-metagenome-genome-assembly--contig:-NODE-289-length-20441-cov-2.691247_pt1 | contig 20441 bp, 38 predicted proteins | sample MGYA00242769_ERZ504597 | MGnify/ENA primary metagenome ERZ504597 (study PRJEB26092, sample SAMD00036305) | human gut metagenome | host: Homo sapiens | study: EMG produced TPA metagenomics assembly of...
CCAGAACATAGTTTCCGTTGCAAATCATAACACTTTCGTATATGAATTGTTTACCGTATACGAGAATTAACATTTATCGTGTACAAATTTATAACAAAAGAAAAGAGCCGTTTTCTCGACTCTCTAACCTTAAGACACTTTAGTACATTTTTGTCTCATACTATTTTATTTATCATTTTCTAAAAGTGCTTTCCAATTCTCTTTAAATCCCATTGTTGTTATATCAACATTCTCATATTTATCGAACAATATCTCTATCTTATCTACAAACATATTCCAATGATTATCATTTTCAAAATATGTTTAAGACATAACAACACTCCCAAAATACGATTATTTCCAATACCAGCTTCTGAATATTCCTTGTACAACATTGGTGTTTTTGATAATTTTGCATTATACAAGCGACCATAATGTGCACATATATTTCGAACATAAGAAATGCTCTCTAACCAACTCTCTAAGTACGTATATCCTATCCCAAACGATTTCGCTATTGCTTTTTATCTGGGTTTTTCATATTTTTGTAAAACTTAGATAATGTACCAAAACTGAAAACTTCCACCAGCGCATATATTGGCAACATCCCACCTGCATAGTTCATCCGAAAATTCTTAACAAACGGAGCCTTAGAATTTCTTCTTATTTCTTCATGAACATCCTTCAAGAACTCTTGATGATATTTTACATTCACAAAATTATCTGCTTCTAAATAACCTAAAACACCATATTTTTCAGCGAAATAATTCGAAATTCTACATCGCACATTTATTTCTATTTTTTCGATTTCAGGGAATATAATTTGACGAAAATTTGCATTAAAAAGATATAAATCTACCAGTTGTTGAAACGTAATGTTTTCTCTATATCTTCCTTCATTTGTCTTAAGATTTAAACTATAGGCTTTAATCAATCTAAAGTATGAAATGTCATTTAATATTCTTTTCGCATACTCCTCATCTTCGACAATCAACCCAATATTTTTTAAATTCTCTATCTGTTCATCAATTGTCATAGGAGGCTGATGTTGTTTTACTTCTCCCATCCAACATTCTCCTTAAATTAAAAGACCCAACGTGGTCCGCATCGTTGAGAGGCGTGTTGGGTTCTGTTAATTATTATTATATTCATTTTAAGGAAAAAATCAACCGTTAAGTATACTTTTTTAATTTATGATAAAATATCTCCCAATGCATCTTCTGCACTGTCAACACTATGATATCCTGTTTCTTTCGTGTTGCCATTACTGTACTTCATAGTAATGCCACCTTTTGTATCTCCTGGCTTATAGTAATAATATCCCGAATACACATTACCCGCTCATCTTCACTAAAATCCCAATGCGTACCATAATTATAATAAAGCGCATCCATAAAAGCCTCATTATTAAGTATTCTGCATATAATATCGTACCATCATTTTTATCAAAAGATACCTCCAGAGTATCTCCTGGATTTGCATACCTCTGAAGCGCTGCACCTTCTTCGAACGCGATATTATAGCATCTTTTCTTCGGTGTTCCATTATAATCTTCTGCCGTATATGCAACCTCATACTCTTCGAGCAATTTTAGAAGATCATCCTCTGTTGTATCTTTATCGATTGCCAGAAACATCTTTTGTATATCATCGTATTCCTTAGTTGACTCTACTGGTGATTCAGTTGGAACAGCTGACGCTGCCACGCTAAAAGATGCTGTAGATACGACAACACCGACTACAACTCCTGCCAAGCTAATTTTTATTATATTCTTTTTCATAGCTATACCTTCTTATCTTTTTACTTTTCCCAATAAATCTGTGCTTTCCTGTACGAGTCTAGTCAAGCACTCTTAGTATTTTCTATATATCCCCCACTAGATTACCCAAATAACCGCCTTCTTCGGTCCTAATCATCACATCTACTACCCGTACCCTTCTAATTAATAGTCCTTATATCCAACTTACCTAAACGTCATGCATAAATAGCAATAGGAATTACAATAACTGCAGGACTCTCGATTTTAGTCCGTAATTCAGGTAAATTGAACTGCTTCATATCATCCGTTTTTAACTCAGCAAACAATTCATTTAGCAAATCTTCTTGAAAAATCGATAACGAAGTTTTTTCTAAGTAAATCAATATTTTCAGTATCCTCTTTACATATCGATATTACTTTTCCAAGGATCTTAAAATGTCCTCCAAGTATTTCAGATATATTATCATTGGCAAGATATTGTTCTTGTACTGATAATACTGTTGTTCCCTTCACATCTGATAGAATAAAATCTATTGTTCCACTGTGTTTTAATTCATCAGTAAACGACTTAATTTGCTTTACTACCTCATCTTCTTTTTGTTTCTGATTTTCGCTTTGTGTTCTGTTACCCAATTGTGTTTTTTCGGTAAAAATATCTGCCATGCGAAACAAATCAATAAAACTGTCCATATAATTTATTATCGGATTTTTTTGCAGTTCACCCTCGACTTCAATAAAATCTCCCACTCGTACTTCTGAAAAATTCAAATCAGATTTTAATATTTTATTTTCTACTAAAAAGCCTCTAAATTTTGATAAAAGCGAAACATTTGTATGCACTTTTTCTTTAATAACATTTTCATTTTCCCCTTTATTTCCTTCATGGCTTAATCCACCAGAAACATCTATCTTTAAAAATTTACTCAAAATAGGCGCTGAAGTTGATATTCCTGCATCAACTTCTGTGCAGAACTACTTCTTTATGCTCTGTATAATTAATTTGACTTACCATCGAAAAACCATCTTCTATAATAGCAAGCATATCCAAAACAATTTTCTCGTTTATATACACTGGAATAATTAATCTATCCAGTTTTATATTATTTTCCATATTTGCACTCCTTCCATTCAATTTTATACTTTTAGTGTCAAAAATTTGAAATTAATAGTATTCTCTAACGGTATCAAAACAATGTCGTATCCGCTACAAAGATCTTAGTTTTCCAATATATACGTCCCTATAATTCATGCTCAGGACAAATATATTATTTAACCTGTTTGTCTATCAACATCTGTCGCACAATTTCCATCATACAAGCATCTGTTGCCATTCGTTGATAATCTGGAGCTACCTTTCTAGCAGCTTCGCAATAATCGGAAATAGCTTTAACCATATCACAAATATTTTTTTGTTGTTCTACATTTCTCCAATTTTCTAATTGCTGTACATAAGTGTTTTTTAGATACATTGGATTAAAAATATCATATGGATAATTTTCATAATTCATCAGTTGTACCTCCTACCTTAAAGAAAGTAATATTGTATCTTATAGTTCCGATTCTTTTACGTAAGAATCTTTATCTTTAATACTCCCAAATCTCATATCCCTGCCGTCTTGCTGACTCATACACCGGCAACATATTCTTCTCCAGAATATTATAAAATTCTTCCTCTGTATTCCCCTTCCGGTACAGTTCCTGCCCAGCCCAGATAGAATGCAGATTATCTCCATAACAGACTTCAAATCTTTTATGTATATTTGCATTTTCATGAATCATCCCATACAAGATATACTGATTATAAGCAAAATCTTTAAAGAAAGGATTCCATTTCGGAAGGCGATTACTCTTTGAAGAATTCAAAGAAGATTCCATCGGCATGAGATTCCATAGCTCATCGTTCATTACAAATGACCATGGAATAAAATGATCCACATCGTACTGCTTTGGAACAATTTCACGTCCAGTAAACACATCTCGAATCTCTCGTACTTCCAGAACACCCTCCCACAATTTTCGAACATTGGATAGCTTACGCATTTTGTCATTCATAGGAACCAGTTTATAAATAAGTCCTGGAACTTCCGGATTATTATTTTGCAGCCATTTGACTTTTTCATATTGATCCATCCAAGAATATTTACCGTATTATCCTGAATCATTTTAATCCAATCCTGATGAAAACGAACCTCTTTCTTTAACTTGCTACTCTCACCTAAAACGTATGGAAGTGGTGTTATATTATCATTAATTTCTTTAATATACGTCGTCATACGCGAATGCTATTCCACTCAGCCTTTCTTTACTGCGTTGCAAAAATCCTGCCAGAGCTCTGTACGGAACCATATTTGTAAGCTGTTCTTTAAACCTTTTCAGCTCTGAATTATATTCACCTATAGCATTTTTAATTTCTATTTTCGAAGCATTCGCCGGAAGTGTACTGAGTTCTGTCAATTGCAGAATTGCTCATTCCAACCCATCACGTACCATTCCATCTGCCTGTAATCCACTAAGATGGATGTGAAATTCCCGCACAGAATACCAAGCATTTGCAATCATTTCGTCGATAATCGCATCAAATGTTGTTTCTGTAATACCTTCAGAAATCAGATTTACGATTGCTTCCAACCAATAAAATTTATAACAAAAGGACGGATCTTTCAACATCTGTGAAAGCCCTGTATATCAAGTTCGTTGTAATATTGAACTTTAATATTTAACACATTTTCCTGCGTAGGATAATATTGAGCCATCTTTCGTCCCCTCTTCCATCTCTAACATCAATTGTTGATCTAACTGCCTTACCAGTAGACCTTCTAAAAATCATATCTGATCTCCTATATCAATTTTATTTCATTATAAATCATATATGTCTTTTTGACTATCTTTTTATATCTTCTTAAATGTCCGCAAAGCCTTATTTTATAGGCTCTACGGGGCATTTTGCTTTTGTGGTAAACCTCACATATCTAGGTCTATCTTCTTATATTTTCGCTATCAAGCGTGGTTAAAATCGTGGTAAATACTTCTTATGCGATTAGACGCTGAATCTCTGATTTTGCGGTATCTATGGACGCATGAGCATACCAGTTCATTGTGATACTGATGTTTGAATGTCCCATGATATACTGTAAATCTTTCGGGTTCATGTTCTTGCTTGCCAGTCTTGTGCAGAACGTATGGCGTAGCGTATGTGGTGTGATATGTGGCAAGGGGTTATCCTTGTGGTGTTTGTTATATTTCTTTACCATACGGACAAATAAGGCGTTGTAATCAATCGCAACTTTAGGATTGCCTTTCGGATTGACGAACAGAAAATCTTTGTATCCGTCTATCTCTATCAGTTTCCCTTTTGTGCGTTTCCTTATGACCCGTTGAAATGCCTGTATCGTTTCTCTGCTTAATGGCACTTGCCTTGTTCCACTCTTTGTCTTAGGCGTTTCAATATAATAGCCCTGTTCCTTGCTCTTTAATAACTGGTGGTCGATAACCACAACCTCATTCTTGAAATCAATATCGGCTACTGTCAGTCCGCACAGTTCCGAGATACGAAGTCCTGTCTTTAACAGTATCAGCACATCATCATAATACTTGTGATACACGTTATCCGTCTTGATGAATGACAGTAAGGCTTGTTCCTGTTCCTCTGTCAATGCTACTTTCTCTTTGGTATCATTTTCTATGATTTCACTTAACTTGAAATTAAAAGGGTTTTTCCTTACACAATCGTCTTGTATGGCGATATAGAATGACGCTTTTAACGAGCGTTTATGGTTGTTAATAGTGTTATAGGAAAAGCCTTTGTCTTTCATGCGTAACGCCCATTCTTTAGCGTCAGAGGGTTTTATCGTATCAATGCTCCTAGCACCTAACTTGTCCTCTTTCAATAACCGCATGAGTTGTTCCCGTTGTTTCTGTGTGCTTTTCTTCACATTTGCCTCTGTGCGTTCTGTTTGGCGTAGAGTTGGCAAAGCGTCATTTTCTTGCCTGTGCTGTCGATACCGTCCTCAATATCCCGTCTTATCTGCTGTTCCAGTTCACGAAGTGAGGGTTTTTCCCGTTTTCCCTTTGGTGTTGGGTCTGTGGGTGTCAATCTCCAAGCGTACACATATTTTGTGTTTCCAAATGCGTCCACATATTTATATAAGTATTTTCCGTCTGTTCGTTGGCTCTCTCCAGTATGCAGGATACGACCTTTGTTATCCCGTCTTTTTTCTTTCATGGTGTCTGCTCCTTTCCTTGTTGGAAAGAGCCTTGATATGACTTGTATTCATCATAACACATACAAGGCTCATTTGCATTAGATTGCGTCCAATTTATCAATGACCTTTTCAAACTGTCGGCGTTTAATCTGTATGCGGTTGCCATTCATAATGAGCCAGCCAGCGTCCTTGTTTTCCTCTGCCAAGCGTCTTAACTTGTTTTCTCCGATACGGAAATACTTTGACGCTTCTTCAATGGTAAGGGTGTATTTTTCCCATACGGGAATGTCGTTGTTATTCATCAGATACCCCCTTTCCCATGTTTCGTGTCATACTGGATATAGGGGATAAGGTCGGTGCGGTCTATCCTCTGTAAGTGGGCGGTTAATTTACTGGAAAGGGAACTGCTGTATCTTGCCCTGTCAAGCATAGTTCCCACTTTTTCCAGTCCACCTAATGCATCATGTTCTTCTAAGAAATAAAAACTTTTGACAGCAGAAATCACGCCACCCTCTGTGAGCCATTGCTGTGTTTCCTCAAGGGAATTATGTAGTTTCGGTACTTGCAGTTTCAAGACTTCCACAGCCCCTAAAAATCGTTCCCAAAACCGACACGTTTTCCATCTGCTCTTATTACTTTCATTTCTGTTTGGCACGACAAAGCGTAGGTTGTTTGCTAATAGCCCGAAAGCCAGTTCCCCAAGTTCCAACGGTCTGTCTTTGAATGTCATGGCAAAAACATGAGCCTTATCATCACGCAGTTGCATTTCTGTCCGTTTCCAACTGCCGACTTCATCAAGTGTCTTATTATGTTTTGAACAGACTTCCTTATCCTTATCATAAAAGCGGTAGGATAATCCCGATTTACCAGCACCGATATAAACAGTCTTTGCGGTGTCGAAATCATCAAACTTGCTTTCGTCAAAGTGGTAGCCCTCACTATTAGAAATAAATTCCTCTTTTTCGCATTTCTTCTTTATCTGCTCTATGGTAAAGAATGGCTTTTCGTTCTTATCATCAATGGCAATATCAAGTCTTGTGAAATGAAAGTTATCCAGTCCGTATCTTCGCTCACAGCGTCGAAACATATCCCCAAAGGTATAATTCCTACTGTCGAGAATACGGAAAATATCATCACAACCTCTGCCAGTCATAACAAGATAACAGCCTAGCCCCTGTGGGTTATCCTCTGTCTTTCTTGCGTCCCCCGATACATAAATATCTCCAATCTGCAGCGTGCTTGATAAGTCTTGAATTTTATCATTGCTGGATAAACATTGAAAATGTCAGTCGGTAAATCTAAAATGTGCATGATTATATCTTCAGCGGTTGCCGTTTCAAATACAATGCTGATGTAATCAATCTTAACGGATAAATTTTTGTGTGTAGTTATAGTGCATTGCTCCTTTCGTATGCTCCGTTTTTTGCGGGTAAAAATCGTGTTTTTTCCTTTATTTATCACAGTTTCTAGGTACTATGACATGTATACGCAGGGCGGTGTTACATATACGCCCTTTATGAACGCCTAAAGGCGTTCCCTTTCTTCCTGTGTCTGATCCGTTCTTAACGCTCACGAGCCTTGTAAGGCTCGTGGCTAAACGGAACAGCCCCAGTCAGAAACCCGATTTTCAGTCTGATAGTCCATGCCTATTCATGCTATCAAAGTGAAAATATATCTTTTCTATGCTTACTCAAGCGTGTGATTGACCCTAGCGTGCTTAATCACTCTATCTGATACGATAATAACGCCATTAGAATTACTTGTCAAGAAGTTTTTGTTGACTTTTGGATATATATTAAGTATGATATGCTTATAAATACCATGAAAAGCAACGAAAGGAGCGGTTATACTAAGTTATGGAGGGTTATATAAAGAAAATCAGTTTCTTAGGAGAGAACATACAAACCATAAGAAAACACAGAGGAATGAAACAACAGGAACTTGCGGATAAAATCGGTATCAATATGCAGAGCCTTTCCAAGATTGAACGGGGTGTGAATTATCCTACCTTTGACACATTAGAAAAGATAATGGACGTGCTGGGAGTAACGCCCAATGAATTATTATCAGGAGAATGGAAGTATATTGACCACACCGAACCATATATCATGGATATTATCAAACGGGAACAGGACTTCAATGTTTCCTTAGATTATCTGTCTGAAAATGAATTTTTCAATGATGAAAAAGAATGCAGATTTTACATGGAAACCAAACTCATACAGTATATCCATAACTACATTACCAATGAGGTTACGGAGTTAGAAGAACTTATGGAAATCAAGCAGTTGATACAACGTCAAAAAATAGAACGCATGATGAAAGTACATAAGGAAATGCGAGGGTTAGACCGATACAGAGAACAGCCCAAAGAGTATAAATACCATGACCCTTATGATGACTGGATATTCCGTCAACTTGCGGACATAGACAGCAGAAATAACATTCCCGACACTTCGCCACAGTTAGATTTTGATGAAACGGACTATGAAGATTATCTGAAAGAGAAATGGAACAGAGGTCTTTAATTTTCCTCTTGAATGAAAGATACAGCAAACAAAAAGCCCAGTAAAGAGTGCAAAGCACCACCAATGGTGGCAAGGCTCTTGACAGGGCTTTTTCTTTTCTGTGGTTGGTAATCAAGAGGAAGAAAGAAAAAGTGTGTATTTTTCAAGACAGAAAAATGTCAAGGGGGGGTGTGCTGATTTTTGTTGTGGCGGATATATGGAACTGTTATAATATGGATATGTTTAAATTACGTTATAAGCAAGAATATTCTGCTGATTTGTCAAAAAACATCATTGCAACTGCCAGTTGACATATTTCCATATCTAAATGGTGGCTATGCAACTGATAATATTGCTAAAATTACACCATGAAAGAAAGGAGTGTTAGCTAATGAATATGGCAGACAGAATACAATATTTAAGGAAATCAAAAGGAATATCACAAGAGGAACTTGCGGATAAAGTTGGAGTTTCAAGGCAGGCTGTTTCCAAATGGGAAAGTGAACAAAGTACGCCTGACTTAGAAAAATAATTATAATGAGTGATTTTTTGGAGTAACAACTGACTATATCCTAAAGGGAATTGAACCAGTAGCAGACAAAGAACAAAAAAATAAAGAGCTTACGAGTAAGGTACTTTATATATCATCAACAGCTTTTGTTGCTATTGGGCTGTTTTGTGCATTTGGTAATTGGTATGCAGAACAAACAATGGAAGCAGTTTGGGGTTCAATGATTATTCAAGCTATAGGGATTGTTGGATATTTTATAGCGAGAATACTATCGGAAGAAAAATCCCCCTTTTATGTAAATTGGCTTAATATAATCGGAGTTGCTTTTATGCCTATTTCTATGATTACAGGATATATTTCAGGATTGGTTTTCAAACTAGAAGGGTGGATTGCACCTTATCCGATAGGAATATTTCATACTTTAGTTTTCGTGTTAGTATTCTTTGTAGTTGTGATTGCAAGCTATATTATTCTAAAGAAACAAACAAAATAGTGATTACCTTTATTTTGCAAAAGCAGTTAGTCTTAGGATTAACTGCTTATTAATAAAAGACACCACTTCAATGTGTCAATGGTGTCTTTTTAGTGCTATTTTATCGTCATATCAAGGCTCGTTTAATCGTGGTATATTCGTGGTAAAATGAGTGTTTTTCTATACTTCGAAAAGCTTGAAAGTGTAATATTTATAGGGATAATCAAAAATCAGATATAAAGTTTATTAAAATAATTATATCATTTAACTATCAGCATCACAATTACAGTTTTTGCGCTATTCTTTCTGTTTAACGAATGAAAAAGACACCGACCGCAGTCAATGCCCTTTCCCCTCTCACTTTATGCTCTTTTCGTTGCTTCCTTGTAACCTTTTTCTATACTTTTACACGCTCAGGATATGTACGAAGACTAACTCATCTCCTTCATAAAATTACTTTTCAACCTCTCAAAATCTGCGTACCATCTTTCCCCTAAATTGGCATTTAACAAAAGAATCATTTCTTCCATATCAAAAATCTGTATTCTCGTATCCATTTCTTTTAATGCTTTTGTAGCGTAACCCGATGTAAAAATAACTGCTCGGGTTGCTTCTTCACTTAGCATGGTATATCCTAACGCACGCACTGTTTCTTTCTTTAACTCACAAGTTTTGTACAACTTGCATTCTACAAAAACTTTCTCTTTTCTTTCATTCTCATTAATTTCTGCAATGATATCTTTTCCACCGTCTCTCGTTGCCTTCGTCAAATTCACTTTATATCCTAACGCTTCATATAATATGGCAATTAAAATTTCAAACTCTCTCGAAGTTAATGAAAAAATATATGCATTTTTATCAGAAGCACTCTTTATATATTTTTCCTCGATAATATCCATCGCATCCGAAATGCCATATATTCGATCATCTGGCATATATATACACTCGGCATCAAAATACATACCTAAAGCTTTTAATGCTTTCATTGGATTAATATTTAATAACGGAAGCACCCAGGTTAATCCTTCCCAAGCTTCTTGTTTATTTTTTATACGATAAATCCGTTCATTATATTTCAATTGATTCATACATAACTCATATGTTTGTAAATTTTTTTCTTTATTTACTTTGTCCTGTACATATTCTTTGTAGAATTCATATGTGTCAACTGTATCTACTCCTAAAGTATATGGCTGAAGCAGTATTCTCAATAACTCTTTAATTTCCATATCACTTTTCTGCTCAATATCTTTCATCCACTCTCTAAAGGGAACAAAAACTGTGGATAAACAAACTCTTCATTACGCTTTCTCAATTCAATCCACTCTTCAAGTGAATTGTAATTGTCGGTATATATTTCAGGTCTTTCCATTTTCACCTCACACCTGACTTTGTCATTTTCTTAGTCGCAGTTTTGCTCCCCATAGTCGCAACCTCACCGCCTTTAGTCGCAACTTGACTTTCATTATCCTACCCCAAAATCGTATGAGTGCTACTCATCCAGTAGCCCCTCCCAAACCCATCTCCTTCTGCAAACTCTGGTTCTTTTCCTGAATAGAATTTATTGTATTTGAACAGATTTCGCACACCTGAGCCAATCTACTCCACGTATCCAATATTTCTGATAGATGCTTCATAAACATATTTCACAATTTATTATATTTCTCTTTCTTCTTTCGCCTTGCTCACGGGATATTTCTCATTATTGACCTTAATCTTCTCCTGCACAATCTCATCGATATCCAGTCCACAGGCATCTGCCATGAGGACGCAGTAATTTAATACATCTGCAAGTTCTTCTTTGATTTTTCCTGTTTTCCCTCATTGGATACGTCTGTACCGCTCCACTGGAATACTTCGAGGAGTTCTGCGGCCTCCAGGGAAATGGAAATCGCCAGATCTTTTGGATTGTGGAATTGTTTCCAGTCACGGTCATCTCGAAATTTCAAAATTTGTTTTATTGTCTCTTCTGTCATTATTCTTACTCCTGTTCTGCTGCCTTTTTTAAGGCTTCTCTTAACTGGTCATCGCATGCATATATGTACAGACCATTACTCCACGTGTCATAAGAACACGAACCTCATGCTTCAGCAATTCTTTTGCAAAGTTCTGCTTTGTACCGTCTTCCATTGTTCTCTTCTTGGTCGCTTTTCCGTTGCTGCTTTCGCTTGGATCATAAACAATTTTTCCATCACGATATTTTACAGACTTCCAAGAATCACTCCTGCATAGTTGAGATCAAATCCCTGAATTGTATAAGTTGAACCAACTTCGGCAATTGTGTGTGCCTGCTCTGCCCATGCCTGTTCTTTTATCTTCTTTTTCTCATCTTTATTAAGATTTTGTTCCAGTTCGTAGTTCCATGGCTTATGCATCTCTGGTCTTCTATCCACACATCTACTTCCCAGTATTTTTTTGATGTATCCTCCGGCTTTTTGCCTTTCTTATAATCCCAGTCATAATTGGCAATGACACGCGACAATCTGCTCTTCTCACTGTTTGCTTTTTTCTGTATTTCCAGATCCAGTACTTCCGGTGAATCAAAGATTTTTATTTCATAGTCATGATGTGGAATTTTGTTTATAATCTGTTTTTTCGTAAAAGCATCGATCCATTCAAGTGTCTCATCATCCGCCTGCATACGAAGCTGTTTGGTCAATGTGATATGATTACGCTGCTCAATTGCCTTATTGCGATACCTGTCAATCATCTGCTTTTCCCAGTACTGTCCATTCGTAATATCTGATTTTCATCAAATACAATGACAACAACTTTCGCTCGTTTTACGATATCATCCAGCTGATTTTTCCCACTGTATCCCTGATTTCCCTGTGTAAAAAGCAGATGTGCTTCATCAACAAAAACAACATCCACCGAATCAGGATCTTTATGTCTGTTTAAAAAAGTAGAAGCCTTACTTACCACATCTTTATACTTTTCTGTGATTCCAAGCTTCTTCGCAATATCAGAATACACTTTTACCTGTTCATCATGATTGACCACCATGCAGCATTTAAATTCTGTATTGTCTTTTTCTTCTTCCTGACAATATAATTCATAGAAGATACTGCTGTTCAGAACGGTCTTTCCAGTACCTGCTTCACCATCAATAAATATGATTTGTTTTTCATTTTTTGTTTCTGGCCGATGCAATACAGTCCAGAATCTGGATTTTTGCATCCTCCTGCTCGTCTGTTAATTTATGCAATGGCGATGCTTTATAAATCGCAGAGTCTTTCACGATATTTTCATCTGGAAAAAGTTCCTCATCCGACTCATGAAGCTCTGTCCAGATTTTCTGAAAATCCCCTCAAATTCCTCAGATGGATAATAACTCTTCTGGGGATTTCCTCTTCCATTGTGTACCTGTCGCACTTTATCCACACTCATGAGATAATGCATAAGACGATTTTCAACATCCAGTGTCAGGGATTTATTGAAATGTTCATGTCCGATGATATAAAGCGAAGCGTCTTTTTGCAGCATTCTATGTTGCCAGGTTTCATGTTTGATTCGGTTATGATAATGCTGTCTCGTACGTGCAAAGATATTGTTTGATTCCCCGACATATACATCATACTTATTCGTTTCCGGCCAGTTGTTGGATGTATACCGTCGGAAAGTTCATGATAATGTCTTTGGTATCTTCTGCTTCATTTGTTTTGATTTCTTTCTCAAATTCAGCCAGTGCAGTTTCATTGTCTTTTATTTTTCTAATAATTGGTTTTGTGATGTTCATGCTCATTATCGTTTTTATAACCCATCTTCCCTTACGGTTGTTACCTTCTCGTACTATAATAAGATTCTTTAGATTTGGTTTCAAAAGTTTCTCTGGGTTAATTATATCATTTAACCACTCACACCTCAATTACCGTTTTGTTGTTTATATTGTCAAAAAAAGGCACCGACTCCGTCAGTGCCTTTCTCATCTTTATGCTCTTTCCATTGCTTCTTTGTAATCTTTTGTATCTGTGAAGATCTCGTTCTTCCACGGGTTCTTTTTCTGTACTTTTGCGCGTTTCAGGATGTATGCGAAGACGAATACATTCACTGCAAATGACAGTACGGAAATAATTCCCTGTGCGGTCGGTTCTGCGATAGTCGGCATACTGCTTCCCATTGCTGCTGCGATGCCGCCCTGTCCGTATACGGAAGTGACTGTTGTAAAACGGCTTGCATCCTGGAACAGCGGGAATACCTGTGCGAACATGCACCAGAGAGCCAGTGTGTTTGCACGGTTCTGAATCCAACCGCCTTTATTCCAGAGTGCTGCTGCAAAGGTAGGTGCAAGCAGAAGTGCCAGTCCGCAGTACCAGGAATGTGTCGGCAGGTTCAGATATGTATATTGGAAATTCCAGATATCATATGCAAGGACATATACCCAGATCATGTCCGGCCAAAGCATATCTTTTTTGTCTTTTGAGGAATAGATTCCCCACCATCCTGTCATACAGAAAATATTTAAAATTCCGGCAAGTCCGTTTAATACGTTCCACCAGCTCCATAAAGCCATACACCTTCGGAGGAAAGCCACCAACCGCCAGCAAGCAACCGGCACGGACTGCTGATTCAAAGTCTGATGCTACTGCGATCAGGATATTGATTGCAACAATGATAAACGGAAAAGCTTTAAATCCATGAGATTTTCCAAGTTTTCCCCAGTGATACTTCAGTATCATAAATCCGATACAGCCTGCTGTTGCCGCATACAGTTTTGCATAATGGAACCAGCTGTTCATGTGTACATAAGTGTCATTATTCAGTGCCCAATCGGCTCCCATTGCTGCTCCGACATAGATAGCGATAAAGTACACGCTAAGTGCTGCAGGAAGGATCAGGAAACAGGCAATACCGCCCGCTTTGGATCTTCTTGCGATTTCATTCATTACGACAAGTCCGGCAAATACCAGCAGCCATCCAAGAAGCTGCCATCCGGCTGTCTCTCCGTAGATTTGAAAAACATACTCTTTACTCTCCCTCTTTTGTTTATTCTACTTCTATTTCCTTAATGTTGAACTCATTTCCCTGCAATAAATAGGTATGCTCACTTCCGCAATGTGGACAGGTTTTTCCATGTTTTACCGTTGGATATGTCTGCTTGCAGTCTTCACAATACGTGAGTGCAGGTAATGTTTCCACCACTAATTCAGATTCATCGAACAGAGGCCGCTTTTTTGCAGCCCATGTCCAGCAATTCTGTAAATAGGACTCGATCACTGTCGAGACCTCTCCCAGTTCAAGTGTGACTTTTCGTACATGTGTCACTTTATTTTCAGCGGCCACCTTTTCCAGATGATCCATGATATGAAAAGTTACTCCAAGCTCGTGCATATTTTTGCTCCTTTATCTGAGAGCTGCTGCACAGCTCCTATTTTTTCTTTTTGAATTTCACTTTGATCGACTGTTTCACCATGTTTGGAAGAATGTATTTCAGCTTATCTTCCGAAGCACGCATAATGGAAGCTCCCGGAATCTCTCTGTGCAGGTGGATTGCGTCAAACATACATTTCGTTGTACAGACACCACATCCGATGCATTTATTCGGGTCGACAACAGATGCTCCGCAGGCAGGCAGCGGGAAGTTTCTTTTTTCACCTGCTCTTCTGTCAGACTCTGTGACAGATCACGGAAGGTTTTTGCCTGTTCTTTTACATCCGCTTTTGGCGGAATCTGACGACTGGATGAGTCATAAGTTTCCACTTTGATGTTTTCTTTGTCCAGTTCGATGAAATCACGTCGATTACGTCCGATCGTCAGTGTACAATGTTCATGGACGTAACGGTGAAGAGAAATTGCACCTTCACGTCCGGCTGCGATCGCATCAATGGCAAATTTCGGACCTGTATAAACGTCACCACCTACGAAGATATCCGGTTCGGAAGTCTGGTAAGTCAGTTTATTAGCAAGTGCACCGCCGTTCGGACGGAGTTCCACATGGAGATTATCCAGCATATGTCCCCAATCGATTGCCTGTCCTACTGAGAAAATGACATGGCGGCACGGCACAGTTACTGTATCGTTCTCATCATATTCCGGTGAAAATCTGCCTGTGCATCAAATACGCGGGTACATTTTTTGAAAACAACACCGCTTACATGACCGTCTTCTTCCAGAACTTCTTTTGGTCCCCAGCCACAATTCAGCTCGATTCCTTCTTCGAGTGCTTCTTCGATTTCCTCGTTGCTTGCCGGCATTTTTTCTCTTGCTTCCAGACAGAACATGGAAATCTTCGCATCGATACATCTGCTGCTGATTCTTGCCGCGTCAATGGCTACGTTTCCGCCACCAACTACAACAACATCACCTTCAAGCGCAAAACTCTCTTTTGCACCGGCTTTTCTTAAGAAATCTACGCAGTATATGCACCTTCAGCATTTTCTCCACTGATTCCCGGTTTTCTTCCTCTCTGGCAGCCGATCGCAGCATAAAATCCCTTATATCCCTGCTCTCTCAGGTCTTCGATCGTAACGTCTTTTCCAACTTCTACGCCACAGCGGATTTCTACGCCAAGCTGACGGATCACATCAATTTCTGCCGCCAGAAGATCTTTCTCCAGTTTGTAGGATGGAATTCCATAGCGAAGCATACCGCCCGGTTCTGCATTTTTTTCAAAGATCGTCGGTTTGTATCCGGTCAGTGCAAGGAAATATGCACAGGATAAACCAGCTGGACCGGCTCCGATGATTGCGATTTTTTCTTCAAATCCGCCTTTCAATGACGGAATTGTTTTCTTTGGAATGAAGCGTGTCTCTGCATTCAGATCACGTTCTGCAATAAAGCGTTTGACTTCATCGATTGCAACAGCTTCGTCGATTGTGCCTCTTGTGCAGGCATCTTCGCAGCGACGGTTACATACATGCCCGCAGACTGCCGGAAGTGGATTATCTTTCTTGATCAGTGCAAGTGCATCCTCATAGCGACCTTCTTTTGCAAGCTGCAGATATCCCTGTATTCCGATATGAGCCGGACAGGCTGTTTTACACGGTGCTGTACCGGCATCATAGCAGTTGATACGATTGACATCACGGTAATTATGTGTCCACATATGTTCGCCCCATGGCTGGTCACCAGGAAGCGGCATCCGCGGATATGTAATCTCGCATCCTTCTTTGTCGCAAAGTTTCTGTCCCAGTTTCACCGCTCCTGCCGGACAGGCTTCCACACATTTTCCACATGCGACACAGTTCTGTTTCTCTACTTTTGCGATATATGCAGAACGAGACATATTTGGTGTATTAAAGAGCTGTGACGTACGAAGCGCATAGCAGACATTTACATTGCAGTTACAGATAGCAAAATCTTATCTTTACCATCAATGTTTGTGATCTGATGTACAAAACCGTTTTCTTCTGCCTGTCGGAAAATATCCAGTGCTTCTTCTTTTGAAATATAACGTCCGTCTTTCTGTGTCTCTACAACATAATCTGCATATCACCAACTGCAACGCACCATCTTCCGGATCATCGGCGCAGCCTTCGTCATGTGTCAGTCGGGAACGACGGCAGGAACAAGGGCTTGCTGCATATTTTCCCTCATATTTACTAAGCCAGTAGGAAATATGTTCCAGATCAACAGATTCATTTCCATCTCGATTGCTTTTTCTACCGGAATGACATGCATGCCAATACCCGCTCCACCCTCCGGTACAAATGGAGTAATTTTCTCCAGTGGCAAACGGGACATATGTTCAAAAAATGTACCCATTTCCGGGTTGGATTCCAGTATTTTTGCGTTCATATTAAAGAATTCCGCACATCCCGGTACATACATCGGCAGGACATACTGCTTCTCATGTGCCGCATTTTCCCAGTTGTATTCGAGAAGTCCTTTGCGTGACATTTCTTCCAGAAGTGCCTCACATTTTTTCTCTTCCAGCCCTGAAATTTTCACGATCTCCGACAGTGTTTTTGGCTTTCTTACTCCAAGCTTCAATGCCAGGAGTGCTTCCTCATCAGTAAGCACTCCGGCCAGTCCCCAATACTCCGGATCATTTCTGGTGATCTTTTTAAGACCCAGCTTCTGCGGAATACGGTCTGTGATCTTTTTGCCCAGTTTCGCAATTGGCTCGCGAAATGGTTTACCCGGATCCGGTGTAAATTCCGGGTACACATAATCCGGATAAAGCTCCTTATCGAGTTCTTTTTTCATCTCTCTTTCCTTTCCCTTCTCTCTTCTGTTTTGTTATGATTTCCAGTCAGTAACCTGCTTTTTCAGCCATGTAGTCCATGCTTCTATGCCTTCTCCTGTCTTTGCACTGACCGGGAAAATCTCCGCTTTTGGATTTCTCTGGTGAATGTATTTTTTTACCAGTTCCATATCAAAATCAAAGTATGGAAGTACATCAATCTTATTGATCAGAACTGCATCACATACTTCAAACATTAATGGATATTTCAAAGGTTTGTCATGACCTTCCGGAACAGAAAGAATCATTACATTTTTGGATGCGCCTGTGTCAAACTCGGCCGGACAAACAAGATTTCCTACGTTTTCGAGAATCGCCAGATCTACATCTTCAATGCCCAGACCTTCGATCCCCTGCTCTGTCATTTTGCATCCAGATGACACATGCCACCTGTATGCAGCTGAATTGCTTTTGCCCCGGTTTCGGCAATTGCAAGTGCATCCACATCTGAATCAATATCCGCCTCCATGACCCCGATACGAGGTCATCTTTTAAAGCTGCTATCGTTCTTTTCAGAGTTGTCGTCTTTCCTGATCCAGGTGACGACATCAGATTCATCAGAAAGACACCTTTTTCTTTCAGTCTGATTCGAAGCTGATCTGCCTGTCTGCCATTGTCCGCAAACACGCTCTCTTTAATTTCCAGAATCCTTACTTTTCCCACCTGTTTTTATTCCTTTCATCAGTATTTCTACCATTTCTTTTTTGCCTGTTCATAAGTCAGTTTATTTTGATACAGAATATCTGACTCCATAAAACAATATACAGTGCCTTTTACCATTGCCATTACTACCGGAATGGAAACTTCTCGAATCATGCCCTCTTCCATGCCTTTTTCAAGATACTTTTCTGCCTGTTCCCATCCATTGTTTACTGACCTCATCAGATGTCGGTATGGCTTTGGATACTTTTCCGCAAGTTCGTAGATTCGGCTCAGTCCAATGTTGTAATACTTTTCCGGCAGTGCGCACAAAAGCTTCTCCAGTTTCTGCACTACATTCAGACTTACATCCGCCTCCAGTTCTTCCTGCATACTGTTTAAATCTGCCGCATAACGGTCCGCTACTGCTACCAGAACTGCCTGTTTGCTTTCAAAAACTGTGTAAATTGTTTTTTTACTGATTCCAAGCCGCTTCGCCAGATCGTTCATTGTAAATTTCAGGCCGTTCTGTTTAAATTCCTCAACCGTTGCATCAATAATTTTATCCCGCATTCAATCCTCCATTTGGAAACCCGGAAACTCTTTTTGGTTTTCTGGTTTCCATTATTGTAATGCCTTGTTAAGATATTGTCAATCTATATTATAAAAAAGGCTGCGTAACTTTACAATTTACAATTAAGTAAATGCTGTTACGCAGTCTGCTGTATGTCCCTATTCTTATTCTACTGAAAAAATTAAAATCCTTTCTCGCTCATTCTTTACTTCAAACAAATCTTCTGTGCTTATTTCATCAACAAACATTAAAGCTTCTTCCGTCATGAGACAGCTTATATATTCCTCTGACGGATAGTAAAACATTAACAGAATTTCTCTTGGATTCTCATAGTATGATTCATAAATTCTGGCAAGAACTTTTTGCAGTATTTCTACAGAAAACGGATTAAAAATAGCACCTGTCCACATCAGTTGGTACTGCATATTCTTCTGCTCCTGTCAGCTCAAAAGATACTCTTCTGCCCGATACCGCATGTTCTCTGTTAGATTCTGCTGCACTAAAAATACGCTCATCATATTCCACACCGACAGATCTGCATCGCGTCTGATAGGAAAGATAAAAACATACCCTGCCCTTCCCAGTACCATAATCAAGAACTGTATTTTTCTTACTGATCAACCCACTGTTCGCCAGGCGTTCTAATACCAAATACTGCGTCGGCTCATACGGATATCTGTACTGATCAGAACGAGAATCATCCCGTCCGGTCGTCTTTATCTTCAACAATTTGTCCCATTGACTCTCAATTTGATTCATATCTTCTGCTCTTCTTCTGTAGAATTTTGGATTTCATTTATAATATTCACTTCACATCCTGTCCCAGTTTTTCCAGTTCTTCCATAGCTTCTGTATTCTTTTCAAGTTCATCCTTAGCATTTGCAGAATAGGTCTTGAAAAACAATACTTCCCATGATAAATATCCTGCCATGCATTCAAACTGTTTCCTGATCAGCTCGTACTGTACATTATCAACCGGAGCTCCGCCAGTCACAATGATACCAACTTCTTTCCCTTAAGCTGTAATCCACGACAATAGCATTTATCAATAACCAGTTTCAATTGTGCAGTCATTCCCCACCAATAGACCGGGGTTGCAGAAAAGAATCATATCTGCTGCTGCAATTTTGTCAATTGTCGGGTTCGTATCATCCTGATCTACGCACCCCTTATGGCACTGACAGGCTTTGCAGCCTTTGCATGGAGCAATATGTAATTTATCAGGAGAAATCATCTCAATCTCATTATGTTCAGCTGCTCCCTTTATAAAAGTATTGATTGCTGTTAACGTATTTCCCTTTCTTGCACTTCCATTAATAATTACGATCTTCATAGCTGATCTCCTTTTCTTTTTATTTGTCACATTTAAACTTTATTTGCAAAGCACTCTCCTTATCTTTATCCGACCAATACTTATATCATCTGTTCTCTTCCCAGTAATCCTCTGCATCCTGTATATCATCAAACTCATCGACATGATCATAATAAAAATCTTCTGGATCATCGTAATCATACACATCGTACATATCCATGCTCTTATCATCTCTGCTGTAATTGCGTTTTGATGAAGATGAATGCACGAACTCTACAGCATTGCTAACCCTACCATTTCG
>ENA-OQDF01000290-OQDF01000290.1-human-gut-metagenome-genome-assembly--contig:-NODE-290-length-20437-cov-1.711620_pt1 | contig 20437 bp, 33 predicted proteins | sample MGYA00242769_ERZ504597 | MGnify/ENA primary metagenome ERZ504597 (study PRJEB26092, sample SAMD00036305) | human gut metagenome | host: Homo sapiens | study: EMG produced TPA metagenomics assembly of...
CATCCAGAACTTCGATGGTGAAACCGATGTCACCGTTGAGAAGGGCGATGCCAAGGACGCGGTGCTTATCACGCTGGCGATCGAAGCCGTGGGCAGCACCAACAAGATCTACATCACGCTGGATGTGGCGTAAGGAGGGATTTTAATGTATTTGCTTGCACAGGACACCCTGAACGGTGCCGAAGGCAAAATCACCGTCACTCGTGATGGCCGCATCACAGAGATCTGCGGCATGAAAAACATCAAGACTGTGGCTGGCATTCAGACCTCGGACATGAAGACCATCGGCACCCGCACGGTGCAGAAAAAGGCCAATGGTGTCACGCAGACCGGCACCGGCAATGTCTACTTTGGTTCCAACGGCAGCAACCTGTTCACCGATATGCTGCTGCAGTATATCAACACTGGTGTAATGGAAACCTTTGATATCGCCATCACCAACAACGACCCCACGGCCAGCGTGGGCGATCAGGTCATGGGCTATTATGGCTGTATGCTGACCGGTGAGATCCCGCTGTCCATCCTGAACGACGACGAAGCCATGCTGAACTATGACTTCAATTTCAGCTACACCAAGGTAAACCGTCTGAAAGCATTTTCCGACCCGGTCAATCTGGGCAACTGATAGGAGGTATTCTTTATGAGCGCACTTCCGCATTTCTGCATCCCGCTGTTCCTACGGAAGAAAAGGAGCTTGTCATTTCCAAGCGCTTTCTCGGCGCAGATGGCAAACCTGTTCCGTTTAAGATCCGCGCCCTGACCCAGGAAGAAAATTCTTCCCTGCTCAAGCATCCACCCGCAAGAAAAAGGTAGGCCAGCAGTGGCAGGACGAGATGGATGCCAACGAATATTCCAGCCGCATGATCGTGGCAGCAACGGTATTCCCCGACTTTCACAGCGCTGAGCTGTGCGAAAACTATAACACCAAAGATCCTGTCCAGGTCCCCGGCAAGATGCTGCTGGCCGGTGAGTTCCTCAAACTCATCACCGCCATCAACGAACTGTCCGGCTTGGATGAAGGCCCGGACGAAGAAGCAAAAACTGATCGCCGGGGACCTCTGGGATATTGATGTTCTGACAGCTTACTACTGTTTTGACAATCTCGGCTGGTCCCCCGGTCAATCAATACGATGCCCTGCCGGAGCGTGAAAAGGCTCTGGTCCGGGCATTTGCTTTGCGTACAATGGAAAAGCGCTTAAAAGAATCCCGACAGATGAAGGAGGCTGGACACAGTGGCTGATATCCATTCCCGGTTCATTCTGGACGATCAGGCTTCCAATCCGCTGGCCGGGTATATCACAGTCGCAAAGAATGCGGCTTCTGCCACCACCGCTGCACAGCGCCAGCTGAAAGCTATGAATCCGCACTGCGGAGCACAGAGCTTGCTTCTGCTAAGGCAACTGCGGCCTTTGAAGCCAGTGCTCAGCAGCTGGATGCCATGCGCGCTGCCGGTGAAGCGGGCACCGCTGCGTACAAACAGCTTGAGACCCAGAACGAACGCCTGCGTTTGAAGGTGGAAGCGCTGGGTACACAAACCGGCATCCTTACCGGAAAAGCCCGTGAAACGCAGGCTGCGGTGGAAAAAGAAGCCGCTGCATTTAAAGATCAGGCCGATGCCGCTGAAAAAACATCCAAAAGTACCAAAGAACTTTCGGACAATCAGAAAGCGGCCACGTCTTCCGCTGATGCTCTGACAAGCGCTGTGAAACGGCTTGCTGCTTCTTACCTCAGTATTCAGGGGCTGAAAAGAGCCGTAGACCTTTCAGACAGCTTGGTTTCTACCCGCGCCCGGCTTGACCGTATGAACGATGGCCTGCAGACCACGCAGCAGTTGGAAACGATGATCTACCAGTCCGCGCAGCGTTCCCGCGGCAATTTTATGGACACCATGGGGCTGGTTTCACAGTTGGGTACTATGGCGGGCAGCGCATTTGACAACACGAAGGAGATCGTGCAGTTTGCAGAACAGCTGAACAAACAGCTTGCGCTCTCTGGCGCATCCGGGCAAGCTGCGCAGGCTGCAATTCTTCAGATGGAACAGGGCCTTGCGTCCGGCGTGCTGCGCGGCGATGAACTGAACAGCGTCATGGAACAGGCACCGGCCATTGCAAGATCCATTGCGGACTATCTGCAGGTGGATATGGGCAAGCTGCGCGAAATGGGTGCACAGGGGCAGATCACCGCCGCCATTGTAAAAAACGCCATGTTTGCAGCCGCAGCAGAGACCAACGCTGAATTTGCAAAAACCCCCATGACTTGGGCGCAGGTTTGGACGGTGGCTTCCAACGCTGCCATCCGTGCCCTTGACCCGCTGCTGTCAGCCATCAACTGGGTAGCGAACAACATCCAGACGGTTGTCCCCATTGTGATTTCTCTGGGAACCGCTTTTGGTGTGCTGCTGATTGCCGCCAACTGGACGAACATTCTGGCATTTGCTTCTGAGAAAGCCGCTGCCGCACAGGCATTTCTCAATGCCGTCATGGCCGCAAACCCGGCCGCACTGGCCGCTGCCGCCGTTCTGGTGCTGGTAGCTGCCCTGTATGCAGGTGTTGCTGTGATGAACCACTTGCAGGCACAAGCGTTTCCGCTACAGGTATCATTACGGGCGCATTTGCTGTGATGGGTGCATTCGTGTTCAACAGTGTTCTGGTTCCCCTGCAGAATGGATTTGCCATGTTTGCAAACTTGTGGGCAATGTGTTCACGAACCGGTCGCAGCTGTGAAAGTTCTGTTCTATGATATGGCAATCACCGTTTGCAGTATATGCAGAATATTGCGTCCGCTGTTGAGGGGCTTATCAACATGATCCCCGGCGTGACGGTCGATCTGACCAGCGGCCTGGGCGGCTGGATCACCGATCTTGCCAAAAAACGGAGCGATGAGATCCAGAACAGCGGCTATTACCGAGTATGTGAAGCCGTGGGAGAACATGGATCTCGGAAGCGCCTACACCAGAGGATATGATTGGGGTTCCAACCTCAGGCCTTGGCAACCTGTTCGGGCCGGGCGGTCTTGGCGATCTGGGCGTTCCTCAGGCAGCAGATGTCAATTCCCTGCTGAATAATGTTGGCGCAATTAAGAACAACACCGGTAAGATCGCAAAACGGTTGATCTTTCAGATGAGCAGCTCAAGATGATGGTTGATATTGCGGAACGTAAATTCGTGAACAACATCAACCTCACCTCGCAGGCCCCGGTCATTACTGTTCAAGGCCAGAACACCGGAAACACTGAAGCCGACCGCCAGAGCCTTGCCGATCTTCTGGGCGACCTCATTATGGAGCGCGTGCAGAGTGGCAGTGTCGTTGCGGTCAATTAAGGAGAATGTATGCCGAGCCTTTACCGCATTTATTTTTCATGGGACAGCACCGTGCTGTCCCTGCCCATCAACCCGGAAAAGCTTCCGGAGACCAAAGAATCCGACAATGGCGAGTATAATGTGCTTGGCCTTGGCCCTGTCATGCAGCCGCGCACGCCAAAGCTGCGTAAGGTAACGATCTCCGGTCTGTTTCCCGGACGCAGGCTCCCATGGATGAGCGCGGCCGTGTTTTTACCGCCATCGGTGTACATTACGTTTTTCAAGAGCGCAATGGATCAGAAAAGGCCCATCGTCTATACGCCGGTGCGCTATTATGAGAACGGCACCCCGTTTCTGGGTGGCGGCATGGGTTTTGAGTGCCTTGTTACCAGTTTCAAGACCGAGGAGCGCGGCGGCGAGACCGGCGACTTTTACTTTGACCTGACCATTACTGAATACAAGGACTTTTCACCGCAGAAGGCTGTTCTGCAGGGCAGCAGCGGAAACTTCTCGCCTGCAGCCACTACGGCATCCTCTGCGCTGAACACTGTCACGCGGGCGCTTTCTGCCGCTGCTGTCGCAACGTCTACTGTCAGTGCTGTAAAAGTGATCCTTACTCCAGCACGCAGCATCCAAAGCAGCAAACTCTATGTGGGTGCCCAGCGTAAGGCAAACGGGAAATATTACAGCACCAGCACTGCACCAACACCTGCCGGCACGCTCAGCGGCCAGCAGGTGCAGGTACGGCGCATCGTATCCCGCACAAACCCGCATCCGTATTGCGTGCAGGATCTTCCGGGGTGGTATTCGGCTGGATGTCCGCTTCTGACCTCACGGAGGTGAACCGGTGAGCTATGAACTGATCGTGGGCCGCAAAACGCCCGGAGACCTGCTAAACCTCACTAACAGCGTAACAACCGCAAGCTGGATCACCCAGCGCACCGGGAATCCCGGCAAGCTTACCTTCACCTATCTGCGCACGCCGCAATCCAAAATCGAAGAGGGCGACGTTGTACGGTTTTCCACAGATGGAGAACTGCAGTTTTATGGATGGGTATTCAGCCGCGGGCAGGACCGTTGGGGGCCTGTGGATGTGGTCTGCTATGACCGGCTGCGCTACCTGAAAGCAAATAACAGCTACACATTTTATGCCCAGAGCGCCGCCGACATTATCAAGCAGATCTGTGAAGACCTGCAGGTAGATGTGGGCACGCTGGCCGATACCGGCTACAAACTCCCCTCCCTCGTGATGCAGGATAAAAGCTGCATCGACATCATCAATACTGCCATCCAGAAGACCTTGCTGAATACCGGCACGGTCTTTGTTTTTACGATTCTGGAGATGGTGTTGCTCTGCGCTCTGCAGCTGATATGAAGAGCGACTACATCATCGGCGAAAAGAGCCTGATGACCAACTACAGCTACAACACGTCCATTGACTCCCAGACCTACAACAGCATCAAGCTGGTGCGTCCGAACAAGGAGACCGGCAAGTCCGATGTTTTTATCCGAAAGGATTCGGACACCATTGCCCGCTGGGGCTTGCTGCAGCTCTATCAAAAGGTGGACGAAGCGGCCACAGACGCACAGGTCAAGGAGCAGGCAAAGGTCAGTCTGGAGTATTACAATCGCGTTCTGCAGCAACTCAAATTCACCTCGCTGGGTGTCAATAGCCTGCGGGCGGGACAGCTTCTTCTGGTCAATATCAATGATCTTGACGGCGACCCGTTCCGCAAGTATGTCATGCTGGAAAAGGTCTCTCATACGTGGGAAAACGATCTGCACACAATGGAACTGGAAGCAAAAGCTCTGTAAGGGAGGGAAATCTTTTGGACATCGTGGAAGCACTTTTGCAGCTGAACCGGGTTGCCGGAGACGTTGACCAGCCCACCGATCTGCAGATCGGCACCGTGGTAAAGGCCCCGCCCGATGATGATGTGCTGGAAATCTCCATCAACACGGAAATGGCTACACTGCGGCAGGATATTCTCTACCTTGCAGAGCCGGTCATTGAAAAGAAGATCCCGCTGCTGAAACACCGGCACGCCATGCCCCATATACACGCTGGTGTTCACGGCAGCACAGGCGCCCATCGGAGCCTTACACTGGTTATTCCCTGCTCTCAGGGGGCGCAGACAGCTCTGTACAGAGCGAGGACATCAAAGGCTGGGAGAATGGAAAAGTCCTTCCGTTGAGCAAGGATAAGAAATATATCATCCTCAACCCGGCCCTGAAAGCCGGTGACAAGGTGCTTCTTCTGCGTGTGCAGCGTGGCCAGAAGTTCGTCGTGTTATCTCGTGTATATGAAGGTGGTGATTAAATGGCCGTATTGCCGGAAAACAGCATCGATTTATCGGGCGGCGTTGAGTTTGTCGCTCAGCTTCCCTGACATGGAAGATCGACCGTGCAGCTGGACGTATCGCCGGAACATGCGACGGCTATGATGCCGTAAAGCAGGCAGTGGAGATCATCCTGAACGTAGAGCGCTATCGCTGGCAGATCTACCAGCTGCAAGCGGTATGCAATGGGATGAGCTGGTCGGACAGGATGCCGGTTATGTTGCCGCAGAACTGCAGCGCCGTCTGCAGGATGCTCTGCTGACAGACGACCGCATCACGGGGTTAAAAAACTACGAATACAGCATCGACGGGCAGAATTTGACGGTGAGTTTTACCGTCGAAACAGTCTACGGCGATGTTAAGACCGGAACGGAGGTGAAATTCTGATGCAGAACTTTTCAGATGCAACCTACAAAAACATCCTCGACTACATGCTTTCACTGGTGCCGGATACCTATGATAAGCGCGATACCAGCCCTATCCAGACTTCCCTCGGCCCGGCAGCTACGTGCTTGAGGCTTTTATCTGAGCCTCGACCTTGTGCAGAAACAGGCGTTCGTCCAGACAGCTCCGGAGATTCGCTGGATCTTCTGGCAGTGCTGGCCGGTATCACCCGCAAGCAGGCTTCCGCCGCTGTAAAGGTCGGCATCTTTGACTGTGAGGTTCCGATCGGTGCGCGATTTTCAACGATCAATGGCACTGAGAGTATCAATTTTGTGGTCATCTCCACCATTACGGAGGGAAGCGCCTACCGTCTGCAGGCTGAGATGCGGTGATATCGGCAACCGATACTCCGGCCCCATTCTGCCGATTGATTCCATTGAAGGATTGAACAGCGCTCAGTTGACGGATCTTCTGATTCCCGGCGAAAACACCGAAGAGGATGAGCTTTCCGCGCGAGAATCATTGAACGTCTGAACAGCCGCAGCTTTGGTGGAAACGTGGCACAGTACGTTGAGGAGATCGAAGCGATAGACGGCGTGGGCGCTGTGCAGGTCTACCCCGTGTGGGATGGTGGCGGCACGGTGTGCTGCTCCATCTTGGGAGCCGACTTTCTTCCTGCGTCCAGTGATCTTGTGCAGATGGTACAGAATGCCATCGATCCCCCGCCCGGTCAGGGGCTTGGCCTTGGGCTTGCGCCCATCGGTGCGCAGGTGACCGTCACAGCGCCGAAGACAGTGCCTGTAGACATTTCTGCCACGCTGACCCTTGCATCCGGACACGAACTTGAAACCGTACAGCAGCCTGCGCAGGACGCTGTCAGTGACTACCTGCTGCAGATTCGTAAAAACTGGGATGTCAATATCAGCAGTACGGCCATTGCCTACTCGGCAGAGGTGTATCTTGCTCGTGTCCTTGCCGCGCTCATCTCTCTTGATGGGGTCGTCAATGTTTCGGCTCTGACGCTCAATGGGATTGCTGCGGACATGGCGCTGCAGCAGACCGGTGCTTTGCAGCAGGTTCCGGTGCTGGGGAAGGTGGAACTACATGGAACTTGACCTGAACCATGACCTGCATTCCCTTTTGCCGCCTTTTTACCGGGAAATTGCGGAATACCAGCAGGTCTGTGACGCTGAAAAAGCACAATTTTCCCGGACAGCTGATAGTGTACGGGTCATTCGGGAAGAACTTTTTGTCCAGACCATGGATGTGGATTCTGTGCAGAAATGGGAACAAGTCCTGCATATCCGGGCAAAGCCTTTGACCGAAACGCTGAGTTTTCGACGGCAGCGCATTCTGTCGCGTTTGTGCACCCGCCCACCCTTTACACTTGCATTTCTGTACCAACAGCTCGACACGTTACTGGGCGTTGGCCGGTGGACATGCCGCGTGGATTATCCGGCTTACCTGCTGACCATCGGCACTCACGTTGAAGATAAGCTTCACCGCGAAGAACTGATCCACATGGTAAACCAGATCAAGCCTGCGAATATCGTGTTCGGAATGTATCTGTTCTGTGACCCCGTAGAAGCATATGCCTACATTGCCGCCGCACCCTGCGGCACAAGCATCCTTGCATCGGTGCGGATGCCTGAAATCAAAAAGGAGGACACGCAATGAGTTGGGAAACGCTGGCTTATACCGATGCCGGCATTGAGCTGCTGATGGATGCCGTATCGGGCAAGCAGCTCACGATTACGCAGGCTGTCGGAGGAAGCGGTCTTGCAAATGCCGCTGTGCTCCACGCGCAGACCGACGTCACCGGCGAGCGGCATGCGCTTGAGCTGCTGGGCATCAAGTCTGTTGAAGAAAACGGCAGCGCTGCCCGCCGCGTGAAGATTCGCATTACCGGCGCGGAGGATACCTACACCCTGCATCAGATTGCCCTCTTCGGGCGGCAGACCGGGGCGGCAGAAGATACGCTCCTGCTCCTCGTGCAGGATGACCGCGGTGTCGAGATCCCGGCGGCTTCCACCGATCAGGAGTTTGAGTTCGTTTTCACTGTGGTGATCGTGATCTCCCGGGATGCGGAGATCGTGATCAATCTGAGCGCTGAGATGCAGAGCTTGCAGCTGTTTGTCGAAGAGCGGATTCAGGAGCACGACCTGTCCCCGGAGTCTCACAAAGACTTGCGCATCGCCGCTGCAAAGATGCAGGCGGATATCGATATCCTTCAATTGAAGATCGCGACCGACGTAACGGCAAATCCGTTCTCCGTCACCTTTGAGTCGCTGGACGGCTTGACCGTGACAGGTGTGTGGAACGCCGATCTGTCAAGGATTGAATTTTGAGTAAGGAGGTGAATTTTTATGGCAAATGTAAGATTAGGCGCAAAGGCCGTTGGCAGCATCGTCAAAATCAAAGTCAACGGTGCGGCCAAAGATTTCATCATCGTGCATCAGGGCAAGCCGTCCAGCGTCTATGACGATAGCTGCAACGGTACTTGGCTGATGATGAAGGACATCTACGAAAACCGCCAGTGGCATAGAACAAACACCAACGACTATGCTGGTAGCACCACCCATTCCTATCTGAACGATAACTTCTATAACCTGATTGATTCCGAAATTAGAGCGGCTATCAAACAGGTGAAAATTCCGTACCAGAAGGGCACCGGCTGGGGCAGCCTTGCGACAGGTGAAAATGGTCTTTCCACCAAAGTATTTCTGCTGTCCGGCTATGAAGTTGGCTGGGCGCACAATGCCCTTCCGAAAGATGGCGCAAAGCTGGACTACTTCGCAGCGGTTCTGGCGGCAATAGTAAGCGTGTCGCATACAACGGCAGCAACGCTTCCACGTGGTGGCTTCGTTCTCCGTATACCGTCAACAGAGATACCGCCTGGACTGTCCTGACTGATGGTTCCTGTGACAACAAGGTCTGCGACCAAAACACCTGTGGTGTTCGTCCCGCTTTGATTTTGCCCTCTACTCTCTGGGTGTCTGACGATGGCACGGTCTCGACTAATACCGCACCCTCGACTCCGGGCAGCATCTCCGTTCCTTCGTCCATCATGGGCGGCACGAACATTTCGATCTCGTGGGCAAAAAGCTCTGATGATGAGAGCAATCTCGACGGCTACAAGGTAGAGCGTTCGACCAACGGCGGCAGTTCGTGGAGTCAGATTTATCAGGGTACGGCCACCAGCACCACGAACAACGTCGCCTTCGGCACCACGTCCGTGATGTACCGCGTCAAGGCATACGACACCGATGGTCTGGAGTCTGGCTGGCGCACAAGCTCGCGGGTAACGGTGGTCAACAACAACGCCCCGTCTGCGCCGCCGTCAATCGCGGTGCCGAAGGATGTCAAGGGCGGCAGCACGCTGGTGATCTCGTGGACTGCGGCCAGTGACAGCGATGGCAACCTGAGCGGCTACATTCTGGAGCGCAGCACCGATGGTGGCTCCGCCTACACGCAGGTGTACAAGGCAACGCGCTGACCTACACCGACACCATCACCAACGGCTGGTCCACCGTGATGTATCGGGTCAAGGCATACGACACCGAGGGCCTGGAGTCTGGCTACACCACGTCCGCTATACGCACGGTCAGATACAATGTGGCCCCGGCCATCAACGCCAGCTCCACGAGTTTGGGAGAGAAGAACGCACCCTTCAGCTTCGCCTATAGCGTTACCGATGCCGACGGCGACACGCTGACTGTCACCGAAAAGCTGGACGGAAAGACCACTGCCACCCGCACCGGCCTTGCAAGCGGTACTGCGCTGACCTTTGAACAGGCCAGCACCGCCGACGGCTTCCTGCGCATCCTGAACGGCTCCCATACCATTAAGATCACCGCGAACGATGGCAAGGAGAGCACCAGCCTGAACGCAACGTTCACCAAGAGCGTTACCAGTGCAAGTGTGACCCTGACCACCCCGCTGGCCGTGATGGTGACATTACTGTGGCGATCTTGCAGGTGTCCGGATCCATCCCGAATGATGCCGCGTTCAAGGCGGAAGCAACCAACAACGCGCTGGATGATTCTCCGGTCTGGCAGGACGTGACGGCAGAAGTCCGCAAGGGCATGAACATCGTCTTTGAAAATCAAACCGCTTCTGCCGGAGCGGCGTTCAATTTCCGCATCAGCGTGGAGCGCGGCGCAAGCGGCGAGGGCGGCTATATCGATTCTGTTTCCGGTGCATTCCAGTAAGGAGGACGAAATCATGGTCGAATGGAAGAAGCATAATCTGCCACCCGGCAGGAGAAGGAAGCCGCAGCCAAGAAGCAGCAGGAGCACGAACAGTTGCCCGACCGTGTGGCTGAAATGGAAGATGCCCTGTGTGAGCAGGACGCAGCCAACGAGGAGCGTTTGGCCGCCATCGAAACCGCGCTGTGTGAGCTGGACGAAGCGCTGAACAAGGAATAATGAGGTATCACCATGAACATTATCTGGGCAAACCGCCTGATTGCAGGCACTAAGACTTGGGCAGAGATGCCCGCATCCCGCCGTGCAGGCGTGAAGAAGTTCTGGCCGAGCGCGTGGCAGAGGGCGAGATCGCCACCGGTGACTACAAGAACATCACGGGCGAAGACTATGTGGGCTGACCTGCGTAAAAAGCTGCTGGCCCGCAGGAGGTAAACCAAAATGAACCTGAAAGATATCTGGGCAGCATGGGGGCCTGTCATGGTCACGCCTGCCATCATTGTTCTGCTGTCTCTTGTGGAGATTGCTCCTATCAAAATCAACCGTGGTCAGCTATTATTGGATTTTTAAGCAAAAACCTAAACGCCGATGTAACGCAGCGTCTTGAAGCCATGCAGCAGCGGTTGGAGGAAATGCAAAAGAAGCTGGACGAACATGTTGTTACCGATGATGACCGAGAAGCTAGATCGTGGAGAACGCAAATTTTGCGTTTCAATGATGAACTGATACATGGGGTTCGTCACACAAAAGAGCACTTTGACGAAATGCTCGACATCGTGCATGACTATGAGGACTACTGCCAAAAGCACAAAAATTTCCCGAATGGCAAGTGCGTCCATGCCATCGACAATATCAACCGCGTTTACGATGAGCTTTTGGAAAGTCATGATTTTCTGTGAAAGGGGCTGATTTTATGAGCATCGTAACCTATCAGCGCGGTGACACCACTGCACTGAGCAAAAACTTCACCCGAGACGAGTTCGAGTGCCAGTGCGGTAAGTGCACCGCCCAGATGATCGACACAGAGCTGGTGGACAAGCTGCAGCACATCCGGGACGTACTGGGCGTTCCGCTCAAGATCACCAGCGGCTACCGCTGCATTGTTCACAATGCAAGCAAAACCGTGGGCGGCAGTCCGAACAGCAAGCACCGCTATGGCATGGCAGCAGACTGGCGCACCCTCAACCGTACCGTGAACCCGGTCGCGCTTGGAATCATCGCGCAGGCCGTCGGTTTTGGCGGCATTGGCATCTACTGGCACCCCAAAGCAGCCATGTGCCACGCGGACACCCGCACAGGCAAGGCAACATGCTCTGCACCACGCCGAGAAAGTACCCCAGCACCACCTACCAGAAGTTCATTCTGCCGACCATCCGCCGGGGCTGCACCGGGGAGGCAAACCGGGCGGCCACGAAGATGCTCCAGCGGCTGCTGGGACTGACCCCGGACGGCATTTTCGGCGAGAACACCGAGAACGCTCTGCTGAAAGCGCAGGAGGCGCACGGACTGGCCGTGGACGGCATCTGCGGTCCGGCAAGCTGGAAAGCCATTTCCGGCGCGGACAAGTATCTCAAAAAACTGTGAGGTGATGCACCGTGCAGGAGGTTCACATCAACGTCACCCCCACCAAACGCCACCAGCGCAAGAGAAAGCGCCCACAGCGCGGTTTTATGGATAAGGCGGTGATCTACTGCCTTTTCATGTGTACCGTGCTCGATGCGGCAATTCTAGCCTCTACTGGCATAGTGTCACGGCCCCGGACAGTCTTGCTATTGCCGCAATGGCCGCGCTTGGATGGTCGAATTTGGCGCGATGGCCACCATCAAGAAACACAAGATCACAACCCCGGCAGACGACAGCCAGCCGGACGACGAAACCAAAGGAGAATAACCATGACTGAATTTCTGAAAGTCGCTCTTACCGCCTGCATCCCCGCAATGACCGTCATTTTCGGCTGGGGCCTGAACAAGGGTGTCAGCATTGCAAACGGTTACATCAACAACAAGTTTGCGCAGACCTGTCTCCAGAATGCCGCCAACGCGGTGTTCAACGCCGTCCAGTACGTCAACCAGACCTACGTTGATGCCCTGAAGGAACAGGACAAGTTCGACGAGGCTGCGCAGCGCATTGCCTACAACCGCGCACTGACCGCTGCGAAGAAAGCCCTGACGCAGGAGACCATCAAGTTCATCAAGGAGACCTTTGGCGACCTCGACAGCTACCTGAAGCCGATGATCGAAGCTCAGGTGCGCAGCCAGAAGACCTATATGTGACGTTTTCGCGGCATCACAAAAATGTTAACGCCAACAAAATCATAGTATAGCAGCAGCCCCGGGGAGCCTGACGGTTCCTCGGGGCTGTTTTTGTTTGGCGTGTTTCGACGCTTTACGACGTATATCGACGTAATTGATAAATTTTAAGTATTTTTCGGTTAGAGTTGACGCATAGAAAGGATGTGTCAACTATGATCGTTTCCGAATTGTCCACTCAGGTCAATGATTTGCTGCGCCCGATGGGCATCACACGCAATCTGAGCGCCTACAGTATCCTGTGCCAGTGTCTTGAGCTGGTCTGTGAGCAGGAAGACCGCCTGCAGGCCGTTGAGAAAGATATCTATACCCCTATCGCCGACCGCAGAAGATGTGAGCCAAAAGCGATTCAAAGCGCTGTCCGCCGGGCAGCTAAAGGTGCATGGCTCACAAACCCGGAGTATGTGCAGCAGCTGGCAGGCTATCCGCTGACCGGTGCGCCCAGCGCGGTGCAGTTCATTGAAATGCTGTATAATGCGCTGGTGAGAGCAGCCTGAAAACTTAATAGTGTTACCAAAAGTGTTACCACGATAAGAAAAAACACGCTGGTTCTGTACGAACCAACGCGCTTTTCTTTGTATGCGGGTAGTGGGGGTCGAACCCACACGCCTTGCGGCACAGGAACCTAAATCCTGCGCGTCTGCCAATTCCACCATACCCGCGTATTCTTCTATTCTGCAGCTGCGGCCAAACCGCCTTAATATAGTATCAGTTCCGGCGGCAAGTCAATCACTGCATTGATATTTCCGCCCTTCACAGCGCATACTATCGCCGGACGATCGTATCATTTCCATGGCGGAAAGGGGCTTTTGCCGATGCGCAGATCAAAACTACGCCGCGCTGGCAGCATTGCGGCAACTTATCTTCTGGTGGCCGCGCTGGCGGTGCTGGGCTGGCTGTGGCACAGTCTGCCTGCTGAAATTTTGCTGGAACCCGGCCAGACCCTTACCCTGCCCCGTTTTGCCTATGTGCAGCCGCTGCGCACCGCTGGCTCCCGCAACGCGGCCAGCACGCAGGCTGCGGGCAGCTATCAGGCCACTTTGTCCATTGGCGGGTGGCTGCCCGTCAAGACTGTGCGCGCTCTGGTGGAAACACGTCCGGTGGTAACCGTGTGCGGTACGCCTTTCGGCGTTAAGATGTTCTCCGAGGGTGCGCTCATTGTGGGCTTTTCCGACCTGAACACCCCGGACGGCACTGCAAACCCCGCCAAGAAGGCCGGGCTGCGGCTGGGCGACCGGGTGGTGCGCATGGACGACACCCTGACCGAGACGAACGATGCCGTGCACGATGCTCTGGAAACGGCCGCAGGCGCACCGGTGCAGGTGGTCTATATCCGCAATGGTGAGCAATTCCAGACCCGGCTGACCCCCGTGTGGGACAGCACCGCCGGGCAGTGGCGCGCCGGGATGTGGGTGCGGGATTCTTCCGCCGGGGTAGGCACCATGACCTTTGTGGACAATGCCGCCGGGGTGTTTGCCGGGCTTGGCCACCCCATCAGCGACAGCGACACCGGTGAGAGCGTGGCCCTGCGCAGCGGCGAGATCGTCCCCTGCCAGATCGTGGGGTGTACCAGCGGCACCGTGGGCAGCCCCGGTGAGCTGAAGGGCCGCTTTCTGAGCACCATGCGCTTGGCAGCATCTGCATTAACAGCAAGACCGGGGTCTATGGCAGAACACGGGCTGCATTTTCCGGCCCGGAGCTGGAGATGGCTTTTGCGCAGGAGGTGGTGCCGGGCGATGCCGAGATCTGGACGACTGTGGACGGCGAGGTGCCCAAGGCATACCGCATCCGCATTGAAAAGGTAAACGACGCAGACCCCCACCGCAACATGATCCTGCGCGTGACCGACCGGCAGCTGCTTGCCAAAACCGGCGGCATCGTGCAGGGCATGAGCGGCAGTCCCATCCTGCAGAACGGCAGACTGGTGGGTGCAGTGACCCATGTGCTGGTAAACGACCCCACGCGGGGCTACGGCATTTTTGCTCAGACCATGCTCAAGCAGGCCCGCGCTGTTGAAAAAGCAGACGATGCTGCGCAGCCATAAAGCTGATCTGCAAAAAATTTGCGCATTTCGATTTTCTTTGCCAAAATTTACCAATATAAACCGTTGAAAGTTCTGGAAAATTATGGTAAAATCCATGGTGTTAAGGGAACTGCACACATTGGAGGAAACAACCATGGACAAAGTTAGATTTTTGATGTCGGATACTGGTGCCCCGTTCACTGCCGCCTGCCGCGAAGCGCTGGAGCAGAAGGGCGTGGACGTGACCGTTGTGGAAAAGGACGGCAACAAGGTCCTGCAGAAAATGCTCACCGTGCGCCCGCAGGTGGTCCTGCTGGATGCTTTTATGCCCGGTCTGGATGCCCTTGCGGTAAAGCAGCGCTACAATGCCGCCGGTGAGCGGCACACCTCCTTCTTCGTGACCGGTGCCTTCCAGAGCGAAGAGATGGTACAGGAGCTGCTGGACGAAGGCTTTGCCTACTACTTTGTAAAGCCCTTTGATGAGACCGTGCTTGCCGCACGGTGCTCAAGGCGGCACTTGGCCCGGAAAAGCACATCCTGCACACCAGTGTGGACAGCGATGAGCTGACCGTTACCGAGATCCTGCATCAGATCGGCGTTCCCGCCCACATCAAGGGCTACCAGTTCCTGCGGGATGCCATCCTGCTCACCATGAACGAGCCGGAGTACATCAACGCTGTGACCAAGCGTCTGTACCCGGAAATCGCCAAGAAAAACGGCACCACCGCCAGCCGGGTGGAACGCGCCATCCGCCACGCCATCGAGGTGGCATGGGACCGGGGAGACGTGGACACCCTCAACAGCTACTTCGGCTACACCATCCACAACCTGCGCGGAAAACCCACCAACTCGGAGTTCATTGCGATGATAGCCGATAAGATGCGGCTGGATAAACGGCAGAGAGTGGGCTGATTTTTTCATAGAATCCGCCGTCGTTCATATTCTGATAAGAGCAAACCAAACAGACAAAGGAGGTTTTGCTCTTGAAGCTTGCAGAATATCTCGCACGGCGCAGGCGGGCCAGAGTTGCGGCCGTGATGCTGTTCGCCCTCATTATGGGGTTCGTATCTGCTGCGCCGCCGGTCGTCACCGGATGTCAGGCGCAGGATCTTACCCCGGCACCGGACACTTCGATGCTCTCCCCCGCCGTTTCGGCTCTGGCACAGGAGCAGCAGGAGCCTGCTGCCCAGCCGCTGCCGGAAAAGTGGGTCTGCCTGACCTTTGACGACGGCCCCAGCAAGACCACACCGGATGTGCTCAGCGCGCTGAACGCGGCCGGAGTGCACGCCACATTTTTGTGGTGGCTACCGGTTACAACGAGAAGTATCTGCCCCTGCTCACCGAAGCGGTCAGCGCCGGGCACCAGATCGCGCTGCACTCTGCTTCCCACGAGTACAGCGATATCTATCGCAGCAGCGACGCTTATTGGGAGGACATTGCCCTTTTAAAGGAGCGCATTGCGCCCTATGTGGATGCCGAGAGCATCCGGTATCTACGGTTTCCGGGCGGCAGCACCAACACCGTCAGTCGGCGCTACGGCGGCAAAGGCCTGATGAAGCAGCTGAAAGCCGAAGTAGAGCAGAAAGGCTGGCATTGGGTGGACTGGAACGTGTGCGCCGAGGATGCCGTGGGCGGGCATCCAAGCGCGGGCACCATTTACCGCAATGTGGTGCACGAGACCGGGCAGCAGACGAACTGCATCGTATTGATGCACGATTCTTCCTCCACACACACCACTGCCGAAGCACTGCCGGACATTATCCGGTGGTATGCAGACAACGGCTACACCTTTCTGACGGTGGCCGAAGCGCTGCCGCTGGGGTGATGCTCCTTACAGCCACTTTTCCATGCAGCGCCCCAGCAGCACCCCGCCGGATGCCAGCGCCGCCAGCCAGAGCCAGCCTGCACCGCCGGTGACTACCCACCCTGCCGCCATGATGGCGGCAAAGGTGCACACCGGCGGCAGCACGATACGCGCGATGCGCAGCAGCTTTTCCCGCCGGGACGGCAGCCCGGTGTCAAGCTGCTCGGGATGCACGGCATCGCAGCAGATTTCATCCCGGTACTTGCCCGGGTTTCGGTAAGCTTTATACGGAATGCCATCCAGCGAAAACTCCGGTACATCCCCTCTTTTTCAAGGCTGAACTGCATCCCGTTGGCCTTTGCGTAGGTCTGCAGGGCCGCTGTGAACTCCTGCGGGGTGTTGATGCTGCCCTCCGGAATAAAGGAAAAATGCCTTTGGTGCTGCACCTGTGCCAGCGTGCGGTAATCCTGCAGCCAGCCAGAACAGAACGCACCCTGTACGGCAGGCTTTTCCATCCGGGTCAGGCAGGCGTCCACATCCAGTGATGCCACAGACGGTCCTGCCGGGCCAGTTCTGCACAAAACGCGCCGCCCCTTCCAGCTGCTTTGCGCGCTGTTCCAGTGCGGTCTGTTGCTCCCGCAGGACACTCCCCAGCGGTGCATCGCCTGCAAGCACGGACCGGATGACCGGAAGCGGCACATCCAGCATCCGCAGCATCCGGATGAACCGGAGGGCGCGGATATCCTGTTCTGTGTAGTCGCGGTAATCGTTGCCGGGCAGCCGGGCGGGATTCAGAAGTCCTTCTTTTTCATAGAAGCGGATATTGGGGGCAGACACCCCGCTCTGTTTCGAAGCCTGTTTGATGTTCATTTGCTTCACCTCCGCACTCACATTACACCTTAAAGACACTTGAAGGTCAAGTTTTTTCAAAAAAGCCCCGGAAAACCTGCGGCTGCGGGCGATCCGGGGCTAAATCTTTATTCCGCGTTCTGGCAGAACAGCGAGAAGGTGCGGTAGGCCATGTACAGGTCGGTCTTATGGATGACCTCGAAGGGCGAGTGCATGGACAGCACCGGCACACCGATGTCCAGCACCGGGATGCCGCGGTTGGCCACGTACTTGGCAATGGTGCCGCCGCCGCCAAGGTCCAGACGGCCCAGCTCACCGATCTGCATGCCACGCCGTTGGCGTCCAGCAGGCGGGTGATATCCCCTACCAGCTCAGCGGAAGCATCGCTGGCAGAGCTCTTGCCGCGCTGCCGGTGTACTTGAAGAAGGCCACGCCGCGGCCTGCGTAAGTACCGTTCTGCGGCTCGAAGGCATTTGCCAGGAGGGGTCGTAGGCGGCGGTCACATCGGCGGAGAGACACACGCTGTTCTGGAAGGCAAGGATGTCGTCCTGACCGGCGGCGCGGCACAGCAGCTGCATAAAGTGGAACACATACATGCTCTGCATGCCGGTCACACCGTCGGAGCCGATCTCTTCCTTATCGGTCAGCACGCAGACGGTGGTGTGCACAGGATCTTTCGTCTCGATCTCGGCCATAAGGGCGGGGTATGCGTCCACCCGGTCATCGTGACCGTAGCCGCCCACCATGGAGCGGTCAAAGCCCACGTCCCGGGCCTTATGGGCGGGCACCACCTCGATCTCGGCGCGGGTGAAGTCCCGCTCGGTGATGCCGTACTTTTCGTGCAGCAGCATCAGGGTGTTCAGCTTGACGGCCTCCTTGATGTCGGCATCCTCCACAGCGTCGGAGCCGATGAGCACGTTCAGCTCTTCGGCCTTGATGCCCTCGCTGAGCTTGCGGTCGTTCTGCTCGGCACCCAGATGGGGCAGCAGATCGGTGATGCAGAACACGGGGTCATTCTCGTCCTCACCCACTGCAAAGGACACGTTGGAGCCATCAGCACGGGTGAACACGCCGTGGATGGCCAGCGGCATGGTGCCCCACTGGTACTTGCGGATGCCGCCGTAATAGTGGGTCTTGAAGTAGCTGAGGTGGTCTGCTTCGTACAGCGGGTTCGGGCGCAGGTCCAGACGGGGGCTGTCGATGTGGGCGATCACCAGACGGAAGCCCTCCTCAAAAGATTTCCGGCCGATGGTAGCGGCCACCACCGCCTTGTGCTCCTGCACAAAGTAGATCTTCTGGCCGGGGGCATAGGTCTTTTTCGGTTCAAACTTTTCGTAACCGGCCTCCAGCAGCAGCTTTTCGCTGGCGGCGGCAGCTTCGCGCTCGGTCTTGGCAGCGTTCAGGAAGGCTTTGTAGCCTTCGGCAAAGGCTGCAGCCTTCTCCTTCACGTCGGCGCTCTTGTCGGCAGCGTACTCCGGCTTGTAAAGCAGCTGTTCGGCAGCCTGCTTTGCGGTAAGTTTCTCGCTCATGTTCCTTATCTCCTCTCAGCTTTCTGCATAGATACGCTGATACCGCGCATAGCAGGAAGTGATCTTTTTACGTAGTGGTTCATCTGGTTATAGGGAAAGCCCTGCAGCGTTTCGCCGTCTGCGGAGTGCTCTTCCATCTGTAAAAGAGCATCTACCGTGCCCCACCCGCTGTGATAAGCGGCAGCGGCAGTGGCAACATCGCCGTTGTAGCGCTCCATGCACAGGTGCAGGTAATAGCATCCGAACCGGATGCTGGTCTCCGGGTCGTAGAGATTTGCAAAGAGCAGTCCTTCGTCCGGTGCGATCTTGCTGCGCAGCCAGATAAAGGTCTCCTCGGTCATCTGCATCAGACCCCGGGCATCCACAGTGGAGGTGGCCTGCGGGTCAAAGCCGCTTTCGGTGCGGATGAAGGCATCCACCAGAAGCGGGTCAAGGCCGTAAGTCTCCGCCCACTGGTCCACCAGCACTTCGTACTTGCGGGGGTATAAAAGCCGTTCTGCCCTGCCCCACAAGTTGGGCACCAGCACAAACAGCAGGATCAGTGCCATGCCCAGCAGGAACAGCCTGCGGCTGCGCATTTTTTGCGGCGGCGTGCCTTCTGGCGCGGAGAGCGCGGCGGATGCGGGCCGTCTCCGGGTCGTACTGCGGTGCAGGATCTTGTTCGTTATATCGTTTGTTCAAAATTCTTTTCCCGCACCTCCTTCTGCCAGAAGCTTTGTGCAGAGCTGCTCTGCCGCAGCCTGCAGATGTGCAAGGCTGGAATCGTTGCGCAGCACATAGTCTGCCTGCGCGGTGAGGGTGCTTTCCGGTGTCTGGGCGTCAGGCGGCGGGCGGCCATCTCGCCGAGATGCCGTCCCGGGCCACGATGCGGGCCACACTGGTCTCAAACGGTGCCGTGACCACGCACAGGCGGTCACACTCGGCCTGCGCCGCAGTCCCCACGATGACCGCGCCATCCAGCACGAACAGCGGTGCACCGGCATCCTGTGCTGCCTGCTTTGCCGCACGGATGCGGCGCACGATCTCCGGGTGGGTCAGGCTGTCCAGCGCCGCCTTGCCTTCCGGGGTGGCAAAGGCGCGGTCAGCCAGCAGGCGGCGGTCCAATGTGCCGTCTGCTTTTAAAATGTCTGCGCCGAACCGCTGAGCCAGCCGGGGCAGCAGCGGCGAGCCGGGCAGTAAAATCTCGCGGCTGATCTGGTCGGCATCGGCCAGCGGCACACCGTGGGCCGAAAACACCGCCGTGACCGTGGATTTGCCGCAGCCGCTGCGGCCCGTGATGCCAAGCGCGATCATAGCTTGATCACCCGGAAGGCCGCAGCGCGGATCAGGCGGTTGTACACCGCCATGGAAAGGCCGTCCTTCTGCGGGCAGCGGGCGTAGACCACGGCATCGCCCTGCTCATCCAGCGCACGCAGGCAGCGGAAGATGTGCTTTGCCTGATTGGCACCGTCGCCTCGCGGCCATACTCCACGCAGGGCACACCCAGCTTTTCCGCCTCGCCGGTAAAGCACAGACAGCTGGGATTCTGCTCGGCGTGGGCATCCACATAGGCTTTGAACTGCTCAAAGGTGCCTTCCAGCAAGGTCACATCCGCCTTGGGGGCGTAGTGCTTGTACTTCATGCCGGGGCTGCGCACCACAGCACCCTCCGGCAGCTTTTCGAGGATGGCCTTGGACACTTCCACCTCTTCGCCGAGG
>ENA-OQDF01000291-OQDF01000291.1-human-gut-metagenome-genome-assembly--contig:-NODE-291-length-20399-cov-1.871498_pt1 | contig 20399 bp, 30 predicted proteins | sample MGYA00242769_ERZ504597 | MGnify/ENA primary metagenome ERZ504597 (study PRJEB26092, sample SAMD00036305) | human gut metagenome | host: Homo sapiens | study: EMG produced TPA metagenomics assembly of...
TTTTAGCTTTAACAGTAAGATTTATTTCTTTAGATACTTTTTTATAATTCTTACTTTCTTTTTGACTTACTGTAATGATGACTTTACCTGCGCCTTTGATAACTACATTACCTTCACTATCTACTGTAGCTACTTTTTCATCGCTACTTGCATATTCAATAGCTGATTCATGATCTTTACTTTGAGCATGAATTGTGAATGCTTCATCACCATAAGTCTTTTCAACATCTTTTTGATCAACTGCTATTTCATGATTGATTTTATTAACAGTTAATGTTACTTCTTTACTATCACTATCATAGTTATGATCAACTCCTAATGTAACTTTTAATTTTGTTGTACCAGCATTATGAATTGTTACATTACCTTGATCATCTACTGTAGCTACATCTTCATTACTACTTGAATAAGATAATTTTCCATTTCCTTTATGAGATACTTCTAATTTAAATCCTTGATCGCCATATTTTTATCATTCACTTCTTTTACTTTTAATCCAGCATCTGCACCTTTTACTACAAATTCAGCTGTATTTGTACCAGTTAAATTATAGTTTTTGTCATCGATACTTGCTGTAACAGTATATTTACCTGCATGACTAGGAACTTCTGTTCCATTAACTTCTGTTCCATCATACCCTGTTCCTGTGTAAGTTAATGTTACTTCTGGATGATCGCCATTTTCTACATCATTTAACTTAGCTGTAGCACCTGTAATTTTTTCACCATAAGTACCACCATTAGGTGTTATTGTAACAGTTATATCTTTTGGTTTAATTGTATAACTTGTTGTGACATCTTCAGGTAACTTATAATTTTGATTACTTACTTTTGTAGCTGTAGCTTCATAAGTACCTGCATTTTTGTGTTGAGCTCCATCAACAGTAATTTCACATTTATCACCATCTGCTAAGTTATTAACTGTAGCTGTTGGTAATTGTTCTTTACCATTGTAAGTTAACTCTTTATTCCAGTTTAAATCAATTGTTCTAGGATTGATTGTAAATGTTCCATCTTTAAAATCAATATCATAGTTTGGATTTGATCCTTCTTTTTGACTTGCAGAAATCTTATATGTTCCTTTATTATTACCTTCTATTCTAGAAAGATTAATATTAGTTAATTGATCATTTCCCACAAGTTTATCACTTGTATAAGTTAACTTAGGATCTGCATCTCCATATGTTTTTGCCGCGTCATTTGCAGTAACTGTAATTGCTTTTGGATTTGCTTTAACAGTTACAGTTTTTTCTACTGCATTAAAATTATTGCTTTCTTTTTGACTTACTGTAATTGTTGTTTTACCTGCACCTTTGATAACTACATTACCTTGATTATCTACTGTAGCTACTTTTTATCACTACTTGCATATTCAATAGCTGCTTTCATTATCTTGACTTAAAGCATTTAAATTAAATATCTTATCACCATAAGTCTTTTCATAATTTTCTATTTTTACAGTTAATTTATGATTGATTTTATTAACCTTAATATATACTTCTGTAGAGGCTGATGAATAAATATCAGTAGAAGCTAAAGAAACAGTAATTCTAGCTTCTCCTACTCCTTTGATAGACACTTTCCATCTTCATCAACAACAGCTACATCTTGGTTATCACTTGAATAAGATAATTTTCCATTACCAAGATGTGTAGCATTTAAATTGAAATCATTATCTTTATAATTCTTTTCATATTTTGTTTTTTCAACATTTAAATTAGGATTAGCAAGACTAATATGTAAATCAATGCTTGTCGTATTTGGCGTATCACCTTTAACAAATGTTTCCCCTAAAGGATTATAAGATACTGTTACTTCATGATTTCCTGCAGTTAATGAATCTAACAATTCATTTGTAAATGATATTTTCGCACCTTCGATTGTATAAGATGAAGAATTCAATTGATTACCATCAATTGCAACATCTTTGATTGTATTTCCTTCTAAGTTAACATATGCATCTAAATTGCTATTTGATGTTTTTGTATATTCTAATTGTGTAGTATTTTGTGTTGCATCACGATAAACAACAACACCATTAGAATTAATAGTAACTCTATGTCCTACATTATCTGTAATACGTGCGTACACAATAAATTTTCCATTACTGTTTACATTTAGTGTATCATTATATTCAGTCCATGTTCCATCTGGATTGTAGTCTGATTCTTTAGATACTTTTTGATACTCTATTTTATCAATACCGCTTGAATTATCATTACCAGTAATTTCTATCGTTGTACTCTTTTTAAAGAATAATCCAAATGTAATTTTATTTAATATTTCTTTGAATTTATTATCTTTAATATTAATTTCACCTGTTGGATCATCACTATCAACATTAACAGATACCTTCTTAGCCGAAGAAATATCTCCCGTACTTTCTTCTCGTAAATAATATGTAAGTCTTTTACACTTTTTGTAATAGTAAGACTGTCTGTCCAACTATTTAAATCTGTAGAAATTTTATATCCAGTTTTAGGTTTTAAAGACACATTTTCTTTATACCATCCGTTTTTGCCCTGTGTACCTTCTAATGTAGCATCTGGCATTGGTATAGCTTGAATGCTCCAATCATATGTTTTATCTTCTTCTGCTAATACATAGTTTCCAAGCCAAGAACGAAGCTCTACTGTAGCTGTATAATTACCTATATCTGAATATGAATTATTCTCAATTATTAAAAATTCATCTTCATCACCAGGTAAAATATTTGTCATTCGTGCAGTTACAGTACGTTCTTTTCCATTATATCTAAATACTTTCCCGTTCCATTCTAATTTGACAATTATTGGCTTAATTGTCCCTGTTGCATTCGTTGGATAATTTATTTTATAATTCTTTGCTTTTGCACCTTTACTATAAATAACATCTACATTACCTGTTGTTTCTGATTGTAATGTTGCATTTTTATTTGTTTGAGCATAACTACTGTTATCGTATTTATACTGAAGTTTATCAACATTTTCAAATTCAATTTTTTCATCACCTACAGTTTCAACAGTAATTGAACTAGCTTTTGCATTTCTTGTTTTATCATATGTTCTCTCCGCTAATGTTACAGTTGCGGTAACTGTTTTTGGCTTAATTGTAAATGATTTTGTTACTTCCTTGCTAGCATAATTTCCGTCAGCTTCTATAGCTGCTTTTACCCAATAAGTTCCTGCATCTTTTGGCTTTTCACCATCATTAGCTGCTCCGCTATTTTCTAAAGTTGTAAGTTGTGTACAATTTTCATCTACATAATAAGTATAATTGATAGGTTTACTACTATTTGTAGATGGGATTGGATTTTTTGGTTTTTCGCCATAAGTCCAACCAGACATACTCAAATTCAAATTCGGTTCAGCTGCAGTAATATGCCATGTTTTCTCAATTGAGCCTACATAGTTTCCAGTACCTTTAACAGTAAATGTATAATCCCCTACATTTTTAGCAGAAGTTACACCTGTAAGTTCATAACCACTAGTTTTTTCAATTTCGTTATTACTAGAATTTGCCATTACAGTAATTGTAGGTTTTATTTCATCTCTTGTATAAACAAATGAGTTTGAATAACGAGATCCTACATTTAATACTACATTTGCGACTTTTGATATATCTACAGGTGTTATTTCAAATTCTTTTTCTATAGTATATTGCTTTCCATCTGTTGCATTACATGTTAACTTTGCCTTATATGTTCCAACGTCCCATGGAGCACTTCCTTCCCTATAAGAATGTGAATTAGTTTCATTTGTTATAGTATAATTACCATCCTTATCTTTTACATAATACACTACATTTAAATCATTATATTGATTTCTATATTTTGAACCCGTCATATAATCTATATTGCCATTTACTTTTAAATCATAATATCTGTTTAAAGGCGAATATACTTTATCTGGTGTATCTAAATATAAAGAAACTTTTTTCTTTTTGATCTTTTTGAAAATCACATTTTTCGTTAGCATTATCACAATATGCATATAATTTTTGATTATTCTGATCTAACTCATACTTCCATTTATGAGCATGTTTTTTTAAATATACGCTCCCAGATCTATATTCCACAATACTACTGTTGTGTGTAGTAGTTATCGGTCCAGAACCATCCTCAAGAGTTCCTGAATAATCCGCAATTTTCATACTTCATCAAAATCAAAGTTAGTACTTACCTTTATTTTCTCCCCACTATAATCAGGTGATAAATGGAAAGGGGAACCAGTATATTTTTGTCCTTCCATGTATAAGATCCAAAAAAGACATCATCTTGATTATTAATAAAAGAAACATCTTTTTCAATATATACCTTACAATCTGATGCGCTTGAATAAATACCTTTTGTACTATTGCGTATAGTTGCATTATTTAATTTAATAGAGCCATAACCTTTATATTGATCTCTATCACATTCAATTGCATAATTTTTAGAAGAAATTATTCCATTGTTAACAGTGATATATCTTGCGAAAATTGCCTTTCCCACTGTATTAATTATAACCCCATCATTTACATTAACTTTACCACCTTCTAAAAATACACCTCCTTACAAAAGATCCACCATTCAAATCGCAGCATATAGATTTATCATCATAACCATGATAATTTAACATTTTAACAGTTTTATTTACCTTAGCATTAACATTTTCAAATTTGATCTTATGCTCATGATTATAGTTTTTACCATTATAAGTATCAACATCTATAGCTAGTAATCTCCCACCAAAAGAAATAGTATGGTCATTACCAGTAATTGTTAAATTCACTTTAGCATTACTCTGAATAACAAAAAAATTTCCATACTCAGAATATTCTCCAACTGAGATATCTCCTAATATGTTAAGTTGGACATCTATTTCTTGAGAAGCACTAATTTTAATAAAAAATGTTTTATCTAACTTATCTAAACTTCCTCCTTCTATATTATAAATCCCACTTCACTAATTACATGGGCCTCATTAGCAATTGTAAATGTGTTTGCATTCGTTGTTTCCTCTTCAGCATACACATTCATTGATGACAGTGGCACTTGTGTAAAGACCATCATAAATGTAAGTACGCTTGCTATTATTTTCTTAATTTTTATCTTCATAACTTTCTTTTCCTCCCCTTATTAAAAATTATTATGTTTAAAACTACTTATTTATTTGTTAATAAAAAACCTCCCTTGTCTATTCATATTTTACTTATTTATTGATACTTTATTTTTTCATTTGTCGCGAAATGTCGTTTTTAGGGTGTGAAAATGCAAAAAAGACCTCTTTCGAGATCTCCTAATAAATAATTTTCAATATTTTAAAAGAAGTCCACTAAGGACTTCTAAAGAGTCTATTTTCTCCATTGAGATGGAGAAAATAATAATAACATTAGGAATATTTCAAGTCATCCTGCTAACATATCAAAAGATAAAACAAGTTTTGATACATCCGATAATGATGAGAAATTTCCTACTGGACCAACAACATTCATTCCTGGACCAACGTTATTTAAACACGTTGCTACAGCTGAAAAAGCACTTGTAATTTTATGTAATTGATTTAATTCAACTCCATTTAAACGACTATGATCTTCCACAAAGAATTCAGCAAGCTCAACTTTTCCTCTTGAAAAAGCATCCACTTTAACAGCTGAAGGAAAAGATAAAACACGACAAATTTCACTTGCTGCTTCAAGTTCAGGATTAACAATCATTGAAAAACCTAATTGATTTCTCATAAAATCACGTTGCGATGAATAATCAGGATTTCTAACACGTGCAATAGTGTGTCTTGTTCCCATTTTTTAGCCATTAATCCTGCTAAAATATTTAATTCATCTGAAGCAGTTACACAAATAATAAGGTTAGCATCTTCAGCTCCTGCCTCCATTAAAATGTCATATGAACCGCCATTACCTACAACACCTATAACATCATATTGGTTTACAACTTCTTCTACTTTAGTTGCATTTTGATCAACAACAATAATATCATGATCTTCATTGACATATGTTTAATAAGTGTTTTTCCGACTTACCGGCTCCCAAAACAATGATTTTCATAAAAAATGAAATCCCCTTAATACAGATAGATATTTTACCCTTTTTCTTTAATTACTCAACCTATTTTACATTAACCAAACTAAATATCAATGAAAAAATTATTTTTATACAGTATAATAAAAACTCCACTATATCGTGGAATTTTCATTATTTTTCAACTGCATTATTTACAATAATACGGCTTGCTTGCATACGAGATAAATCTCTTTTGAATCCTTCTAAATCAATTTTTTCTAATACTTGTTCTTTAGTCATTTGATTAGCTTGTCCAACCATATTTAATTGTTCATCTAAAACTTCTTCAGTAACAACAATATTTTCAACAGCAATAATTTCATCAATTAAAGCTTCTAATTTAGCTTGTTGAGTAGCAGATGGTTTCATTTGTTCTCTTAATTTTTCTTCATCCATACCTGTCATTTGTAAGTATTGATCTAATTGAATTCCTTGAGCCATCATTTGATTCGCCATATAAGACATTTGTCTATCTAATGCCTCATCAATTGCATCATCATCTAATTCAACTTCACTATCTGTCATGAAAGCATCAAAAATTGTATTTTCTTTTTGTGCTTCATATTGTTGATCATGTTGTTGTTGTAAACCTTCATTAATATAAGCTTTTAAATCTTCAACTGTTTTAATTTCAGGTACACCTAAACCTTCAACAAAATCATCATTTAATTCAGCTTCTTTTTTTACAGATAATTTTTTAACTGTTACTTTGAAAACAACATCTTGTCCAGCTAAATCTTCTGCTTGATAATTTTCTGGGAAAGTTAAGTTAAATCTCTTGTTTCATTAACTTTCATACCAATCATTTGTTCTTCAAACCCTGGAATAAATGATCCTGAACCAATTTCTAAATCATAATCATTTCCTGTTCCGCCTTCAAAAGCAACATCATCTTTTAAACCAACAAAATCAATTGTAGCGATATCTCCGTTTTCAACAGTATCTCCATCTTTTTCTTCTGTTTGACTTGATTGAGCTAAAATCATTTGAATTTGTTGTTCAACTTCTTCATTTGATACAGGTACTTTTCTACTTTGAATTCAATTCCTTTATAGTTACCTAATTTAATTACTTTACTCATTTATCTATTTCCTTTCATTATATGCCTGTTTATTCTATCATAAAGAAAACTTCTTGTCTTTATTTAATCTTAATATCCTTAATATTATTTAAAGTAATTGTTGAATATCCTGACATATCTGTTTCGGTTGTAATATTTTCATGATTTAAATAATCTTCAACATTTAATTCAATAATACGATCATCATCTAAAACCAATTTACATCTTGACATACGATCTAATGAAAGTGGGACATTAACAATTTCATCATCTTCTTCAATTCCTAGATCTCTCATAATCGTTTCAACTTCTTCTTGTGCATTATAATCATCACCCATGACCTTCTTCGCAATTTCCATTGGTTTTAACGGTAAATGTTCCATTACTAAATCAATCATTTCTTTTTTGACCATAGCTGTAGGATCACCTTCAAAAACATTATATTCACTATCGACTTTTTTAACGACTTTATTGACAATACTCATTTTTTGTTTATCTGTTAATTTAGGTTCACCTTTAATATATTGTTCATTAAGATAATAGCCTGGTTTTCCATCTATTTGAAATCTTTTTTCAATTAAAGAAACTGTGTTTTTATCAACATTGATAATAATCGCTTCTTCAACAGCTGAAGTTTTAGGTGGAAGACTTTGTCTATTAACAAATTTAATAAATCTTTTACCATCTACTTCTTCCACAATAGAAATAGGGGTCACTTTATAATTTAACTTCATGATGAGAATCATCTTTTCTCCATCTACTTTACATTCAACAAACATTAAATTACTATTAGGCATTTCTTCAACATATTTGCTGACAGCAAATAGATCTTGAGCAATCTTTTTAGATTCAGCAATAAATTGTTCATCATCAATGATCATATTTCTAGCTGCTTGTAATAAATGATGTTCACTTCCGACAACGAGTTCTTTAATGGTTGTATTCGTTAAACATTTTTCTATTTTTTATCATAATATTCAGTTGTTCCTTCTATTAAATCAATAAATTGATCAGAATAAATAATTTGACTATGTTCCATATCGAGCATATGAATTAATATCTTATCTATAATTGTTGTATTCATCTTTATCACCGAATGTAGTATATCATAATTTTTTATTTTAATATATAATGGATGTGGTGAAGTCTATGAAAATTATAATTGCTGATGCAAAAAGTTTAAAAGAAAAGCATTTTCCTATTGAAAAACAAACACCATTGTTTTTTAATAAAGCAGAATCTTTAAGAAAACAATTAAAAGAATTAGATATTAATCAAATTCATGATTTGATGAAGATTTCTTTTAAACAATCTTCATTAATTTATGATTATTTTCATAATGAGGAAACTTTTGCAGCCATAAATTTATTTAATGGCGTTGTTTTTAAACAGCTTGATTTAAAGAATTATCAAAAAGAAGAATGGGATTATTTAGATAAGCATTTACTAATTAATTCTCCACTTTATGGAATTTTACGTTATAATGATGCTGTAAATTATCATCGTTTAGAAATGAAACATAAATTAAATGAAATAAATTATATCAATATTGGTATAAAGAACTAAATGATTATTTAAAAAATGAAGATGTTATTCTTTCTTTGAGTACAAAAGAATATGAAAAAATGATATCACATAAGATGATTCAACTTGATTTTGTCATAAGAAGAGGGCATACTTTTAAACGAAATGCCGTGTATTTAAAAAAAGCAAGAGGAATGATGCTCAATTATTTGATTGAACATCATATTGAAGATATTAAACAAATAAAAGAAATTGTAATCGATGATTATCATTTTAGTGAAAATGATTCAAATGATGATCATTGGGTTTTTATAAAAAATGAAAAAATGAAATACATCAAAAAATAGGAGGTTATTTATCATGTATAAGTTGGTGTTTTAGGAGCAGGTACATGGGGTATGGCTGTCGCAAGAGTATTATGCAATCGTCATCATTCAGTGATGGTTTGGTCGGCTTTACCTCAAGAAATTGAATATATTCAAAAAACAGAACACATCCAAAATTACCTGAATTAGAAATTCCTGATGATATGGAATTTACAACAGATATTAAAGAAGTATGTAATAGTGAATATCTCGTAGTTGCTGTTCCTTCCATTTTTATGAGAAGTACAATGGAAACAGCTAAAGATTATATTAAAGATCAAATCTTAATCGATCTTGCTAAAGGGGTTGAAAAAGATAGTCTTTATACAATGTCTGAAATTATTCGAGATGTTTTAGGAAATCAAGCAAAAATCGTAGCTCTATCAGGTCCAACCCATGCTGAAGAAGTTGTAAGAGATATGCCTTCAACCATTGTTTCAGCTTGTGATGATTTAGAAGTTGCTGAAAAAGTACAAAATCTTTTCCAAGATACATGCATGCGTGTTTATACAAACATTGATGTCCGCGGGGTTGAATTATGTGGTGCTTTAAAAACATCATTGCTTTAGCAGCTGGTATTTCCCATGGGTTAAATTATGGTGATAACACTCGTGCTGCCCTTATTACGCGTGGTCTTTCTGAAATGACACGTTTAGGAACAACAATGGGATGCCTTGAACAAACATTCCATGGTCTTGCTGGAATTGGTGATTTGATTGTCACAGCAACAAGCGTGCATAGTCGTAACTTTAAATGTGGAACATTAATTGGACAAGGTTACAATGTTGATGATGCTACAAAAGAAGTTGGTATGGTCGTTGAAGGTTTAAACGCTTTACCTGCTGCAATGCAACTTGCTAAAAGATATGATGTAGAAATGCCAATTACTGCCATGGTCGATGCTATTGTTAAAGGTAAAGTTAGTCCAAATGAAGCAGTCAAGGCATTAATGAATCGTGATCGAAAAACAGAGCTAACAAAGTCTGTTGCAGATATTAATTTTGAAAATAGTATTATTAAAAGTAAAAGAGGGTTAGGTATGAAAAGAGTTATTACTTATGGTACATTTGATTTATTACATTATGGACATATTAATTTATTAAAACGTGCGAAAGCTTTAGGTGATTATTTAATTGTTGCTGTTTCAACTGATGAATTTACACGTTTGAAAAAAGATAAAAAATGTTATTTCTCTTATGAACAAAGAAAAGGTCTACTAGAATCTGTACGTTTTGTAGATTTAGTTATTCCTGAAGAAAAATTGGGATCAAAAAATCAAAGATATTAAAGAATATCATATTGATACTTTTGTTATTGGAGATGATTGGAAAGGTAAATTTGATTATTTAAAAGATGAAGGTGTAGAAGTCATTTATTTACCAAGAACTCCTGAAATTTACTACAACTCAAATTAAAGAAGATTTACATCATACAGAAGAAAAATAAAGGCTATAGCAATCGCTATAGCTTCTTTTTTATAAAGGATTGTTATGAAAAAATCATAACAATTCTTTTTGATTTAAATAGTTTTCTAAAAATTCAAAGAATCTTTCCATTTGTTGATCAGTTCCAATCGTAACTCTTAAATACTGATCAATCAATGGTTTATTCCAATGACGCACAATAATGCCTTCTTTTCTAAGTGCTAAAAATAATTCTTCCCCATCAATCTTTGGATGTTTTACAAATACAAAGTTAGCATAACTATCTGGAACCACAAATCCTAATTCTTTTAGTTTCGTTTTTGTATATTCTCTTGTTTGAATTACTTTTTGACATTTTTCTTTCATATCTTGACTATTTAAAACAGAAACAAGTCCAATTTGTTGAGTTATATAATCAATAGGATACGAGTTAAAAGAATTCTTTACATCATATAAATGAGAGATTGCTTCTTTATTTCCTAAAGCTACTCCTAATCTAGCTCCAGCAAAAGATCTTGATTTAGAAAATGTTTGAATAACCACTAATTTTCATATTGATGAATAAGTGGGACACATGATTGTCCTCCAAAATCAATATAAGCTTCATCAACAACAACAATACTGTCTGGATTACTTTTTAAAACTTCTTCTATAAAATCTAAAGAAACAAGTAATCCTGTTGGTGCATTAGGATTAGGAAAAATAATTCCTGAATTTGGTTGTTTAAAATCTTCAACATACATTTTAAAATCTTGATCCAAAATAATTTCTTTATAATTCATTTGGTAAAGATCACAATAAACTGGATAAAATGAATAAGAAATATTTGGAAATAATACTGGATCACTTCCATTAAAAAATGTTAAAAATGTAAGTGCTAAAACTTCATCTGAACCATTTCCTAAAAAAACTTGTTCATCTTTTAAACCATGATACTTAGCTAAAGCATGTCTTAATTCTTCTCCATCACTATTTGGATAAAGTTTTAATTTTTCAATATCGATTTCTTTTAAAATATCTTTTATTTGTTTACATGGACCATATGGATTTTCATTCGTATTTAATTTAATCATATTGTTGATTTTTGGTTGTTCACCTGCTACATATGGTTCTACTTGTCTTAATTTATCTTGCCAACTCATTGTTATTTCCCCTCTAACATATCGTTGATGACTTCATAAACATAATCAACTTGTTTTTCTGTCTTTTCTTTTATTTGTTTTTCTACACGATTAAAAGTATAAGCATGATCAGCTTTTTCAAACATATCTAAATCATTATAAGAATCTCCTATACAATAAGAAATCACTTCTTGATTTAATAATGAACAAGCTTTTTAAGTCCACTTCCTTTAGTACAATCTACTGTAATATCTAAATAAACAACATTGAGTGTTGCATGAATACCTACATATTTTTGATTGATTTGTTTTTGAATTTCAAGTATTTCATCTAATTTTTCTTGTGGATGAAAAGCACATACAATATCAATATCATCTTGAGTATGATCTAATATTTCTAAAAAATCACCTGCTATTTCTTGATAACCATTTTCTGTTAAAATACATGTTTTTTGATTTATATATCCATATGTTTGTTGACCATCAAAAATGTATAATTTAGATAAGGATATTTTTGATAACTTTCTTTAAGTATTTCTTTAGCAATTTCATTTTTTATTTGTTTTCGATAAAGAACTTGATCATTTTGATCAACAATCATTGCTCCATTATTTAAAACAAGATAATCATATTCAAAATGTGGTGTGACAAGTTTTGTTTCTTGAATATTTCTTCCTGTACAAAATGAAAAATAATGACCTTGTGTTCTTAATTTTTTTACAGCTTCTTGATCTTTATAAGTAATGGGTAAATTGTCATTAGCAATTGTTCCATCAATATCACTAAATAATATTTTTTTCATATCTTCTCCTTAAGCTAAGTCTAAAAATAATTGATATAAACAATCATGATTTTCATTTTTTTCAATTAAAGCTTCTTCAATATTTTTAGATATAATTTGATTATCTTTCATACAAATACATAAACCACTTTTTCTTTTTTCTAATAAACAAATGGCTTCTTCTGCCATTTTAGATGCTAAAATACGATCTTCAGGAACAGGTGATCCACCTCTTTGAATATGTCCCAAAACAATTGATCTTCCTGAATATCCAGTTTCTTCGCTAATACGATTAGCTAGTTTTTCAACATCTAATATTTTTTCACTTACAATAAGTATCGCATGTTTTTTATGATACTCTTCTTCACAAATTTTAAGTTCTTCAATAATTTTATTTTCATCATACTCTGTTTTATCTGTAATAACAATTTCACTACCACATGCAATTGCAGAATATATAGCAAGATTATCTGCATGATTTCCCATAACTTCAACAACAAAACAACGATGATGTGAACTAGACGTATCTCTTAATTTATTAACAGCATCGATAATGTTATAAAGTGCTGTATGAAAACCTATTGTTTCATCTGTTCCATTAATATCATTATCAATTGTTCCAGGAATAGCAATACAATCAATTCCTTTTTGACTAAGTGCTAAAGCTCCTTTATAACTTCCATCTCCCCCAATAACAACAAGTCCATCTATCCCTCTTTGTTTAAGCTGATGAATTGCTTGTTCTTGAACTTTATCTTCCTTAAATGATGGTAATCTTGAAGATTCTAAAATAGTTCCCCCTTTAGATAATATTTCAGAAACTTCACTATACCCTAATTTTTTGATATTCCCTGCTACTAATCCTTTATATCCTTCATAAACACCATAAACCTCAAAACCTCTTTTTATTCCTACACGAACAATAGCACGAATAGCCCCATTCATTCCTGGTGCATCTCCTCCTGAGGTTAAAACTGCAATTTTTCTCATCGATTCACCTACTTTTCCCCTATAATTATCCCTATTATACTTGTTTTACATAAAAAGAAAAAGCCAATTTCTTGGCTTTATATAAATTTTTCTAAATTTAAATTTGAATCATAAGAAAATTTTAAACGATATGTATCTTTATAATTAAATATTCTTATTGAAGATTGATCGTTTCCTTTTGATTGTGTCATTCCTTTTCCATAATTGAGAAAGTGTTTTCTTTTGAAATTTTCAGCTTCATTTATTTTTTAAATTCATTTAATGTTTTTTGAATTAATTCTTTGATTATCTTTTTCATTAAATAGTGTAATGATTTGATTTATTTTTGTAACTTGTTGATTTAATTGTTGATATCCATCATCTAATTGTTGAATATCATTTAAATGATATTCAAACTGTAATTGGCTTTCTTTTGATAAATCATAATCATAAGAAATACTCATTGTATTTTGTTTATCTAAAGAAATATCATATTGAACAGATACATAAAGATTATTATTATTTGTTATTTGAAACAAATATTCTGAATCCATATTTTTTGTTCCAACTATTTTTTCTAAAGACGATTCCATGTTATTAATCTTATTGACATATTTTTTACTATTTTTAACATTTTTTGAAAATTCTTTTAAGGAATCATATTGATATACAACTGTTTCTTGATTTGATTTTGTATATGTTTTTAATGTTGCTGTTTGATTGATTCCACTATCAGATAATGTATTAAATGCAAAGAAATAAGAAATTCCCATAGGTAAAAAACAAGTGCAATAATCAAAATTGGATAAATGAATGCGTATTTTCTTTTAGGGGTACGTTTCATTGGTTGATAGCCAGATTGAGGTGTTCCACAATAAGGACATACTTTTGCATTACTTGGTATATTTTTATGGCATTTTGGACATTTTTTCATATTTTATCAATCCTTTCTTTTAATCTTGGTATATTTGGTCTAGCCAAGATGAAAGTTTATCAATATAATCCCGTTTCTTTCTTTTGTTTTTGCTTGGTAATGAATAATAATCTTCATCTAAAAGTATATTGATCTACAAATTTCCCATTGATCACTAATTTTAAGTAGGGGTCCATGAAAAATCAAGTTTTTTTCTCATTTGGTTATATCGAGATTTTTCTTTTTTGTTGCTTCTTGACTATTCGCTTGATCTCGATATTCTTTAATATTGAAATAATAAAGATAAACTCCTTTATTTTTCTTTAAATATTTTTTTAAATAAAGTTCAAATTCTTGACAATCTTTACAATCAGGTCTTCCAATATATAAAACAAAATCTTCTTTTTGATTTATTTTCTTTAAAACATCATCATAATTGATTTCTATGATTTGATCTTTTGATAAATCTTTCTGTATAGTATGAGTGGATGTAGTATGACTACACCCACTTAATATACCTATTAAAAATGAAATCAATATGAACTTATTGATTATTTTAATAAAGATTCTCCATCCATTTCTTCAGGAATTGGTAAACCTAATAATTGTAACATTGTTGGAGCTAAATCTCCTAATTTTCCGCCTTCTTTTAATCCTACATGAGAATTAGTAACAATTAAAGGTACAACATTTGTTGTATGAGCAGTGAATGGATTTCCATCTGCATCTAATTCTTCTTCAGCATTACCATGGTCAGCAGTAATTAACATAGTTCCACCTAATTCAAGAACTTTTTCATATACTTCACCGATACATTCATCAACAACGCTTACTGCTTTGATAGCTGCAGGAATAACACCAGTATGTCCGACCATGTCACAGTTTGCAAAGTTAACAATTACAACATCATGAATATCTTTATCTAATTCAGCAATTAATTTATCTTTTACTTCATAAGCTGACATTTCAGGTTGTAAATCATAAGTAGCAACTTTTGGTGAATTAACTAATACACGAGTAGCTCCTTCGATTTCTTTATCTACCCCACCATCAAAGAAGAAAGTTACGTGAGCATATTTTTCAGTTTCAGCAATACGTAATTGTTTTAAACCTTGAGCTGATAAGTAATCACCTAATGTATTTGTAAGTTTAGGTGAGACGAATGCGATTTCTCCATTAACACTATCAGCATATTTCATCATACATACGAATTCTAAATCTTTAACTTGTTTTTCAGGTACATATCCTTCATAGAATGTAGGATTTGTGATTACTGTAGCTAATTGGATTGCTCTATCTGGTCTGAAGTTAGCGAAGATTACTGAATCTCCATCATCAATTGTTCCTTCAACGTTTTTGTTATAACCAGGGATAACGAATTCATCTAAAACATCTTTAGCATAAGAATCTTTTACATATTGAACTGGACATTCAAAAGATTCACCTTCTTGACATACGATTGCATCGTAAGCTAATTTAACACGATCAAATCTTTTATCTCTGTCCATTGCATAGTATCTACCAGAAATTGATGCAATTTGTCCAACACCGATTTCTTCAATTTTTTCTTGTAATTCTTTTACGAAATCAACACCACTATCAGGAGCAACATCTCTTCCGTCTAAGAAAGCATGTACATATACTTTATCTAACCTTGTTGTTTAGCTAATTCTAATAAACCATAGATATGTTCATTTGATGAGTGAACACCACCATTTGATAATAATCCCCAAATATGTAATTTAGAACCATTATCTTTAGCATGTTGAATTGCTTTTAAGAATTTTTCATTTTCAAAGAAAGTTTTTTCATTTAAAGCTTTATTAATTAAAGTTTAATGATTGATAAACAGTTCTTCCTGCTCCAATATTTAAATGCCCAACTTCACTATTTCCCATTTGTCCATCAGGTAAACCAACTGGCATACCACTAGCTGAAATAGTTGTGTTTGGATACATAGCCATTAAATCATCTAAGTTAGGTGTATTAGCAAGTCTTACAGCATTACCATTAATGCTTTCAGAAATACCATAACCATCCATAATACATAATACGATAGGTCTTTTTTTCATTTTTTTGTTTCCTCCATTAATACGTTATACATATTATCATTTTTGTTATCGTGTTTCAATTCATTTAGCTATATAAAATCAGTATTTTTTATTTCATTTCTTTTTAGTTTTTGTGGTGTAGCAAGCAATGAAACACCGCAAAAGTAATGAATAAAGGCCAGTATTCTTGAATATAATAAACAATAATTGAAACAATACCTTTGAATTCATTTGTTCGATCTAACGTTAAGATGATTCCCAAAACAATCAAAACAATACCACAATTTTTTTTAATATTCATTTTATTCACCTAGTTTTATTTTATCTTGGATAAAAATAAAAGATGTCCAAAAAAATCATACGATTTCTTTAAATATCTTTTTTGCATAATCTAGTAATTGAATGATATTGACTTCTTCTTGTCCTTTTTGTGAAAAAACATAAACTTATCGTCCTCAAAAAACAAAACGATTTGAATGGATAATACTATTAATATCTTTTCTTCTTTCTTGATTTAAAGTAATAAATTGATTTTCACACATTTTTCTTAGAATAATACACAAAGAAGCAAGTGATAATTCTAATTGACACTTTGTTTTTAAAAGATCCCTTTCAATTATATAATTAGCTATCTCTTGATTATTTTTAATCTATTTAATTGATTTAAAATCATTTCTACTTTAACAACCTCTATATTTAATTGTTCTAAATAACAACTTAACTTTATTTGCCTTTTATTCATTCTTAAGCTCCTTATAAATTGATAACAGTTGTTTAGCATATAAAACAAGTGATAATAACATCAACACAATACAAACAAAAATTGAAATAGTTGCAAAAATAGAATTTGGAATATGTATTCCAATTAATACGATTGCGACAACATCAAAGATAGCAGTAGAAATTTTCCCCCACCATGAGGCTCCTTGGACCTTTGCTCCTTTTTCATATAAATAAAGTCCCCCTAAAGCCAGCATTCCATCTTTTAAAACAATGATAAGAAGTAATAACCACATCCATGAATACGTATAAACTAAAACAAACGCAACCGTAAATTGTGTCAATTTATCAGCAATTGGATCTATAACTTTCCCAAAATCAGTAATCATCTGGTAATGTCTTGCAATGTAACCATCTAAAAAATCAGATAGACCTGAAATAATTAAAATAGTAGCACATATATAATAATCTTTCTTTATTTCCAGACTAAAAAATAGCGATGTAAAAAAATAGGAATAAGTATTATTCTTAAATAGCATAAACAATTAGGTATATTAAATAATTCTTTAAGTCTTATTTTTTTCATAATTTTCACCTTCTGTATTAGTAATATAATCTTACAGTTTAATGATAAAAAATTTCAACCTAAACAAAAAAAAAGGGAGATTTCTCCCTCATGAATTTTAATATTCTTTTTCTAATAAAGCTGCAGCTGCTTTATCAATAATTACAGTTACATCTTTATGATTTTGTAATACACTAGCTGGTAATTCTGGAGTTACAGGTCCTTCAATCATTCCTTTAACAGCATTTTCTTTATTTTTACCACAAGCAATTAAAACAACACTTTTAGCATCCATAATATTTTGAATTCCCATAGAGATTGCTTGTTTTGGAACAGCATCTTCATCTCCATTAAAGAATAATCTTGCATTGTCTTTAATAGTACTTCTTTTAAATCAACATAATGTGTTTTTGAATTAAAATCAGTTCCTGGTTCATTGAATCCAATATGTCCATTTGAACCAATTCCTAATAATTGAATATCAATTGGATTTTCAGCTAACATTTTATTATATTTATCACAGTTTTCTTGAATATTTCCTTGTCCACATGGAACATGAACATTTTCATCTTTAATATCAATTCCATTGAATAAGTTTTTATACATAAAATAATGATAACTTTGTGGATGACTTGCATCTAATCCAAAATATTCATCTAAGTTGTATGATTTAACATCTTTATATGATGTATGATTTTTTCATGATCTTCTCTTAATAATTCATACATTCTAACAGGTGTAGATCCTGTAGCTAATCCTAAAATACTATTTGGTTTTTCCTTTACTTGATTAATAAAAATTTTTGCTGCTTCTTGGCTTGCTTCTTCATAATTTTCAACAATAATAACTTTCATTGCAAACTCCTCCTCGACAACATTTTATCATGTCTAGACAAACAATTCAATAAATACTTATCTTTTTTCTTAAAAAGTCCTTTCGTACAATGAAAATATCTTTATTTTTCAATAAAAATAGGTTAGAATTGGAATGTAAATATGGAGGTGTTTAATACTATGATTAAAGGTATTGGGGCTTCTAGTGGTATTGCAATTGCTAAAGCGTACAAACTAGTTATGCCTGATTTAACTGTAACACAAAACACTGTAGAAGATGTTGCAGCTGAAATCAAAAAATTTGAAGATTGTATGGCTGAAACAGCTAAACAATTAGAAGCAATTAAAGAAGCTGCTTCTAAAAACTTATCAGCTGAAGAAGCTGCTGTATTTGATGCTCATGCATTAGTACTTCAAGATCCTGAATTAAAAACACAAGTTTTAGACAAAATCAATAATGAAAAATTATGTGCTGAAGCTGCATTAGATGCAGTTGCAAATAGTTTCATTGCAATGTTTGAAATGATGGATGATGATTATTTTAGAGAAAGAGCTGCTGATATTAAAGACGTTTCTCGTCGTTTGTTAGCTAACTTACTTGGTAAACCATTACCAAACCCTGCTTTAATTGATGAAGAAGTTGTTATTATCGCTGATGATTTAACTCCTTCTGATACAGCACAATTAAATAAAAACTTAGTTAGAGGATTTGCTACTAATATTGGTGGTAGAACTTCTCACTCAGCTATCATGGCTCGTTCTTTAGAAATTCCTGCAGTTGTTGCTTGTAAAACAATTACAGAAGAAGTTAAAGATGGAGATTTAATTGTTCTTGATGGTATTGAAGGAACAGTTATGATCAATCCTGATGAAGCAACCGTTAAAGAATATGAAACTAAACGTGCTGAATTCATCGCTTATAAAGAAGAATTAAAGAAATTAGTTAATGAAAAAACAATTACTACTGATGGACATCAAGTTGAATTAGTTGCTAACATTGGTTCAGCAAAGATTTAGCAGGTGTTAAAGAAAATGGCGGTGAAGGTGTTGGATTATTCAGAACTGAATTCTTATATATGGAATCTGCTGAATTACCAACTGAAGAACAACAATTTGAAGTTTATAAAGAAGTATTAGAAGGTATGGAAGGTAAACCTGTTGTTGTTAGAACATTAGATATCGGTGGAGATAAAGAAATCGAAGCTATTGATTTACCAAAGAAATGAATCCATTCTTAGGTGTTCGTGCAATCCGTTTATGTTTCCAAAGAGAAGATATCTTTAGAACTCAATTAAGAGCATTACTTAGAGCATCAGTTTATGGTGATTTAAGAATCATGTTCCCTATGATTGCTACTTTACAAGAATTCCGTAAAGCTAAAGGAATCTTAATGGAAGAAAAAGAAAAATTAGTTGCTGAAGGTGTTAAAGTAAGTGATACATTACAAGTTGGTATCATGATTGAAATTCCTGCAGCAGCTGTATTAGCTCATAAATTGCTAAAGAAGTTGATTTCTTCTCAGTAGGAACAAATGACTTAGTACAATATACATTGCAGCAGACAGAATGTCTTCTGGTGTAAGTTATTTATATCAACCATTCAACCCATCAATCTTAAACTTATTAAAACATGTTATCGATCAGCACATGCTGAAGGTAAATGGGCTGGTATGTGTGGAGAAATGGCTGGTGAAGCTATTGCAGCTCCATTATTACTTGGTTTAGGATTAGATGAATTCTCTATGTCAGCTACTTCAATCTTAGCTCAAAGAAAATTAATTAAGAGCGTATCAAAAGCTGATATGGAAGCTTTAGTAGAAAAAGCATTAGATTGTGCGACTTCTGAAGAAGTTGTTGAATTAGTTAAATCTACAGTAAAAATGTAATAATAAAGGCCTCGAAAAGAGGTCTTTTTTTACTAATTTCCAATAATAATTCATACAAAAAGTCAAGATTTTCAGAAAGTTTATAAACATCAAATAATAGCAACTTAAAATTAACTCTATTTTATATGATAGCAATAACAACATATCAGAA
>ENA-OQDF01000292-OQDF01000292.1-human-gut-metagenome-genome-assembly--contig:-NODE-292-length-20395-cov-2.118364_pt1 | contig 20395 bp, 25 predicted proteins | sample MGYA00242769_ERZ504597 | MGnify/ENA primary metagenome ERZ504597 (study PRJEB26092, sample SAMD00036305) | human gut metagenome | host: Homo sapiens | study: EMG produced TPA metagenomics assembly of...
TATGAAATAAACATCTAAAGGAGTATTTATAATGAACATCAATAAATTAATCGACCACACAGCTTTAAAACCTAATACAAATAAAGAAAGCATTTTAAAATTAATCGCTGAAGCTAAAACTTATGATTTTGCTTCCGTTTGCGTAAATCCTTGCTGGGTTGCACTTGCTCATCAGGAATTAAAAAATACAGATGTTAAAGTATGTACTGTAATCGGCTTCCCTCTTGGTGCTAATACTACAGAAGTAAAAGTTTTTGAAACTAAAGATGCTATTGAAAAAGGCGCTCAAGAAATTGATATGGTAATCAATATCGCAATGCTTAAAGATAAAGAATATGATTATGTAGAAAATGAAATTCATCAAATCGTAGAAGCTGCTAAAGATAAAGCTATCGTAAAAGTAATCATCGAAACTTGCTTATTAACTGATGAAGAAAAAATCAAAGCTTGCGAACTTTCCCAAAAAGCAGGTGCTGACTTTGTAAAAACTTCTACTGGTTTTTCCACTGTTGGTGCAACTGTTCATGACATCGCTCTTATGCGTAAAACAGTAGGAGCTGAAATGGGTGTAAAAGCTTCTGGTGGTGTTCATACTCATGAAGAAGCTCTTGCTATGGTAGAAGCTGGTGCTACTCGTATCGGTGCTAGTGCTGGCGTTAAACTTCTAAAATAAAACACGGAGGATATCATCATGCAATATATTATTGGTGTAGCTGGACTTGCCTTAGTTTTGGTATGGCATTTATTGTCAGCAATGACCGCAAAAAAATAAAATATAGACCAATCCTCACCATGCTTGTTCTCCAATTCGTTCTAGGATTTTTACTTTTGAATACATCTGCTGGTAATGTCTTAATCAGTACAATCGCTAACGGATTTACAGCACTTTTAAATTGTGCTAGAGAAGGTATAAATTTCGTTTTTGGTAGATTGGCTAATCCTGATGATCCTATCTTCTTTATGAGTGTTTTAATGCCTATCACATTTATCTCAGCTTTAATCGGTATCTTACAACATTGGCATATATTGCCATTTATCATCAAATATATCGGTCTTGCTTTAAGTAAAGTAAATGGCATGGGCAAACTTGAATCCTATAATGCAGTGGCTTCCGCTATTTTAGGTCAATCAGAAGTATTTATCTCCGTAAAAAAATTACTCGGACCTTTGCCACCTAATCGTTTATATACTTTATGTGCTTCTGCAATGTCCACAGTTTCTATGTCCATCGTTGGAGCATATATGGTAATGATTGAACCAAAATATGTAGTTACAGCTCTTGTTTTAAATCTCTTTGGTGGATTTATAATCGCTTCCATTATAAATCCCTATGAAGTTAAACCTGAAGATGATATTCTAGTAGTAGCAGAAACTAAAAGACAATCTTTCTTTGAAATGCTCGGTGAATATATCTTAGACGGTTTTAAAGTCGGCGTTATTGTATGTGCTATGCTAATCGGTTTCGTTGGTATTATCACATTAATCAACAATATATTTTTAGGAATTATTGGTATTTCTTTCCAAGAATCCTAGGTTATTTATTCTCCCCATTTGCCTTCTTCATGGGAATTCCAATGGCAGAATGTGTAGATGCTGCTAGCTTGATGGCTACTAAAATAGTTGCTAATGAATTTGTAGCTATGATGCAACTTTCCAGTGGTACAGTTATTCTCTCTGCAAAAAGCGTAGCTATTGTATCCATCTTCTTAGTATCCTTTGCTAATTTCTCCTCTATTGGTATTATTGCAGGTGCAGTTAAAGCCCTCAATGAAGAAAAAGGTAATGTAGTAGCTTGTTTCGGACTTAGATTGTTATATGGTGCAACATTAGTTAGCATTTTAAATGCTACAATTGTAGGCTTAATAATTTAAGGTTAGGTGATACTATGAACAACATTAAAAAATTTAAACGCATTCATGTTATAGTTATGGACTCTGTTGGCATTGGCGAAACTCCTGATGCTGATAAATTTGACGATATTGGTGCAAATACACTTTTGCATATTTCCACAGCTAAAAATGGTTTAAACGTACCAAATCTTGAAAGATTAGGTCTTTCTAATATATATAAACTCAAAGGCGTAAATACTGTTCATCCATCTCTTGGATATTATACAAAAATGCAAGAAGCTTCTTGCGGTAAAGATACAATGACAGGTCATTGGGAAATGATGGGACTTTATATTGATAAACCTTTCCAAGTCTTCCCTGATGGTTTTCCTGATGATTTAATCGCTCAAATTGAAAAATTCTCCGGTAGAAAAATTGTTGGTAACTGCCCTGCAAGCGGTACAGAAATCATCAAACAATACGGAGAACATCAATTAAAAACTGGTGATTTAATCGTTTATACTTCAGCTGACTCTGTACTTCAAATTGCAGCTCATGAAGAAATCATACCGCTTGAAGAACTCTATCGCATTTGTCAATTCTGTAGAGATATCACTCGCGAAGGCAAATACCAATTAGGCAGAATTATCGCTCGTCCTTATGTTGGTACTTGCAAAGAAGATTTCACTCGTACATCTAATAGACATGATTATGCCTTAAAACCTTTTGGCAAAACTGTAATGAATAGCCTTCAAGAAGCAAACTTAGCTTCTATAGCTATCGGCAAAATAAGTGATATCTTTGATGGTGAAGGTGTTACAAAGGCAATACGCACAGTTTCCAATATGGACGGTATGGATAAATTTATAAATATTTTAGATGAAGACTTCACAGGTCTCAGCTTCACAAATCTTGTAGATTTCGATGCTAAATTCGGTCATCGTCGTGACCCTATCGGTTATGGTGATGCACTTGAAGAATTTGATGCTAGATTAAATGAAGTTTTTGCTAAAATGCATGATGAAGATTTACTCTTAATCACTGCTGACCATGGCAATGACCCAACATATAAAGGCACTGACCACACTCGCGAATATGTGCCATTATTAATCTATAGTAAACAATTAAAAAAATTATGGTAGTCTTCCTATCAGAAAAACATTTGCTGACTTAGGTGCTACTATTGCGGATAACTTCTCTATTGAAATGCCACAACATGGGCAATCATTTTTAAACGACTTACAATAATTTGAGAAAAGGAACGGTGCTTATTTATGCGTATGGTAGATATTATTGAAAAAAAACGTGACGGACAAGAATTAACAACTGCTGAAATTAATTTCTTCATTGAAGGATATACAAAAGGTGAAATTCCTGATTATCAAGCAAGTGCTTTAGCTATGGCTATTTATTTCCAAGATATGAATGACCGTGAACGCGCTGATTTAACTCGTGCAATGGTAGAATCTGGCGATACTATCGACCTTTCTGCTATTGATGGCGTAAAAGTAGACAAACATTCCACTGGTGGTGTAGGCGATACTACTACACTCGTATTAGCTCCACTTGTTGCTTCCCTTGGTGTTCCTGTAGCTAAAATGTCCGGACGTGGCTTAGGTCATACTGGTGGTACAATCGATAAATTAGAATCTATCGCAGGCTTCCATGTAGAACTCACTCGTGAACAATTCATTGATTTAGTAAATAGAGATAAAGTTGCAGTTATTGGACAAAGCGGCAACTTAACTCCAGCAGATAAAAAATTATATGCACTTCGCGATGTAACTGGTACAGTAAATTCTATTCCACTTATCGCAAGCTCTATCATGAGTAAAAAAATCGCAGCTGGTGCTGACGCAATCGTTTTAGACGTAAAAACTGGCGATGGTGCTTTCATGAAAACTCAAGAAGATGCAGAAGAACTCGCTCATGCTATGGTACGCATCGGTAATCATGTAGGCAGAAAAACAATCGCTATCATCTCTGATATGTCTCAGCCTTTAGGCTTTGCTATTGGTAATGCTTTAGAAGTAAAAGAAGCTATCGAAACACTTCAAGGCAAAGGTCCAAAAGATTTAACTGAACTTGTTTTAACTTTAGGTAGCCAAATGGTAATCCTTGCAGGTAAAGCAAAAACTAGTGAAGAAGCAAAAGAAATGCTTTTAGATGCAATTCACAGTGGAAAAGCTTTAGCTAAATTCAAAGAATTCTTAGCAAATCAAGGTGGAGATGCTTCTATCGTTGATGATTTAACAAAATTACCACAGGCAAAATATAAAATTGAATTACCAGCAAAACAATCTGGCTATATCTCCAGAATGGTGGCTGATGAAATCGGTGTTGCTTCCATGATTTTAGGTGCAGGACGTGCTACAAAAGAAGATGTAATCGATTTAGCAGTTGGTCTTGTACTTCATAAAAAAGTTGGCGATAAAGTAGAAGAAGGCGAATCTATTCTCACTATCTACAGCAATCGTGAAAATGTTGAAGACGTAAAACAAAAATTATACGACAATATCTTTATCGCAGATACAGCTACAGCTCCAACATTAATTCATACAGTTATCACTGAATAAATAACCCCTAAAAAAAGACTGCTATGGGCATATATCCCAATAGCAGTCTTTTTATTAAATATTTCCAACTAATTCAATACTAGGTTTTAATGTTTTAGCACCTGGTTTCCATCTTGCAGGACAAACTTCACCACCATGTTTAGCTACGAATTGAGCAGCTTCTACACGGCGAAGTAATTCATCAGCATTTCTGCCAACACTTCCCATGATTACTTCATAAGCTACAATTTTGCCTTCTGGATTTACGATAAAGCTACCTCTTTCTGCAATACCATCATCTTCAATCATCACATCAAAAGCTCGTGCTAATAATCCTGTTGGATCTGCAAGCATTGGATATTCAATTTTCTTGATAGTATCAGATGCATCATGCCATGCTTTATGCACAAAATGAGTATCGCAAGATACACTGTAAATTTCACAATCTATATTTTTAAAATCAGCATATTTATCAGCTAAATCTTCAAGTTCAGTCGGACAAACAAAAGTAAAATCAGCAGGATAAAAGAAAAATACTGACCATTTTCCTAAAACATCAGCCTTCGTTATTTCGTGAAACTCACCATCAACAAAAGCCTGAACCTTAAAATCAACGATTTCTTTATTAATTAATGACATCTAACTATCCTCCATTTAAATAATATTTTCTAATTGATAATAATTATTATTTTATGTTAATATAATATCATTTTATTTTCTATTAGTCAATAATAATTATCATTATCTTTTATAAAAAAAAAGAGATATTAATAATTAACTATTAATATCTCTAAGCAAAATATATTATTATTACTTATTATTTTAAACCAGTAATTACGCTAAATGTTTTTTCTTCATCAGGTTGTAACATAAGTAGACTGCCAGTTTTTTGCTGCTAAATCCTTCTGGTCTACATGTTCCTGGAATTATACAAGAAGATACTTGCTGTTCTGATGTGTACATAATCCAACGTGTACCATATTTAAAATCTTTAGTTGAAAATTGTGTTCTAAAACCATAGCCTTCTGGAGAATTAATCTCTACTATAGCTTCAGCTGTATATTTATCAAGTCTATCAGCTAAAAATACTACTTCTGTGTTATATAAATCAGGATTTTCTAATTTAGTCAAAGTTTTTCCTTCAACTTGTGCTTTTTTTATTTCATCAGTATAGTCAAACCATTCTTTTGTAGGTTTTATATGACTAGGTATACTTTCACGCAATTTAAAAGCTTCATCTGGTATATTAGCTTTGAATTCACCTTTATCCACATAATGGTGGTTTATATGACACATATATTGTAGTGGCATTTCTACACTTGTAAGATTTTTTACTTGCATACTGATTTTTATATTTGTAGCATTCGCTTTCAAACTTACACTAGGTCTAGCTAAATATTTAAAACCAAAGCCTTGACAATATTCATATTCACCGCCAATAATAACTTCATCTTCACTAAATTCAAGCCATGTAGTATCTAAATCAGCACAGCAAAATTCACCATGCATGGGATGTGTATCTTCATTTGATGGACAACCATTAGCTAAAAGACCTGAATGAAAAGCAAAACAACCATAAGTATCTAAAATATTATTCACCTTTCTTGGTCTAGAAAACATATTTTTCATGGTTAAATCAATACCATCAAATTCAACTCGCCAAATCATCTGTCCCATATAAGGAAGAACAATTATTTTACCACGAGAATTTATTACTTCTATCGCTTCTACACCTGAACTATATTTAAATAAATTTACTTTAAATTCATCATTTTCCATGATAGTTTTTGCATTTTCAGCAAAGAAACCACGCTGTAAATATATTTTTGTATTCATAAATTAACCCTCTTTATTTTCAAGTTTCATTTTGTAATAGAAATACCAACCTATATAAGCAAAGCAGAAGAAATTAACAATAAAGGAAAATTGCATAGAACCTACCATATCGGATACAAAACCTTGTACTGCTGGCATAAAAGCACCACCAATGATAGACATTACAATTATTGCCCCTGCAGTTTCTGTATATTTTTTCTCTACAGATTTTAATGTTTCAGCATAAATAGTTGCCCAGCAAGGTCCAAGTAAAATACTGATAGCTACTGCTGCATAGATAGCTGTTAAATTTGGAATAAATGCTACATATAAGATTAAAATACAACCAATAATAGAATAAGCTAATAAAACTTATTTACAGAGAACTTAGTCATCAAGAAATTAGCAATAAATTTACCAACGAAGAAACAAGCAAAGCTAATTACCATGAAATCTGCTGCCATACGTTCATTAATATGAGGCATTAAATCTAAAGCTAAACGAATAGTAAATGACCAAACTGCAACTTGCATACCTACATATAAGAATTGAGCTACAATACCTTTTTTGAATAGCTATTACCAGAAAGATATTTTAAAGTTTCGCCTAAAGTTACTTTTGGCGTATTCTGATTATTTGCTACTTCTTTTACTTTACATTTTGGATATTTAGTGATTAAGAATAGAATAAAAATAGCTACCAAAATACAAATCATAATTTTATAAGGCTCTAAAGTATGTTGTAACATCTGTAATCTGAATAAATGAATTTGATCTGGAGTCATTTGAGCCATCTGACTTGCTAAACTTTCACCTTCTTGGAAAACTAAATATTTACCAAGTAAGATACCAGATGCTGAACCAATTGGCTGGAATGTTTGGCTAATATTTAAGCGAAGTGTTGCATATTTACGAGGGCAAGCATAGTACTATAAGTATTAGAAGCTGTTTCCAAGAAACCAAGACCAATAGCAATGGAGAAAATAGCTACTAAAAACATAGTGTAAGTTGCCATCATAGAAGCTGGGAAAAATAAACTACAACCACCGATATAGAAAATTAAACCAATCATAATTGCTAATTTATATGTAGTTTTACGAATAACTACAGATGCTGGTATAGAAATTAAGAAATACCCACCATAAAAAGCACTTTGTACTAAAGCACTAGCAAAATCACTCAAAGTAAAAACTGATTTAAATTGCGTAATCAAAATATCATTTAAACTAGCTGCCGCACCCCAAAGTGCAAATAAACAAGATAATAACACAAATTGGAATATTGGGGTCTTATTCAAATAACCATCATCATACTGAATTAATTTACTACTTCTGTCATTTTTAACTCTCCTTCAAATTAATCATAAATCTAAAAAACTTAACCCAAAAATAAATTATAAATCTTCCTCTAGCCATTTTATTTTTATTATGCCTAATCACTTTTAATAAAACGTTTTACTAAAACTATAAAATAAAATATATATCTAAAATATGATATATATTTCAATAAAACGTTTTACTAAAACTCAAACCAAAATTTACATTCATATAATAACATGTATATTTCACTAAGTCAATATTTTCTAAAAATTTTTATTCTACATTAAATTAAAACAAAGACCCCACATAAATAAAAATGTGAGGTCTTAATATTAAAATATAATATATGCTATCGCTAAGGATAATACTGTAGAAGCTGCCATAGATACTAATCCTGGGATTAAATAACTATGGTTAAAGCCGAAACGACCAATTTTAGTTGTACCTGTACGGTCAAAAGCAACACAACTAATTTGAGCACCACCTGGTATGATGAATACTGCACAAGTTGCTGGAATAAGGCCAATTAATACTTCTGCTGGTAATCCTAAGGATACGCCAATTGGCATTAAAGCTACAGCTGTTGCTGCTGGACTGTATAATACCATAGAAGTAACAAATAACATTGCACCAAAAAGCATAGGATATTGTATCAATGTTTGAGCAAATACATCTGTAATAAATTTTAAATGTGTAGCAAAAAATGTATCAGTCATCCAAGAAATACCTAAAATACCTACTGCCCCAATAAGACCAGATTTAAATACAGAACCAGAGTCTAATTTATCTCTAGGTACACGACAAACTACCATGATAATAGCACCAGTAGCAAGCATCATGATTTGTAATAAAGTTGGTACAGAAATAGGTTTTCCACCTGGGCCAATATTTGGCAATAAATCAGGGTGAGAAGTCATTCCCACAATAATAGCAATAGCTAATAAGAAAATAACTACAGATACTTTTGCTGATGTAGTAGCATTTTGTGTATCTCTTTCCAAAACATAATCTTCTTGGAATTGACCTGTAGCTACACGACGTTTAAATTCTGGATCATCGGCAAGTTCTGCTCCACGTTTGTACACGAATAAACAACCTACTAATACCCCAATCAAACATGCCGGCACTGTAACTGCAAGTAAACTAAGTGGAGTAACACCGATTGGTGCTGTAATTGCAATCATAGCCGCAGCAATCGCACTTGTAGGACTAGCACAAACTGCCATATTAGATGCAATAACTGACATAGACATAGCACGTTCTGGACGAACTTTTGCATTAATCGCAATTTCTGCAATAACTGGATATACAGAAAAAGCTACATAAGAAGTGCCACAAATAACTGTGAAAATATATGATACTAATGGACCTAAAAAAGTAATAGCACTAGGTTTTTTACGAAGAATTTTTTCGGCCATGGATATCATATAATCAAGACCGCCTGCACCTTGTAATAAAGATACACATGTAATAACAGTCATAATGATGAATACTACGCTTGTTGGCATTTCTCCTACTGGAAGACCAAAACCTAAAGTCAAAATAGCAAGACCAAAACCACCTGCTACACCAAGACCAATACCACTAAAGCGTCCACCGATAGCTAAACAGATAACAATAACTGCTAATTCTAACCAAAAACTAAAAATGAAAATCAACCCCTTTTTTATTTTTAGATGATATATATTAAAATACTTAATATATCAAATTATTAATCAATTAATCCTTTAATAATTCTTCTGCTGTATATTGATCTGTAACTAAAATATTTGCAAATTCACCTTTTAATGCTGCTTTTATTGCTGTTATTTTTCTTTGGCTGCCTGCTACTAATATACGTTTTTCTTTAGCCTTTAATTCTTCTAATTTTATTCCTACTGTACGTTCATCTAATTCTTTATCACAAATATTTCCTTGAGCATCAAAAAATCTTGAACAGATATCGCCTACTGCTCTATTTTGTATAATATCTCTATCTTTTTTATCAATATAACCTAATCTAAATAATAAAGCGTCATTTTTTACAGTACCTACTGTAAAGACAGCAATATTAGCCTGTCGTCCTAAATCTAAAATCTTTTTAATATGTTTATCTTTTTCAATTAATTCTTTTATCTGTACCGTATCAAACATTACTGGAAGTGGTAAATATCGTCCTACTGTAGAAAACGCTTCTGAGAATAATTCTACTACTTCGTAAGCATATGTATTGCTTTGTGAATGACTTATTCCACCTTTTAATTGTACAATCTGCACGCCTTTTAACGCTTTATGTTTTAAATTTAAAGCCATATTATAGATAGTAGTTCCCCAACATACACCAATAATATCGCCATCTTTGGCTATCTCATGTAAATAATCAGCTGCTTTTATGCTTATGGATTTTTTAATCTCATTTGTCGTATTTAAAGGCGCATAAGCAATCTTTACCACATCTAAATTATACTTTTCACATAAGGCTTCTTCTAAGGAGCTATTATCTTCTATAGGGTCAGCTATATTTATCTGTACAAAACCTTTTTCTTTTGCATATTGCAACAATCTTGATACTGTAGGTCTTGATAGATTTAATTTATTGGCTATCTGTTGTTGGCTATAATCTGATTTATAATAAAGCTTGGCAACGTCAATACTAAGTCTATCCTTATTTTGTTCCATCAATTACACCCCCTTTATATTATATTAAACTGCAAAATTAGCATTTATATCTTAACATATAAAAAATAAAAGAAAAAGCCCACAACCAGAAAGATTGTGAGCTTTGTATTCTCTTTGATAATCGTATGTGATTAACGTTTGGAGAACTGGGATGCTTTACGAGCTTTTTTGAGACCGTATTTACGACGTTCTTTTTTCACGTGGGTCACGTGTTAAGAACCAGCTTTTTTTAAGAGCAGGACGAAGTTCAGCATCGAGTTCTAATAAAGCACGGGAAATACCGTGACGAATAGCACCAGCCTGACCGGAAGGGCCACCACCCTGAACGTTAGCGATAACATCATATTTATCAGCTGTTTCAGTTAAGTTAAGAGGCTGTTTAACGATTAAATCTAAAGTTTTAATGCCGAAATATTCATCAATATGACGGCCATTGATTACAACGTTGCCTTCACCTGGAACCAGACGAACTCTAGCAACTGAAGTCTTTCTGCGGCCTGTGCCGTAGTAGGATACTGCCATTATATTGTTCCTCCTTCCAAGTATTATCTAATATTTAATTCCAAAACTTCTGGTTTCTGAGCAGCATGTGGATGTTCTGGGCCAGCATAAACATTAAGTTTTCTGTACATCTGTGCACCTAATTTATTTTAGGAAGCATACCACGAACAGCCATTTCTACAACTTTCTCAGGCTGTGTTGCGAGCATTTTCTGAGGAGTTGTAAAAGTTGTGCCTCCTGGATATCCAGAATGACGGAAATAAGTTTTATCAGTTAATTTTTTACCGCTGAATACCACTTTATCAGCATTAACTACGATGACAAAATCACCAGTGTCAACATGTGGTGTGAATGTTGGTTTATGTTTACCGCGAAGTACTTTTGCAACTTCAGCAGCTAATCTACCTACTGTCTGGCCTTCTGCATCAACTACGTACCATTTACGTTCAACGTTAGCAGCGTTTGCCATGAATGTTGTTTTCACTTGTATATCCCTCCCTGTACAATTTTCAACTATTTAATATTGAATCTTTTTTCTCAATAGATGTCCTTTGCACGGTTCCGGGGCTAGTGGAAGCCGTCATCGAACGTCATACGAAAATATTTTAAAGTAAATGACTTCTAAAGTCAAGTATTTTCTTAAATAAATTTTACAATATTTTTATTGCAGTTTAATAAAAGTCTTACAACTTTGCACTTAAAGCTATATAATGTTCTAATTTTTTTATATAGCTTTGAGCCAATTTACTTAAATGATTATATTTATTATAAATATAGCCCACACAGATTTTTTCATCACTATCAAGTGGAATGGCAATTATATTTGTACCATTTAAATCTTCACTCAATACACCTGTAGATATAGTATAACCATTTAAGCCTATAGCTAAGTTAAATAAGTCGCTCTATCACTGACATAAATATTTTTGCGATGAGATATCGTTGAATGTATCTCTTCGGCAAAATAAAAAGAATTATAAATTCCCTGCTCAAAAGAAAGACATGGATATGGTTCTAAATCGGCAAAAGTTACAATATCTTTATTGGCCAATGGATGCTTTGCTGATAAAAATACATGTGGATTAGCCGTAAATAATTCTTTAAAACATAAATCATTTTCCTGGAGTATTTTGCGTATTACTTGTTCATTAAATTTACTCAAATACAATACACCAATCTCACTACGCATGTTTTTTACATCATCAATGATTTCATGTGTTTTCGTTTCTCTCAACGTAAAATCATATTCATCTTGAGCATATTCTTTAATTAAATTTACAAAAGCATTCACAGAAAAAGCATAATGTTGCGTAGATACAGCTAATAATCTTCGTGCTGGCTTATCTTTATGATAACGCTGTTCTAATAATTCAGTTTGCTCAATAATCTGTCTTGCATAACCTAAAAATTCCTGTCCACTAGAAGATAAAGTTACACCTTTATTAGTGCGAATGAAAATCTCAATTCCCAACTCTTTCTCTAATTCTTTAACCGCATTTGATAAACTAGGTTGAGAAACAAATAATTTTTGAGCTGCTAAATTCATTGAACCACAATTTACAATTTCTATAATGTATTTTAATTGTTGTAAAGTCATATTCTTCCTTTACTCCTATTTTTTAATTATTAACGCACTTTTGGCAAACTCAAATGATAGTAAATACCTATCATACGCAAGAAAAATACTACAAAAAGGATATAGGTGATGCCAAATACCAATAATCATCACCTATAATCGCTATAAGATAAAATACTATTCCTCCAATTATAGATGGCAATGCATATATTTCTTCTTGTAATACTGAAGGTATTCTTTGTGCTAATACATCACGAATAATACCGCCACCTACAGCTGTTATCAATCCTAATGTAATCGCAAATAATGGATATTCAGGATAAGCATTAAAGCCTATTGTAGTCCCTGTAACTGTAAATGAAGCTAACCCTAAAGTATCTGCTAATAAATACATTTTACGAAGTTTTCTTCTCGATACATATCGTAAAATCTGTTTGCGATAAATCAAAAAGATTATTAATGTAGTAATTACTGTCAATAATATATATATTGATGTCTTAAACGAATTGGGCGGAATATTTCCCACCAAAACATCACGAATAATACCGCCACCAATAGCTGTGCTTAAAGCCAATACCAATATACCAAAATATCCATACGTCTTGATATTCCTACCAAAGCACCTGAAATAGCAAAAGCAATTGTTCCTGCAATCTCAAAAAAAGTCCATAAAAAATCATAACTATCCACCTTTCTAAAAAGATTTCCAACTAATATTAATTTCTGCATACATTATAACAATAATAAATTAATTTAGCAAATTAAACCCAACTATCCTAAAAAATATCATTCTAATATATAATATCTATATATATTTTTTATTCAAAGGAGGATCTATTATGCACATTTATCAACTAAAAATTCGTCAATTATTTCTTGCTTTACTTACTTTTTGCTTTATTTTTATACCAAATTCTGCATGGGCTATACAAAAAGATATCGTCATCTTATACACTAATGATGTTCACTGTGGTATCGAAGATAATCTAGGATATACTAAACTAGCTCAATACAAAGAAGATTTACAACAAGATACACCATATATTGCTTTAGTTGACGCAGGTGATGCCATTCAAGGGGCTCCTATCGGCAAATTATCCACTGGCGAAGCTATCATCAACATCATGAATGAAATAGGCTATGACTTTGCTATTCCTGGCAACCATGAATTTGATTATGGTATGGATAGATTTCTCGCTTTAAACGACAAATTATCTTGCGGTTATTATAGTTCTAATTTAGTAAATACAATTACAGGAAAAAATTTATTGCCAGCTTATAAAATTTTCCAATTCGATGATAAAAAAATAGCTTTAATAGGTGTTACAACGCCTGAAACACTCAATTCTTCTACACCTGCTTATTTTCAAGACGATAAGGGAAATTTTATTTATTCCTTTAATGAAGACGCTACTGGCAAAAAATTACACACTAATATCCAAAATACTGTAGATACAGTGAAAAAACTTGGCGTAGATTATGTCTTTTTAGTAGCTCATCTAGGCATGAATGGTATCACACCTCGCTGGAGTAGCCTTGCTGTAGCTCAAAATACACAAGGTATTGACGCTATCATTGATGGTCATTCTCATGAAGTCATTCCTACTTTTATAACTAAAAATAAACAAGGAAAAAATGTTCTCATCACTCAAACAGGCACTAAACTTCAAAATATTGGTAAATTGACCATCACACCACAAGGTAAAATCTCCACTGAATTAATCAATGATTTAACAAAAACCAATCAAAAAACTACCGACTTAATCAATGAAGAAAAGAATAAATATGCACCTTTGCTCAATCAAACAATCGGAACAAATACAGTAAAACTCACCACTAACGATCCTAATACTAATACACGCTTAATCAGAAATAGCGAAACAAATCTCGGTGATTTTGTAACTGATGCTTATAGAATAGTTTTAAATACTGATGTAGCAATCTGCAATGGTGGAGCAATCCGCAATGAATTACCTATAGGCGATTTTTCCTATAATGATATTTTAACAACGTTTCCATTTGGCAATATGTGTGTAGTCCTAGAAATCACAGGACAACAACTATTAGACGCTTTAGAAATGGGAGCTATCCGCTATCCTGAAGAATTTGGTGGATTTATGCAAATCTCTGGTGCTACTTATACGATTAATAGCAAAATCCCATCGTCTGTAATAACTGATGAAAAAGGTAATTTCATAAAAGTAGATGGCGCTTATCGTGTTCAAGACGTAAAAATAAATGGTAAGGATTTAGATTTAAATAAAAAATATACTATTGGTGGAACTTCTTATATCTTGAAATTCGCTGGCAATGGTATGACAATGTTCAAAGACAGCCCTATACTTCAAAATGAAGAACTATCCGAAACAGATGTAATTATCGAATACATTCAAAATTATCTTAATGCCACTATCGGTAATGAATATGCCAATCCATATGGTCAAAATCGCATAACAATCATCAAATAAAAAGCAGGTATTATTTACCTGCTTTTACATTTCATTATACGCTTTTTCTATTAAACTTTTAGCCTTTTCAAAACTTTGTTCATCTTTAATAATTATTTCTAAATCGCCAGTTCCATAATGCCCTATATTTCTCATATCCCTAGTAAATCCTTCTTCTAATTTAATCTTATCAGGATTTAATTTTAAATAAATGGCAACATATTTATTATAAAGTTCAATACATGCCATATTTTGAACTTTTTATATGCTAAATAATATTTTAATTGGTTAGACTCTATATCATCACCTAGAGATTCTATATAATTACAAATAGAATCATATAATATATTTATTTTTTCTGGAACAGTTTTTAATTTTTCTACATGAGTTTTATAATTATTATTTTTCCTACTAATCAAATCTTTTTGATGAACAATATTTTCTACTTTTGGTGAATTTAAATGCTCAAATAAAATCAAATCATTACTATATTTCTTATACTTTACTAATTTTATATTTTTTTGCATTTGATTAATAGCATGTATATCATATCGCGTAAAATTACTCGCAATACAAATAACACATGGTGCAGACCAATCAATATTTTTCACATATTCATAACCATATTTTTCGGCAACTAACATATGAAAAGCATCTTTATGGTCTAAAAGCCAATCTAAATAAAACAATCCTTGATTTATAATATTTTCATTACTACTACGCTTATACTCTACAATTACAGGACAATTATTTTCATCAATTCCTATGCTATCCATTTTTCCATTAGTTATAACATATTCGCTTTTTAAAAATCGAACACCAAAGAATTTTTCCATATTATCTTCTATTAAATTTTGCAACTCTTTTTTCTAATAAAACTTCTGATGGTATTAATTGTTTTACATCATTCTTTATACTAAATAACTTTATTTCTGACATTATAATCACCTACAAAATATTATCAAATCATCTATAATTATACCAATATTTATTAATATAAAACATTAAATCATTTATGAAAAAATACCTATATATATTAAATAAACCATTACAAAAGGCTTGACTTAATAATCTTATTAACTATTAAATCAAGCCTTTTTCTTAATATATTAATTTAAAAATTAATGTTGAACTATTCCGTAATCTTTATAGCCGAACCAATTGCTATTTTCGTCCCAGAAGAATGATATTCTTGTGCTTTTGGATGTAGGGACATCACTCTATATGCTAAATAAGTTCTCCATTTTCTACATATATATTTGCTTCAGCATATTTTCCTAAAGGATTATAATAATTTATTGGATTTACATATAGTTGCCATGCCTCTTTTTGTTCATCATAACCCATCAAAAGCGACAAATCTGAATCACCCATACTATTTGTACTTCCCGATATAATATAAGCATATTTTCCTGTTTCTGTATCATATACTTGCTTTACTCTTACATATTTTACATTTGGTATTTTTGCAGCATAAATAGGTTCTCCATCTTTACCTGCAATTAAATATCTTTCATTATCTTTTGTTAAGAATGCAATTTGAATGGTTTTATTATTTTCTGGAAAACTAAATTCTATGCCATTGCCTTCTACTTTTCCATATTTATCTGCAGAAACAGAAAATGAACTTGCATATGTTACTCCGACAAAGGCTAACATTAAGCCACAAACTAATAAACAAATACGCATAAATTTCATGATTATGCCTCCCTTATAATTTATAATTTCTGCTTTTACTATACTATATATCTCTAAAAAATCCTTATCCTCAAAGGACAATTTATATATTTTTTTATACTATTATGTACTAAATAAATATTATTAGTCCTGCTTTATTCTCAAAACAAAACCACTATTTAAATATTAAAATAGTGGTTTTATCTTTCATTTATCCAACTCTAACATAATCTGCTGAATATCCTGTAGATACATTATTTAACATCATATAATTAGGATTGTTATTGTCAAAAATTAAAGTATTTATACTACGTCCACCATTTACACTAATAGTAACAACTGTATAATTGCCATCATTAGATACACTTCTTACACTATATGGAGCTTTGCCAAAATCTCTATCTGTTATACTCATTATACTGCCATCTCTACCTTGCCATGTTCCTTCAATTAATTCATACCCACGAGAAATATTTTCTTGATAAGCATAAGCGGATTGCATAGGTATTATCGCTTCACAAAATATTACTGAAAATGCACATAAACCTATTAAACAAAATTTTTTCAATATATTCATTTTTATTCCTCCTTTATCAACTATTATGCTACTAAAAATATTAAAACTCCATAATCCTTAAAGATGAAAAATTTCACTATTAGAAATAAATAAAAAAACCACCGCATAAAACGGTGGTTAATTTTTTATCTCATATTGATGAATTGTAAATCAATACCAAAATCGCCAGCTTTTAAAGTCTGTATAACTGCTTGTAAATCATCTTTTTTCGCACCAGAAACACGAACTTGTTCACCTTGCATTTGTGTATTAACTTTTAATTTTGTAGCTTTTATCGCAGCGATAATTTTCTTTGCATTTTCTTTAGAAATACCCTGTTTAATAGTGAGCATTTGACGAACAGAACCTTTTGCTGCATCTTCGATTTTGCCGAGTTCTAAAGAACGTAAAGATAAACCTCTTTTTGCCATGCGTGCACGTAAAATATCAATGATAGCATTTAATTTATAATCATCTTCTGCTGCAATTTTAATTGCTTTATCTTCTAATTCAATGCTTGCAATACTACCACGGAAATCATAACGCTGAGAAATTTCTTTTTCTGTTTGGTTAACAGCATTGCTCATTTCTTGCATATCAACTTGAGATACAATGTCGAATGAACTATCTTTTGCCATTTATATCACTCCATTTTTAAAATTCGTGCTTATATTTTATCATATCGCCAAATATAAAAAAGGCTTTAAAGACTAACTTTAAAACCTTCTTTTTTCACTATTACTTTTAATAAATTCATTATCATTATTTACAATTATAGATTAGCAAATATCACGATTAAATACGTTTATATATTTTCTCTACCAATGAAAAAATCAACCTATTTAGTTCATGGGAATTTACTCTTTTTAGTAGCATAATAATTCTATAATAAGTATTTTTATAAAAAATTTATCCATCATTTAAATTTATTTTATAAAGGAGTTTTTATATGTATAAATTCTGTACTCATTGTGGAGCTAAAATGCCTAATGAAAATGCTTTTTGCACTAATTGCGGAGCTAAATTTTCACAAATTCCTACCCCACAACAAAATATGGCTCCAACAAATATCAATTATAATACTTCAAATTCTAATACTATGCCACCTTATATGCATAATCAACAAACTCAACAAATTAATAATATGCCAAATCCTAATAATATGCAAATGGCTTCACAAGAATTTGCCATTGGTCAACAATACATGGATATAAACAATCCTCAACATAATTATATTAAAGCAATCAATCACTTTCAAAAATCTTCTTTACTCGGCAATCAAAATGCTAAATTTTATATGGCTATGGCTTATTTGTATCAGGCTATGGATATATTAAAACAAAGTGCGCCTCTACAAAATAATCCTTCGCCATCTGTTAATAATTTTTCTCCTCAAGCACCATTTTTCCCTCAAAATCCTAATAATCATGTCAATCAACAATTTGCTTCTAACCCAAATAATCAAGCCAATCAAAATAATGACAATAGCACCTTAAAAAATGTAGGTAAATATGCAGCATCTGCCGCTGTTGGTGCTGTAGCTAGTTCTATGCTCCATTCCGCTTCTACAGCTAGTGCTGCCCCACATAATACTGATACAAGTCCTCTTCCTGACCTCAATGCACCAATTGATCCTACGGATACAATTAATCAAACAGTAGATTCTGCCAATGACTATATCCAAACACCAGAAGAATTTGTTACCAATGTCGTTGACCCACTAAGTACAGCTAGTGAACAAATAACTCCTTCTAATACAAGTGATGATGGTACAAACCATATTTCTAATCTGGATAATAACTCAGAACTTACTGCAACAGAACAAATTGAACCTTCAGCAGATGCTGATATTTCTTCAGATAGTGGTGAAGAAGATTCCAGTATTTCCGATAGCGTAGGCAGTCTTTTTGATGATTTATTCGGCGAATAATTATAAATTTTAAAGGAGTTTTAATATGAATAAACAGTTAAAATCCCCAAGATTAATAATATTAGTAATGATATTATCTTTAATGAGTGTATTAGTCGCAGGTTGTGGTGATGATAAATATGTACAATCCGTAAAAAATGGAACAATGTATATGGCTCCTAATGCACCTGTAGGCAAAGCTTTTGACCAATTCTTTAAAAATGGCAAATGGAAATCTTTCGTTTCCGATAAAAATGATCGTATTGTAGAATTTACAGGCGAATGTAATTGGAATAATAGACCTGCAAAATTAACTGCTCAATTTAAATTATATAAAGATAATAGTTTTGAATTAGCATATTTAGATATAAATGGCAATCCTACAACTGTTTTAGACGGACTAGATATTATGCAAAAAATTCTACACCAATATAGAGCAAAATAAACTATAAATACTGTAGGTGTAAACAATGGAAAGTGTATTAAAATCATTATTTAAACGTGAATTAAAAGCTATTTTAGCACCTTATGCTGATATTATTTGTGCATTATTTATCATAGCAATTATTGGTTATATCATCTATTATCTTTATAATAAATTTAATGAAAATAAAACTAAAAACAATGTTAATTCTATTGTAAATAATTCTTTAAAATGCCCTAATTGTGGTTTAGAAATATCCCCAGAAGATAGATTTTGTCTAAAATGTGGAACAGCTTTAACGCCCCAAACAGTAAATCCATCACCATCAGAAAAAACCTTTTTAGATACATTACTTCAAATTCTAAAATATACTATTATATATGCTCTCATTGGTTTTGCGATTTTATTTATTTTACTTATTCTCATTGGTGTTATGGCAGAATAAATATATACTTAACATAAAAAATAACCCCAAATAGCAAAAAATAGTATCCGCATCGCCTCGTTACTAAATTAATGATACTTTTTGAAGCGTCCATATTCAAGCCCTCAAATTATTTTCAATTTAATAACGATACGATTTTCAAAACACCACTTTTAAAATCTCATATATTGAAAACAATAATATTTGAAGTAAAATTATTTTAATTAGCCTTATATTATAAATAATGATTATTATAAGAGGTGATTTATAATGTTTATAGTTGGATTTGTACTATTTATTATAGCTATTGAAATACTTTTTCCTGATTCCAACTAGGTATATTGATAAAAAATCAAAAGCAATATATTACCATAATATCAAAGAATAAATCTTCGTAAAGCTATAACAATTTGAGTTTTAACTCTTTTTGTTATAGCTTCTTTATTTCTACTTATAAAGAAAAATCAAACCAATTTTTACTTCTAAATCTTTAAAAATTTTATTATAACCTATATATAAATTTTTTTATAATTGACTTTATCTTTCCTGCCATAACCTCTTATTATTCAATAGAATTATCTAAAAAATTTATATACTCAAATTTAGACAACAAAAAAGGCTTTATGGAAAACCCATAAAGCTTGAATTTACTAGTGGTGCCGAGGCGGACTCGAACCGGCACGTAGGGGACTACGCTTGATTTTGA
>ENA-OQDF01000293-OQDF01000293.1-human-gut-metagenome-genome-assembly--contig:-NODE-293-length-20315-cov-2.178869_pt1 | contig 20315 bp, 17 predicted proteins | sample MGYA00242769_ERZ504597 | MGnify/ENA primary metagenome ERZ504597 (study PRJEB26092, sample SAMD00036305) | human gut metagenome | host: Homo sapiens | study: EMG produced TPA metagenomics assembly of...
CGAGAAATCAAAGTTTTTCCAGGAAGCGGTAAGGTTCATTCCGTAAGTGAACTTGGGATATCCATTGCCTATAACAGTACGGTCGCATCGGTAATCTGCCCGTCACCATTCAAATCAACAAACTTATAGTCGCCGGGCTGGGTAGTCTTGTCCTGATATACACCACTTTCAACTCCCTTTTCAACCGCCAGCCTATTCATTTCATCAATTTCGGCCTGGGTTCTGAAAATGCCTTCTACCTTCCAGCCATAGTAGGAACCTACAGGATAGCCGTTCTGTGTAATGGAGTGGTTGTCCCAGTTGTCGCCATCTTGTGCTGACCCTGACTTGCTGAATATCGGATCGCCGACTTCAATAGCCTCGTTCTTCAGGGTAGACCCATTCAGTCTTATGCCGATATTCCAATCGCTGAAGCTCTTGTTCCACGCAGCAGTAAACTCGAAACCTGAGTTACGGATATGTCCCGCATTAGTATAGACATTGGAGAAACCGGTGGAAGGACGAATCTGGCGATACAGAAGCAGATCCTTTGCGTCACGGATAAAGTAATCGGCAGAGAAAGAAAGCTCATTGTTCATAAAGGCAAAGTCAATACCGATATTTGTCTGCTCATTGGTTTCCCATTTCAGGTTGGTATCAATTTCTTTCTGCTGGGCAATACCGGCACCGTTAATCACACTCGAACCATTAAAGAACCAGTACATTGCATTTGCCGAAGACAACTGTGCTATGGACAAGTTGGTACCATTGCCCGCATTACCGGTCTGTCCCCATCCGGCACGCAACTTCAAGTTACTGAACAGTTCTAAATCCTTAATGAACTTTTCCTCGGAAAGACGCCAAGCTACAGAAGCGGAAGGGAATGTACCATAACGATTGCCGGCACCAAAGTTCGAAGAACCGTCGCGGCGTACCGTTGCAGTCACAATATAGCGGTCGTTCAAAGTATAAGTCAGACGGCCGAAGTAAGAAAGGAATCTTGTCTTCAAATCCAGCCCACCATCCGTTTGCTTAGACGATGGGTCATTGGTCAATGAAATTTTGCGGATGTTGTCTGCCGGGAAATCGTTGGCACTGGAATTCAGCCAGGCACCGTTCGTATCGCTGGTAGAGAAACCGGCCATTGCACTTACGCGGTGATGCTCATTGGACCAGTCATAGTTCAAGAACGCTTCCAGACCGAGTGAAGTGGACTGGCTCTGGTTCAGCGAGAACGAGTCCTTACGGTCTTGAGTTCCAAAGGTTCTATCATTATAGGCTGTATAGCATTATAACCTTTTGTATAATAATTATAACTGGCAATAGTCTTGAAAGTCAACCCTTTGTACAAATCGAGTTGTAGGAAAGCACTAGCAAGCATACGGTCCCATTTATTAATACTGCCGGCAGTCTTGGCAGCAGCAACCAGATTGTCAGCTCCCTTGTTCACGTCTCCATTGCCTTCTTTCTTGTAATGTCCCCAAGTACCGTCGGGCAACACAATAGGCATGGAATAGAAAACACCGTCCTCTACATAATCCATGGTTGGAATGGCTTGTGCATAGTTTCTCAGGTTGCCTCCTCCCATCTTTTCCGAATGTGCATAGTTCAAGTTCAAGCCTACATGCAGAAAGTCTTTCACTTTGTGAGTGATATTAGCGCGTGCCGTCAAGCGTTTAAAATTCGACTCAATCACGATACCCTGGTTGTTCAAATAACCCAGAGATAAGTTGGCTTGGGTATTTTCGCTGCCTCCCGAAGCAGAAAGGTTATAGTTCTGCTGTAATGCCGTGCGTGACATTTCATCCTGCCAGTCAATGCTGTTCAGTCTGCCTATGTAATCCTCGCCATATGCCAGATTGGTCATGGCAATACCGTCATTCTTGACGGCGGAACGTACAGCACTTGCAAACAAGCCCGCATCAGCCACATCAATCTTATTCGAATTGAACTGGAGGGCATAGTTGGCCGAAAAGTTCACCTTTGCCTTCCCCTTACCACCGTTCTTGGTAGTAATCATAATGACGCCATTGGCACCGCGAGTACCATAGATTGCCGTAGCCGAAGCATCCTTCAGAATTTCGATGGACTCTACATCATTAGGATTCAAGAAATCGATGGAAGTTCCTACCTGCACACCGTCCACTACATAGAGTGGGTCGGCAGAACCATTCACGGTTGCCACACCGCGGATACGGATGGAGAAACCTCCTTCCGGGTCACCGGAAGAACGGATGACAGATACACCTGCCGCAGCTCCCTGCAAACCTTGTCCCAAGTTCACCGGATTCCGCTTCATCATTTCCTCCGCATTCACGGAAGCCACAGAACCGGTGAGGTCGGATTTCTTCATCGTACCGTAGCCACAACAACTACCTCATCCAAGGTTTCGGTATCCTCCTTTAAAGTAATTTTCAGAGCATTCATATTCCCGGTTACTTTGACCGTTCGCGCTAGATAACCGATGTAACTGGTCTTCAGCGTAGAACCTACGGGACACTGCAAGGAGAAGTTACCGTCCAATCGGTAATCATACCGTTTGTCGTACCTTCCACAATGACATTGGCACCGATGATGGGCTCGCCTTTCTCATCCACCACTTGGCCCTTCACAGTAACTACACTCTGCTGTACGACAGTGACACCTGCAAACGGCTGTACGCTTGTTGCAAAGAGAGGTCCGGCACATGCCAGCGATACTGACATGATACCCAAATACTTCATCACATTTCTCATAAATACTAAATACTTAGGTTTAACAAATACCCCGGTCATAAGCACATCGGGAAAAAGATATGCGACACAATTTTGTGCCACTATAGAGCACTGCCGTGCCATTGGGAAGGCACATCTGTGCCACCATAGTAACACAGATTTCGGTAACTATATCCCTTTCTCTTCCATACCGGCAGGGGTGAATTCAATATAGATTTCAAAGATTAAGTTCAGAAACTCAGGGAAGTGCCTTCAACCTGGTTCAACAGTTGCGGTTTGGCCTTTCCACAATCCACTTTCACAACCTGAATACGGTTGTCGGCAGGTAGACAAACCAATCCTTCCGCCTGCTTCTTGTCAGCACTGTATACCTTCAGGTTCATTTTGCTCCAATCCATCTCAACAGTGGACTGCGCCAACTTCAGATGAGGAAGTACCGAACCGTCACGTACCAGCATGATTATCGGCAGACTGCCTGCTTCAATTTGGTGCCATCCACCTTCGTAGACTTTCTCTGTCTGGTAGTCTATCCATTTTCCTTCGGGAAGGTAAACTGTGCGGCCCGTCATACCGGATTCAAGCAAGGGGGCAACCAGAATCTGCGAACCGAAGAGATACTCGTCATCCACTTTCCATGCTCCCGGATCATCGGGAAATTCTACAAACAAGGCTCTTAGCATCGGTAAGCCCTTTTCTGTACATTCCTTAGCCTGAGCATACACATAAGGCATCAGACGGTACTTCATCTCTGCACTCTTGCGGAAGACATCCTGCACACGCTTGCTGTCGTACAACCACGGCTCTGTCGGAGGTGCCCCATGCGCGCGGGTATGGGAAGTAAGAAAACCGAACGGTATCCAGCGGCAATACAAGTCCTCCGGAGTGGCTTTTACAAAGCCACCCATATCATGGCTCCAAAAGGAGAAACCGGACAAGCCGAAGGACAAGCCTGCACGAAGCGTACCTAGCAGTCCCGTGTTCGTAGTTGCAGCATCACCGCCCCAATGCAATGGATAACGCTGGGAACCGGCCCATGCGGCACGTGCCCACATTATATTCTCGTTGTGCAACTTCTTGGTTATCTCGGACACTGCCATATCATAACGCACTGGATAGAGGTTATGCTCATACCATCCGCTCTTGCCGGAAGCGTAAATACCGTTCAGTGGAGCAGCCTCGCCGAAGTCTACTTTAATGGCACTGACACCGATATTCAGCAATCCCGCCAGTTTGTCCTGATACCACTTACGGTTTCCGGATTGGAAAAATCGAGCACCACATCTTCGTAGGGAAGTTCACCATTTCCATTTTTCACATACATGTCTTTCTCTATCAGTTCAGAGAAATAACGATTTTAGGAGTGAAATAAGGCAACTGCCACAAACATACATGGAAACCTTGTGACCTCAAATCCTTCAACATCTGCTGTGGATTCTGGAAACGGTTCTCGGAGAATTTATAGTCACACTGCCAGTCCACATCAAACCAGCCGGTATCGAAATGGATAACATCGCACGGATACTTGTTCTTACGGATATTGGCCGCTACATCATAACCTTCCTTTTCACTGAAATAGGTAATACGGCTCATCCACGTACCGAAAGACCACAAGGGGGGCATGCCCGGCTTTCCTACCAAATCGGTGTACTCGTCCAGAATATCTTTCGGCTCGCCGAAGAAAACGAACAAATCCAGGTTCTCGTCACCCATGAACATTTGTTCAGCCCAATATAGGTAGCACCAAAATCACAAGTCACGGGAGCGGATGTATGCATAAACATGCCATATCCCCCGGTTACTCATAAAGAAAGGAATCGGTTTGTACATCTGGTCCGTCTCAGCCCTTGTGGGTCTGTAACAAACAAGTTCACCTTCTGTCCGGCCTTGTTCAGCCAGTGGCAGACTCTCCGCAACCAAAAATCATTTCATCCGCAGTCAAGGTAAATACCGGATTGATGCGGCGGGCATTGTCACTTCCCCGCTTCACAAAACAGAACGGTGTATATTTTACCTGCGTAGAGTCCGCATCACTCAAAGCGGCAGTCTGGCTCAAGATACGTCCGGCTTTATCCTTCAAGACGATTCTCCAGGGATTCTTGTTAATCTGAATGGTTCCATAGTCACTGGAATAGACAATCTTGTCATTCGTCTCGGTAACTTTCCAGCTTCCATCCCTGCCCGGTTCCTTTGCCAACATGATGGAAGCGGCAGGTTTAGGTTCCACCGGGGTCGTTAGCATACGGATACGTACCGTACGCGGAGTTACAAAGTCAATCTTGAATTTGAGGTTAGGGTCATTTTCATAGGCAGTGAAAGGAAAATCGAGCATTCTCATTTTCCGGGGCTGTGCACCGTTGGTATTGAAGGCTTGACGGGGCATCAGATGCCCGCGTTCCAGTTCACCAGCTTCACCCGACTTGGCATCGAATGACTCCAGGTGATCTGCAAAAAACAAAGTATTACTCAAGTCACGGAAATCGGTACTCATGTCCAGAGGTTGGTTCATCAGATACGAGGTACCGTCATTGACATGTGGCTGTGCCAACAGATTGCCGCCGGCAAACAACAGCATCGCCACTGCTAAAAGTTCTTTCTTCATACTATTAGGATTTAAATGATCTTGCCTGCAAATGTATTTTTCTTAAAGGAAACACAGATGCCTTAAAAATGTCTTTTAATATCCGGTTTTGTTTCATAGAACCCATATAGGGTCATTGGAAACAAAATGCATACTATTTTTCACCAAACGGAGGATATCATCCCACGCGAATACGCAAATCTTCCCTTGCTCGTTCGGAGGATTATATTTAAGTTTGCAGTTACAATATTGTTAATCCTTCTAATAAAAGAAAATACATGAAACAACTGCTCCTATTCCTTATATGCAACCTGGCCTTCCTCCTTACTGTTCAAGGTAACTCAGCGGAAATCCCGCCGGCTGTCATGTTCAAGCAGCTCTCTACAACAGAAGGACTCTCCAACAACAGTGTCCGAAGCATCTACAGAGACAATAGGGGATTCCTCTGGGTGGGGACAGAATCAGGACTCAACAAATACGACGGCTACTCCTTCCAGCAGTATTACCAGAACAACTCCGACCTGCCGGACGATGCCATCAGCGAAATTTTCGAAGGACCGGACGACAATGTATGGATAAGGACTTCCAGCGGCTACAGTATCTATAATTATAAGACTGGTAAATTCGACAATGACTATAAACCCATACTCGATGGGCTGCAAATCCCCAGTAAAAACATTCTGAGGATGGGAAAAACCTCCAAGAATGAATTTTGGGCCTACGACTATTCCAAACTTTACATACGAAGCATGGACAACAGCTCCATCAAAGCTATCCACTGGCAGTTGAAAAGATTTCAAGCCTCTATATAGGTGTCCAGTTCATTTATATAATGTACTCCAACGGTACCCTATACAGTATCAGCAAGCAGACTTCCGAAGTCAAGGAAATAGCCATTCCCGCCATCTATAGACCTTTGCTGGAGAATCATGAGCCACACATTTACATAGACCAAAACGAAAACCTATGGGTATACACCTTCCAAAACAGCCTGCTTTTGCACAAGAACAGTTTTACACAGCAATGGGAGAACATCAGCCTAAACAATAACACCCACATACAGTACAATCGCGTGCAACGCATCCTCGACCTGGGAGACGGCAACGTATGGATACTTACCAGCCATATGGGGTTGTTCGTTTACAACGCCCTGACCAAATCTCTTACCAACTTGGTGCACAATCCATTGAAACCGCACACCATTGCCAGCAACAATCTGAATACCATTTACCGGGACAAAGACGGAACCATATACATAGGGAATTTCAAACACGGTATTTCCTATTATAGCCCCATGTCTCAAATCATACTATGCAACAAATCCCTGGAATATGATGATATCCTAACCTTCTGCGAAGACACAAGCCAGGAATCCATTTACTACGGAACAGACGGTACGGGACTAATCCGACGTTCACTGGTGACCGATTCATACGAAAAGATAGCAACTCCCGCCAATATTGTAGTCGACTTATCCATCGACTCCAAAAACCGCCTATGGATAGGCACCTTCCAGAAAGGACTGCTATGCTACTCGAAAGGGCAAATCAAACAATACACGGTAAGTAACAGCCAGCTTCTCGAAAACAATGTGTATACAGTAGAGGTGGACAAACACGGATACATCTGGATAGGTACCATGAAAGGATATATACAGAGGTTAAATCCGGAAACCGGGCAGTTTGACACCATCTTGTACCGTCCGGGAGAATTCTTTGTCCGTGATATGTACTATGACAAAGACAGCACCCTTTACGTAGCAACCAGAGGAGGACTCATTATTATCGATACGGAAACCCAAGCCTATAATATATACGCCGAAGCCAGCCGTTTCAAGGAGAACAATATGCTCACTGTCTATAAGGACAGCCGGGACCTTCTTTGGATAGGACATCCACACGGACTGAGCATATGGAACCAGAAGAACGACTCCATCTACTTCCTTAACCAGAAAAACGGGCTTGCCGCCAATCTCGTCAGAGCCATCACAGAAGACAACAACAACCAAATGTGGATTGGCACCGGCAACGGCATCTCACGAATCAAAATAACAAACGATACATACACCATCGTGAACTACTCCGTAAGCGACGGACTGATATGCAACGATACCAATGTCCACGCCATCCTCAAACTGCAGAACGGCAATATACTGATAGGTACTCCTCAAGGTTACCAGACTATCATTCCACAAGACATCCTGACCACAAGTTATGATGCCAACATTTACCTTACCGACATTGAATTCAAATCCGGAATGCCCCATCCGAACATCCTGAACGGCAGCTCACTTGAATGTGCACAACATCTTTCCTTCACTGAAAAGGAAAATTCATTCACTCTGTCCTTCTCCGCTCTCGACCTGGTGGAAACGGATAAGATAAAATATGCCTATAAGATTCATTCCAACTGGATTTATGCTGAAAACAACAAAGTAAACCTATCCATGCTGACTGCCGGAAACTATACTTTATCCGTCAAGGCATGCAACTCACAAGGCATATGGAGCCCCAACGTCAAGGAACTGAAAATAAAGATACTCCCTCCTTGGTGGCGCACCTGGTGGGCCTATACCATATATACCGGTATCATTTTGTGTATCCTTCTGTCCATTATCCGCAATCTGCGCTTACGCCAAAAGCAGAAACAAATCATGCAGGCCATCGAGGTGGAAAATGAAAGGCAGCAGAAAATCAACAATATGAAACTGCAGTTCTTTGCCAACATAAGCCACGAACTGCGGACTCCCTTGTCACTTATCATCAATCCGCTTGAAGAGTTTTTCGTAGACCATCCCGAATATCGTAAAGGCATTCTGGATATAGTCAAACAAAATGCCGACTATCTGCTGGAATTGATTAACCAACTGCTGGATTTCAGAAAGCTGGATGCCAAGGCTGAAACCCTGAAATGCAAACATGACAACATCCTTATCATTCTGAGTGAAATATTCCACTCTTTCGATCCGATAGCACAGAAACGGAACATCAGCTATAGCCTTACCGCTCCACAACATTCTGTATTCATGGATTTTGACTATGGCAAGATACGCAAGATATGCACAAATATCCTGTCAAATGCATTCAAGTTCACTCCCAATAAAGGAAGCATCTCACTGGATATTGCCGTAAGAGGCACAAATCTGGAACTGACCTTTACCGACACCGGTTGCGGCATAGAGGATGAAGCCAAGGAGAAAATATTCCAAAGATTCTATCAGTCGAGCAAAAACCAGTCGAGCAACGGAGGCAGCGGCATTGGACTGCACATTGTTTCCGAATACGTAAAGATGCATCAGGGTACTGTCTGTGTCAGGGATAACCAGCCTTGTGGTTCTGTATTCCTGATTACCCTACCCCTGCACCAGAACAGTAATGAAACCAAAAACGGAGAACCGGTCGAAGAACCGGAAATAAAGGAAGAATCCCATCCATTCACCATACTACTCGTAGATGACAACTACGACTTCTTGAAATTTCTCTCTGAAGTCTTGCCAGGCAGTATCATGTATTAAAAGCCACAAACGGAAAACATGCACTAAATGTACTGGAAAAGGAAGATATTGATTTAGTGGTCAGTGACATCATGATGCCCGAGATGGATGGTCTGGAACTATGTTCAACCATCAAGAATGACATACGCTACTCCCATATCCCCATTATCCTCCTGACAGCTAAGGCAAGTGAAGAACACCAATTGGAAGGGCTTAGCGTTGGTGCAGACGACTATATCACCAAGCCTTTCAATATGGAAGTCCTCAAGCTGCGCATCAACAAGATTATCGAGATGAACGTCAAACGTCAGGAAATATTCAATCAGGACATTAAAATCGAGCCAAGCCGTATCACCATCACTCCCCTTGACCGGCAGCTGGTGGAAAAAGCCATCCAGATTGTAGAGGACAATATCAGCGAAACCGAGTTTTCCGTCGAGGAGCTGGCCAGCAGCCTGAATATATCACGCAGCTATTTCTACAAGAAAATGATTAAGATAACGGGAAAGAAACCCATCGAATTCATCAGGACCATCCGTATGAAACGTGCACAACAACTCTTGACAGAAAGCCAGATGCAAGTTTCGGAAATTGCATATACCTTGGGGTATAACTCCCCCAAGGTATTCTCCAAACATTTTAAAGAAGAGTTCAACATCAGCCCATCCGAATTTATAAGGCAGCAGGCTGAATAGCAACATTATTTTGACATCAAAGCATCCAACGAAGACACCAACGCCACCAAAGCGGCACTCCAATTAATGGCTATCTCATTGGAAGCATACGAACCCTCCACATCTGCATAAGACTCATCCGGCAGGTTGGAAGCATAAGCAATGCCATCCTGCTGCCCAGGATTGGGACCGCCAACCAGGAAACCGGGAAGAGGTGCCTCTATATCATCCGATGTAGAAAGACGATGGTGCGGATACAGAGGACTCTTCATCCCGAAACCGGTAACATAACAATATCCCGTGGCATTCTTTCCTAAAATGTAGTCCATATTGCGGTAGCGTTCGTCAGGTACGACTTCTCGCCCGTAAGCAAATAGGCGCAAACCAGTGAAGTGGCTTGGTTAGCACACCCTTCGGCAAGGCATCCCCAGAAGAAATCTTTGGCATCGTTGCCGTAAGGAGCATGGAAAGGAGAACGGTCAGCACCCCGCACAGCCTCGACAACATAGTCCAGTAACAGGTCTTTCATGGCATTTGCCAATTCCACGTCTTCACCCTGATATTCCCTGCCCGGTTGCAGCCAGGCAAACACGCCCAACGCAGTGGTATTGCCCCAAGAAGGAGTCTTATATGCAGTCGGCAGATGCTTCTTCACTTGTTCCCGGTAAACGGGCTTTCCCGTAGCAAGATAGAGCTCGGAAGCCGCCCAGAAGAATTCGTCATCGGCACTACGATCACCGTAAGCTCCCGTAACCACGGCAGGTTGATATTGCTTGTTGAGGAGGTCCTGATGATAGAGCGCTTGCGGATGCGCTTCTGCCCAGGCGTAAGCACGTTCGGCAGCCTGTAAAGCCACTGTCGAAAAGCCCGGATAATCCTCTTCGTAAGGAGTAAACAAGGCAGAAGCCTGCGCCAAAGCCGCAGCATAGTCCAATGCCGCCGTTACTGATTTCTGAACCACATAACGAGGCTGCTTACACTCCGTAGGCTTGATGAATCCCTCGAACGAAGGGGTAGTCAGCTTGTGGTAGACTCCTCCGTCGGCAGGGTCTTGCATAGTCAGCATCCATCTCAGGTTATAGTACATCTCGTCCAGCAAATCGGGCGTGTGGTTTCCGCTTTCCGGGATGTTCACCTGTTGACGGATAAAATAATCAGGAAAGCGGGCATAAATCGCCTGCATCAGTCCAATGGAATAGGCGGAGTTCACAATATACTTGTTATAGTCTCCGGCATCATACCATCCTCCCGGAGAAGAAATCACCGTTCCCGCCTTACGTTCCGGCCCGGCAGCATTGGATGTATCAGTACCTTGTCATCGGGATGGCCTGCCGGACGGCTCCACCGACCCGCATAAGTCGCTTCGATGGGCATGCCCGTACGTTGGTAATAGAAAGATTTCAAAGCAGCATCGGCCAAAGGGGACAGTACTCTTTCTTTTATTTCGAATGCCACTGAATCTCCGTTAACCATCAGAAAATAGTTTCCCGGTGCCGTGATGTCACTGAAATCCAATATCGTCCTGCTCTTATCCGACCAAGCAGATGAAGCAATATATCCGGGCTTACCGGAAAATACCCGATTACCCGTGGCTGCATCTACTATGGTAAATTCACGGACCTCACCGGTATTCACCACAGCTACTTTTTCCTGCTGGGGATAGTACCCTAACTGATTCAAACGTATAGTTTCTGAAGGATGCCCTAAAGTGGCCATCCCTCCCAGAACTGTAAACAGACATGTAGTTATATTCATATCACTATTCTTTAGTAATCATTTATATTATTCTATTTCAAAACTATTTATCAGACAATAAGGTAATGAAACTGATGGCCGGCAAGTGTACCCGTACCTGCCCATTCTCCACTTTCACTGCAGTTTCCTTCATGCAGTCTTTTGTATTGGTCACATAGACTTTCAGTTCCTTCACTTCTGCAGGGATACCGGAGATGACCGCCTCGCAATCTGCCCCATTATTGACCATATGGACGGCATATTCCCCACGCACCATATTTCCGAAAGCCGCACAGTTTACGTTTTTCTTGCTGCTACTGACCGGAATGGCCAAGGCATCGGCCGGAGTGGAGGCCAGTTGCTTGATATTCCAGAAACGTTGCGTAGGACGCAAAGGACCTTTGGAACCATAAATGCCGTCTCCCCACAACAACGAATAGTCTGAAGTAAGCTGCCACTGCAAGATGGACAATGGCTGGCAAATGGCACAAATACGCGTATACAGATTGATTTCATAAAGTGCAAACGTCGACTCATTGAATATCTCGGCATAACCATGAGCAGCGGCATCCGTACTACCCTCACCAACCAAGAGTGGTACATTGATCGCTTTGGCAGCATCCGCCCACTTCTTTAACGTAACATCATCACAACCACGCCATGAATGGAAAGAAACTGCACCAATATACTTATGAGTCTCAAGATTGTTCAAAGCAGGAAGGATGAAATCGAAAGTCGTGGCATCCGAATTGTCGCCAAGCAGCATGCGGGTAGGAAGATTCAACCCTGCCAGATAAGCACCGAACTCCTTAATGAAATCTGCATGTTCCTGCGGAGTGTGGAGGACATCAATACCCAAATCCGATTCATTGAACGAGAACATGGAGAACTCAATACCATAATACTGTTTGGCATACAACAGATAATCTGCCATGGATTTATAAATCTTCTCCTTTTTCCGGTTATCCAGACGATAAGCAATGACACCGCCTTGACGAGCATAACTTGCAGGACCTCCGTCAATGGCCCACGCAGGTGGAAACCAGCAGCTTAGTATTACCGGCATTCCCATCGCCTTCAAGCGCTCTGCCATGAGGAGACTTTCCTCCACCCGCTTGTTCAGTCCCCCATTCTGTGCGGTGGCAATAGGGTCGGCTTCCTCTTCCGGTTGCCACAATCTCCACGGAAATTCCACACGTCCATAGGCTACACGCAAATTTTCCAGACAGTAATCTATCACTTTAGGGTCGGCAGCAGGATTCTGCAGGCGGAAATTCCCTCCAAAGCCTGTAAACAGACTGCCCGGATTCTGCATATCCAATATAATTTCCGCGTCACTATGATCTATCACTCCGGAAGCATGCAGTGCCATGGACAATGCAGTTCTCTCAGCCTTTTTCAGAGTCGGCATCAGCGAGATATAAACTACGGTACCGGTGGATTCTTTTTCAACCGTGGCCTTTACAGACTTATTGAACTTGAATTCCAACTTCCTATTAGCCGAAGTAACGGTCAGCTTCCTGCCACTTGTCCTTACTTTGGCATCAGCGTAGTTTTCCGGACTTAAAGCAATACAGTAATAGGCTGTCTGGTTCAAAGTAGTGTCCGACAGCGCATCAATAGAAATCTCCACCAAGCCTTTTCCCTTATCAGTCACTTTCTGATGGAACTTTACACCTCGCAGAGTAGTCGTCACTTCCTGCATATCCCCCTCACGATGGAAAACGGGACGGACCTGCTTCTCCTTTCCGGTAATCTCCATATCCCCTTTCAAGGTTCCGACACGCAGGGACGACTCAAAGTCTATCAATTCACCGTCTACACGGACACCCGTGATATTGCTCCATGCCATCACTTCCGTCTGGGCAGAAAGCGGCAGAGACAATATGCCACACAGCAATGCAGCCATTCCCAACTGGAAAATTCGTAAATTCTTCATTATATCAAATATATAAAAGGTTGTCATTTCAGTCTTGTATCAATCTCAAACCCCATACGGCTGTTATGATAAGGACAATTCCACATACTTGCTTTAGGTTCCTTGTAGCGGGGAGTCCCATCTTCCAGCACAGTTCTGAACCATTCGCCATACTCCTTGTCTATCATCCGTGATTTGATGAAGTTCCAGGTACGGACGGCACTGTCCAGATAAGATTGTTCACCGGTCAGCTGCCAGGCATTGATGCATCCTACACAGTTTCCGCCTGGCACCACCAGGAAGCATCCTTCCTGATTTTGTCCTTATGCCGTTCGTACATCATAGCGCCCATCGAGTTGATGCCCTCTTTCAAGGAGCGTCTGCAAGTTCCAAAGCCACTTTCCTGCATTTCCCGATGACCTCCGGGTCACCCAGAGCTTCTGCAGCTTCCGTCAGCAGCCAGGAAGTTTCGATGTCATGCCCGTAAGAGTCGATGTCATCCAGATTGTTCCAGTTTGAATCACAGTATAATATCAGGTGATGTGTTTGTGAGTTATACAGTTTGGTTGTTATCAAGTTTATCACTTTTGCAAGGCGCTCGCGAAGGCCGTCATCTTTCCATACTTTATATAACGCTGTGTATGCCTCCAATACATGGATATGGGTATTCATTGTTTTGGTGGCAACACCATCTCCATCATATCCCAACTTTTGGGGAGTTCCCCATTCGCGGGTAAAGGATTCTATATAACCGTCGTTTACGGGATCTTTGATTTTGCTCTCCACGGTCCGGTAAAGCTCTATGGCTTTTTGCAGGCTTTCATTGTTGCCTGTTGCTCTGAAATGTTCGGACAAACCGTAGATGGCATAAGAGCAGCCGTAAGTCTGCTTGTCCGTATCCAGTGGAGTACCGTCTGCTTTTATCAGCCAATATACGCCTCCATACTGCGGGTCGATGAAGTGGTCTATGAAATAGCGTTGCGCCCTGTCAGCCAGTTTGCGGTAGGCAGCATCGCCATACATCCGATAAGCGGTTGAAAAAGTCCAGAGGATGCGGGCATTCAGTACGCCTCCTTTGGGAACATCCGCTATCGGGGCACCGTCACGTCCCAATGAACCGTAAAAACCTCCGGAAGGGTCTACACTGTATTTTTCCCAAAAAGAGAGGATATTCTCTTTCAAGTCTGAGGTTATCTCATCTTTTAAAATCTTATCCGCGTGTGATTGCGCTTTTAGGAAAGGTGCAATCAGCAGCCTACTACAATCAGCAGAAAAACGGGAAATAGGTGTCTCATAATGTAGCGATTTAAGAAATTGGCCATAGTTACACTGCAAATTTACAAAAAAACAAGTTGTCATTACTCATTGCCATCCTTTTTCAAGGGATACAATTGGTTCCGATAAAGGTCATTTTTGGGTACTGAATCCTTGTTTTGTCAAACACTGGCCTTTGTCGGCTCAAACACTGGCGTCTGTCGGCTCAAAGTCCAGTGTCTGTCAGCTCAAACACCAGTGTTCGTCAAGTGCTACAATATCTGCCCCAGAAACATAGGCAAACACCGGAAAAAGATACATTTTATAACGTTATTGGCTACAAACAAAAACCATCCGTTTCCTTTTTAGTCCGTATATTAGTGGAGAATTCTGTAACTCAAAAATAGATACTATGAGAAAGAGACATTTTCTATTCGCATCCGCCCTGGCACTGCTCTGCAGTAGCGGTGCACTGCATGCACAAGATTTCAAGCTGACATCTTCCGGTTATTTCAAGAACCAGGGAGTAGACGTCATGGCTTTTGATGACATCTATCCCGAGGGACACCAAGGAGGAGTATGTATCATCATGAATGGACACCGCGTAGCAACGAATGGAGACATCCGACTGGAAGCCACCCCCGGACAATGGCAGCCCGTACCGAAACAACTCGACCGGAAGCTCGGCGACAACAGCATCACCGCTACGCTCTGCTATCCCGACTCCTCACGCCACCTCACCGGATTCAACCCGATGATTTACCCGGATCTCCACCTTATATATACGGTACAAGTGGAAAGCAAAGGTAAACACATAGAGGTGACCGTAGACCTGGACCGCCCCATTCCCCAGGAATTCATCGGAAAAGTGGGCTTCAACCTTGAATTCTTCCCGGGTTCCCTCTTCGGCAAGCCCTGGATTATGGACGGTCAGAGCGGCATCTTCCCGCAACAACCCAACTCCCCCCTAATGACAACCCAACCCAACTATCTGCATACGGGAAATTATCATGACGGCAAGCAATCGCTGGCAGACATGGACAACTGATAGGAAAAGGTTACAGCCCGATTGTGGCCGACGACATCATCAGCGAACCTTATGCCAAAGGCCGTAAGTTTACCTCCCGCCCCGACGACCCTTACAACAAAGTAACCATCGAATCATTGAGTGGTGACCTACAACTGTTTGACGGGCGTATGAACCACAATAACGGCTGGTTCGTACTGCGCAGCAACATAAAACCGGGTGTCACCAAAGGGGTCGTCAAATGGATTATCACTCCGAACGTAGTGGCCGACTGGATGTATCAGCCGGTTATCCAGACTTCACAGATAGGTTATCATCCCGCCCAGGACAAGGAAGCCGTCATCGAAATGGATATACGTGACAATAGAAAGGAAACGGCACAAATCATCCGTATCGATGCCGACGGCGAAAAGGTTGTCAAGAACGTCACTCCTGCCGACTGGGGTAAATTCTTGAGGTATAACTATCTGAAAGTAGACTTTACAGATGTAAAGGAATCGGGGCTTTATAAGATTAAATACAATACCTCCGTGTCTCCTATCTTCCGCATCGACAATGACGTATATGCCCGTGGCGTATGGCAACCCGTACTGGAATACTTCCTTCCCGTACAGATGTGCCACATGCGCGTCAACGAGAAGTACCGCGTATGGCACGACTGCTGCCACATGGACGATGCCCGGATGGCACCGGCACACAATCATATCGACGGCTACGACCAGAAAGAGGGCCTGTCCAAATTCAAACCGGGTGAAGTGGTTCCCGGAGTGAACATAGGCGGCTGGCACGATGCCGGAGACTTTGACCTCCGCATCGAATCCCAAGCCGGAGAATCCTATATCCTGGCACTGGCCTACGAAGCTTTCCACCCGAATCTCGACGTGACTTCCATCGACCAGATAAACCGTGTGACGGAAATCCACCAGCCCGACGGTAAGAATGACCTGCTGCAACAAGTAGAGAACGGCGCCCTTACGGTAGTCAACGGCTACCTGGCACTGGGACGTCTCTACCGGGGAATCATCTGCAACGACCTTCGCCAATACGTACTTCTGGGTGATGCCGCCGCCATGACGGACGGAAAAATCGGTAATGAAGACGACCGTTGGATATTTACAGAGGACAACCCCGGACGAGAACTGTCGACAGCCGCCCAACTTGCTGCCGTATCACGCGTATTGAAAGGCTTCAATGATACATTGAGTGTACATTGTCTCGACATTGCCCGCAAAGTATATGCTTCTACCGAAAGCGGCAACAACAAAGCCTTGTTCCCCAAAGTGCAGGCAGCCGTAGAGCTGTACCTCACCACGGGCGAACAACCCTATATGGACTTCATCCTGGACAATAAGGAGCTCATCATCAAGCAGATAGGCCGCATCGGCTGGTACACGGCACGCGTAGAACAACAGTTTGCACAGATGAAGAACAAGAAAGCCAAAGCCTTCTCTACCGCTTTCCGCAAAGCTCTGGCCGGATACAAACAAGAACTGGACAAGCAAGTGCATGAAACTCCTTATGGCGTTCCCTACCGTCCGAATATCTGGGGTGCAGGCTGGGATATACAGCGTTTCGGCTTCCAGCATTACTTCCTGACAACCGCCTATCCGGAAATATTCCCGAAAACACCGGTATTCAATGCCCTCAACTTCATCCTCGGATGCCACCCGGGTTCCAACCAGGCTTCCTTCGCCTCGGGTGTCGGCGCACAATCGGCCACTGTGGGCTACGGACTGAACCGCGCAGACTGGTCGTACATTCCCGGTGGGGTCATTTCCGGCACGGCGCTTATCCGTCCCGACTTCCCGGAACTCCTCACGTTCCCGTTCCTCTGGCAGCAAACTGAGTATGTGCTGGGGGGAGGTTCATCCCACTATATGTTCCTGGTACTTGCAGCACAGCAGTTGCTGGAACAATAAGAAAGACAGAGAGGGGGAACAAAACCCTCTGGATGTTTTCTTTTAGGCGCGATTACACGGATTTCACGGATTTAGTTTACTGCATCCGTGTGATTCCGCGTAACCCGCGCCCAATATTATAGTATAATGAAAGTGTTTATATACTTTTCACTCTTTCACCAATTATCCGTACGGAACGGAATGGTAGGCAGTTCATTCCCGCCAATCATCGTACCAATCTGGAAATCATGGAAACAGTAGCGCACGCTGACGGGATGGGATACCTTTTCTGAAGAGATTACCACTTCATTCGTCTGCCAGTGCAGCCATACTTTGTCGGCAGGATGGAATACGCGGTCTTCACCGGCCACTTCGAAACCGCGAAGGTCATAGTTGCGACAGATACCCATTTCCAAATGGTCGAAGGAAACCCATGCTTCACTGCCTTTAGCAGTCCATGACTTATATTGTGGGCCGAAACAGTGTATCTGCTTCAATCCATAGGTAAGGTTCAATGCCAGATAGCTCAAGCGTTGACCTACCTTTGTCTTGTTGCGGGGATGGATATTGTATATCTCATAAGGCTCTACAAGGTCGTTTGTAGAAATCATGGCACTGTTCGGAATCAGGCTTTGGGCACGGAATTGCGCTTCACGTAGGTAAGCAGCTTTCTCTTGCTGGGTACCTCCATAGGCGTACGGCGCTATTTCGGCAAAGTAGAAAGGCAATTCGCCCAGTCCCCATTCTTTGCGCCACAGCTGCACCATATCGGCCAGACGCTCGGCGTATGTTTCATGACGGCCTACGTTAGACTCGCTTGATACCAGATGAATCCCTTTATGGTATAGTTCTGAAGCGGCTTCAGCATGGCATTGTACATCAGCATGGGGCGGTGCATGGGGTGCAGGCGTTCGATGGAATCGGGGTTGAGGGAAATGTCCGGATAGTTTTCCAGCAACTCCCGGCTTATCCAACCTTCCACAGTGGCTCCACCGTAGGCACTGCTGATGATACCCACGGGAATACGGAGGCACGGCTCAGTGAAGTTGCGAAATAGTAAGCTGTTGCACTGAAATCGGGTGCGGTCTCGATGGAGGAGAGGTTCCAACTACCTTCGCAGTCTGTTTGCGGTTCATACGTCTGATGCTTGGGAACGGTGAACATGCGCACACCCTTATTTTCGGCAGAAGCTATGATATCATCCACCCCATTCATGATGCAACAGCCGGCAAAACCTTTCAAGGGCATTTCCATATTACTCTGACCGGAAGCAAGCCATACTTCACCGATTAGGACATTCTTCAACGTAGTTTTTCTCCATCATCAAAGTTATCTCATAAGGCGTGTATCCTGCTGCCGGAGTTTTCACGGCAAGCAGCCACGTCCGTCTTTATCGGCACGGCAAGTGGAGGTTTGTCCGTTCCACGAGGGGGTTACACGTACTTCTGCCTTCGGCGTTGCCGTTCCCCACAGTTTTACTTCCGTCTGTTGCTGAAGAACCATATTGTCACTTACCAGTGCAGGCAGTTTTACCTTGGCGCCCAATGAAGCGGCGCAGCATAATAGAATCAATGCAAGAGTTTTACTTTTCATGGCATATTTGTGTTTACTACTTATTCAGAATTCAATAACGTGAGCAAAAATAGGGCTTTTTGCTCACGTTCATCCTTTTTCAAGTCAAGTTTACATCGCATTGTTCCGCAGCAATCGTAGGAATCAAGTCATCTTTAAACCTACAATAGAAGCTATCAACGTAGTAATAAAGAACAAACGGATGAAGGAAACCGACTCATCAAAGAATACAATCCCCAATATTACCGTACTTACCGCACCTATCCCCGTCCACACGGATAGGCCGTCCCGATAGGTAACGTATGCACCGCCTTGGCAAGCAGCAACATACTGATGGCCAGACAGACAAGAAAGCCTGCACCCCAAAGATAATATTCCGTACCCGTAACGCCTTTCATCTTTCCCAGACAAAAGGCAAAGCCTGACTCAAACAGTCCGGCTACAACCAAAATAATCCAGTTCATACTCAATTCTTCTGTTTCATTATACATTTAAAGAGGGAGCAAAGATAACCTTTCCCGTACTCCTGCCACTTTACATTTGATAAGAAGCACCGGATAAGGTCGAAAATCGTATCTTTGCCACACTAAGAACCAATACTTGCCTGATAATGAACAAATACGATATTATCCATACCATATATCCAATGCCAAAGGCATCTGTCGACAAGCTGGTGGAGAACATCACGGAAGTGGCTTACCCCAAAGTTCCCTCATACTGGAAGCCGGAAAGACGGAGAGAAACATTTTCTTCGTCGGAAAAGGTATTGTCCGCGCCTACGTGGAAGCGAAAGGTAAAGAAATCACCTTTTGGATTGGTGCCGAGGGAGCCACAGTCGTTTCACTGAAAAGCTACATCGCCAACGCACCCGGTTATGAAACCGTGGAATGCATGGAGGACGTCATTCTTTACGTCTTGAAACAGAGTGTCCTGGCAAGATTGTTCCAAGAAGACATCCACATCGCCAATTGGGGACGCAAGTTTGCAGAGACAGAATTCCTGCAGACTGAAGAGAAATTCATCCCCTTGCTGTTTACTTCCGCAGCCGAACGGTACGAAGTACTGCTGAAGAATAACCCGGAACTGCAGCAAAGAATCCCGCTGGAATGCCTTGCTACGTATTGGGGATTACTCCGGTGAGTTTGAGCAGAATTAGGGCGGGGATTGGAAAACGACAAGGCTGAATAGAAATAAAAGAAAAGAAATTATACATGAATATATAATCTGTATATTTGTCATTAAATCAAGAACAAGCAGCCCATAAAATCACCTTTTCAATACGGCACATTGGTCGATAAAGGGGAGCAGTACATATTCTCCAACCCGGTATTTGAGTTGTGGTTCAAAGAGGGAGTATTACTGAAAGACTCTAAATTCACTAACTTGCAACATAAACAAAAACAATTACACAAATAAATAAAACATTTATATTTTGGATTGCTTATGAGCATCTTAATGACTGGTTGCGCCTGAG
>ENA-OQDF01000294-OQDF01000294.1-human-gut-metagenome-genome-assembly--contig:-NODE-294-length-20287-cov-2.053224_pt1 | contig 20287 bp, 30 predicted proteins | sample MGYA00242769_ERZ504597 | MGnify/ENA primary metagenome ERZ504597 (study PRJEB26092, sample SAMD00036305) | human gut metagenome | host: Homo sapiens | study: EMG produced TPA metagenomics assembly of...
GGTGAAACTGGCCTCGAGGCGTAAAGAGGTAAACAATGAAAGTTAAAACTTTAATTGAATTTAAAGACCTCAAGGAAAACAAGATGCGTAAGGTAGGAGATGAATTTATCGTCTCTAAAGCGCGTTTTCAGGAAATATTGAAAGCTTACAAAGAGCCACTTGTTGAAGAGGTTAACGAAACCAAGGAGTAAACATGGATAGAGATCAACTTTTCGATCTCGTTAAAGTGGTACTCAGAGTTTCAGGGGAAATTTACGACGTAGAGGTAAATATGCTTATAGATGCCGCTATTGAAGATTTGCGGCGCGTTGGCGTTAAGGAAGATTTACTAAAAGAAGATTTTCCACCTCTCGTCGTAAAAGCAATATGCAGTTATTGCAAAGCGTATTTCGGCTTCGATAACGACGATGCTGCAATGTTTTCAAATAGTTATCGCCAGATTGCTTGTGACCTCATGAATAGCAGTGCAAATGAATGCGCTGGTGATGAAAATGAGGTTTAACTCACAAGCAACGCTACTTAATGTTTCTACTTCATTTGATGAAAACGGATCACCTGTTGAGACAACAGAAAAGCGCGATGTCATGGTGAATGTGTTCAATCATTCAGGAGATGCAAGCCTTGCTGCTCGTGCTCAAGGTTTGCGTCTTGAAGCAGTTATTCAATTGCGTTCGTGCGACTACCATGGTGAAGAACGCTGTATCTTCCGTGAAAAAGAATATGAAGTTGAAGCTCCTAATAACACAGGCGAATTTACGCGTCTTACGTTGGTTAGGAGGTTAAATAATGGGTAAAGAAAACATTGCAGTTGGAATAGATGGATTTGAAGCAGCTCTTACAGGTATCTTGAATGATATTGACTACGATGTTTCAGAGTGTCTGCAAAAGCCTGTTAAACACACACTTAATATGGGTAGACGGCAGCTTAATAGGGAATCCCCTAAAAAAACTGGTCGATATTCTAAGGGCTGGCGATACACCATGAAAGGCAAGGGCAAATCAGTATTGGTGAGGTTGGTAACGCTGATGTTCCTGGCCTTGTTCACTTACTCGAAAAAGGTCATGCTAAAGTCGGCGGAGGACGTGTTGCTGCAATTCCTCATGTAGCACCTGTCGCAGATGATATGTTTGATGAATTGGAAGATGCAATAGCAAAGCTATTGATGATGCATTATGAGCATGAACCCAGCTAAGGTTGTTTCGACTATTAAATCATGTGGTATTGAATGTGCACACCTTGCTTCCCAGAAGGCTCCGCACCGCCTCTTCCTTGGGCTGTTTACTATCTTGATTACACTGATAACTTCACGCAGATAATTCAACGTGGGATAGAAAGCCTTATTGGATTGTTGAGCTTTACGAAAAGACTAAGAATGTTGATCTTGAGTTATCGATAGCACAGGCGATAGAAGATGCTTTTGTGTCTCCGCCTTCCATGGAAGAGACTTGGATAGAAAGTGAAAACTGTCGCATGACTACATACCGCTTTACCGAAATTTAATTATTAGTATTTCATTCGCCGCCCTGATGGGCGGCTTTTTCATGTTAGGAGAAAAATGGCTGATACCTCTCGTCCCGTTAAATACGGTTTGACTAATGTTCACTACGCTGTATTAGGTAATGATGGTGAATATGAAACACCAGTACGCATTTATGGCGGTGTTTCTTTGACCATTTCCCCAGAAGGTGATTCTTCTACCTTCCATGCCGATAACCAGCCTTACTTTGTACAGACTGTTAACTCTGGCTATACTGGCACGCTTGAGATTGCCTATGCAGAAGATCAGTTCTTGCAGGATGTTTTGGGCTATGAAAAGACCAGAATGGTATGCTTGTTGAGTTTACTGATGCAACTCCTGCAACCTTTGCATTGATGTTCGAAGTTTCCTCCAATGTAAAACCGCAACGTACCGTAATGTATGCTTGCACGCTTTCTCGTCCTCAGTCCGACGCTAACACAACGTCTGACACCATTGAACCAGACACCGTATCTTTGGACTTCACTGCAATTGCTGTTGAACTCGAATACGGTGATACCACTCGCCCAGCTGTTAAGGGTACGCTCACACTTACTGATACTTCTAAGACCGCTTACAACAGCTTCTTTACTGCGGTACCTACTCCAACTGCAATTTCTGCGTAAGGTAGGTGCTCTCAATGAAGGTAAAAATTGGCGATACTGAAAAAGAAATCATTCTTTCGGTAGAGACTCTATCTATCTATGAAGAGGAGTTTAACCGCGATTTGATCCAGGACTTCTTTGGCAAGGTTGATGTTCGAAGGGGAGATTTGAAGGACATCGCCGAAGAAGCAGTGGGCGATGGAGAAAAAGAAGATGAAGAGGTTGAAGACTTAAGTGATGACGATTTGCTCTTCACAATCGATTACACCTCCACTAACTGGACAAGTATCACTCGTGTTCTTTGGGCGGCACTTCGCACAGCAGACCGCTCTACACCTTCCTATCTTTCCTGGATTAAAACACTTGGCGCAATCAATCTAAACACCATTAATGCTCAGATAACGCCTGAGTGTATGCGCCAATTTTTTCGTAAAGAAGAGGGCTAATAAGAGAAAAAAGGTGGGGCTGATACGCCCCACCCGTATACCTCTTTGTATTTACTTGGGTTGAGATTAGGTTTTACCACCCAAGACTTGAAATACATGTCCCTCGATCAACTCATATTCTTCGCTGAGGAATTCAGCTCAGCAAACAAGTCTGAAAATACAAACGAACCTAGAGAGGCAACGCAAGCGGACATTGACGCTTTCCTTGCTTGAGGTGGAAATAAATGGGTGAATCATATCGCGGCCTTACTATTAAAATCGGAGCTGATAGCTCTGATTTATCTAAGGCTTTACGTAACGCTAATTCTGCAATCAGGCAGACGCAAAGTGAGCTGAAGAAAATCAATCAAGGCTTAAAGTTTGATTCGACAGACACTATGCTCATTTCATCCAAGATTAATGAGTTAGGTCAACGTTCACAGCAAGCACAAGCACGTCTGGCTCATTTACGCGAGACTCTTAAATCTTTAAAAGGTACGCAAGTTGAAAAACTTGCAAATGAATCTCAAAACCTTGCTCTTGCTGCAGAAAATGCGCGAATGCGTTATGCCCGTATTGATGAGGAATTAGCAAAAACATATAACGCTCTTGCAAAGGTAGCAAAAGAAAATAGTCTTGCGTTTGATAGAAACGATATTGAAGGTTCTATAAATGCATTAAAACAATACGGTCTTATAACCGATGATCAAATAAGCAAGATCAAAGAATTAAGACAAGCACACAATGAAGCGTTTGACAGTAATGAGATACACAAGCAGGCGCTTCAATACAAAGACCTTACCATTGAAATTCAACGAGCAGAAGCAGAAGTAAAAAACTACGTATCTGCCAAGCGGCGCTTAAGAGTTCTTCATTTGACAAACAAAGAAGCGACTTGAAATCGTTGCGAAACGAACTCGACAACATGAGCGGCGTTTCAAAATCACTAAAAGACGAATTTAATGCATTAAGTGAATCATTAAAATTCAACCCTAAAGATACTGAAGTTGCTAACGAAACGCTAAGGAATATTAAAGAGCAGTCGGAATTAGCAAAAGACAAAGTTAAAGAACTGCAAAAGGCAATTAAGAGCCTTGAATCATCTGGCATTTCCGATGCTGGTAAGTCAACAAGGGAAATCGCGCAAGCAGCGCAGCAAGCGCAAGCAAAATATGAGAAAGCCTCCCAATCCGTTGCCGAGCTATCAGGCGAACTTCAAAAAGCACGTGAGCACGCTATACAGCTTGAATCTGCATCAGGCAAGGGCAGCACGGAATACAAAGAGCAACAAGCTCAAGTGCAAGCATTGGAGTCTGAGTTAAAGCAATTAGTAGAGGTTCAGGAGCAGGCAAGTGTTGCGCTTAATACTGCTCGTGGAGAGGAAGAACTTCGTCAGTTAAGGACGGAAGTTGCCGCTACTAACGCAGAGATAGGAAAGCTTTCCTCTGAGCAGGCAAACTTAACAACTGTTTCAAGGGTTTCAAATTCTGCGTTGAAGTCTGTTGGTATGACGGCATATGCAACTGTATCACCTGCGTTTATGCAAATGGGTTACTACTCGATTGACGCAGCAGACCAGATTGACAGTGCCTTCCGAAACATGAAAAAGACAGTAAATGGCACTGAGGAAGATTTTGATAGTTTGCGCGAAGCGGCGCTTGAGTTTTCACGTACCAATGCAGTATCTGCAGACACCATATTAAACATTGAAGCAATGGGTGGACAACTTGGTATTGCGGTAGAGAACCTTGAGGACTTTGGTACTGTTGTATCTAACTTGGATATTGCTACCAACATGGATGCAGATACCATCGCTGAAAACTTGGTCAGTTAAACGGCATTATGCCAGACATCAACGATAATTACCAAGCATTCGGTGATTCCCTTGTACGTCTTGGTAATAATATGCCAGCCCAGGAATCAGCGATTATGGATATTACGTCCAGAATTGGTTCTATGGTTCTATTGTTGGCATGACCACGCCAGAAATTCTTGCATGGGCAACCGCGATTGCATCAACTGGTCAAGGTTCCGAATCTGCTGGTACAGCAATTTCTAACACTATGTCGGATATTGAAACAGCGGTATCTTCTGGTGGTGATAAGCTGCAGGCGTTCGCTGATGTAGCTGGTATGTCAGCAGAAGAATTCGCTACGGCATGGAACGAAACCCCATCTGATGCAATGCAGGCTTTTATTGAGGGATTAAAGCGCATCAATGAAGAGGGCGGCTCTGTTGATGGTACGCTTCAAAACTTGGGTATTACGGGAGTTCGTCAGAAACAGGCGCTTCAAGGTCTAACTCAAACGTGCGATACCTTAAACGATTCTCTTACCATGTCAGAAGATGCTTGGAATGGTGTAGGGGACGAATGGGGCGAAGCAGGAGACGCGGCGCGTGAGGCAGGACAGAAATCTGAAGGTTTTTCAGGTACACTCCAAATCTTGAAAAACAGTGCAAACGAATTAGGCTATGAATTCGGACAAGCTCTGATTCCATTTATGCAGATAGCAACAGTTGCTATTCAGGAACTAACCGACATGTTCGCTGATGCTCCAACCCCGATCAAGAACCTGATTGTTGTTCTTGGCTTGTTGGGTGTAGCGTCTGGCCCTGTAATTACAGCGTATTCTTCTTTATCTAATATCTTTCAAGAACATAAAAAGAATGCAGCAGCGGCTGCAGCAGCGCAAAAGACTATGGCTGCATCTACCGCAACAGCGACCACAAGTGCAACTGCTGCATCTGGAGCCTTTAGTAAGGCTAATATCCAAGCTAAAGCAATGGCAGTAGGCACTAAGGCAGCAGCAGTAGCTATGAATGCATTAAAAGTTGCTGCTGGAGTCGGAGCTTTGGTTGCGTTGCAGCTATTATTGAAGCTCTTGGTGATGCTTATACCAATGCGCAGAACTTTGAAAAGGCAACCACTGCTTAACACAGCAGTTAGGTCTATTAATACAGCACAAGCTCAAACAAGTCTTGACGAGCTTTCTGGATCGGCAGACAGCACAGCATTATCGCTCGAGGATTTAATTGCGAAGCAAGCAGAGCTTGCGGATACAATTACGCAGCGCAACCAAGAGGTTGTAAACAGCCAAGGAATGCTTGAGGGCTACCGTGATGTAATTAATCAGCTAGCTGGCTCTTCTGACCTTGCCACCGAGGATGTCGCTCTTTGCAAACGGCGGTTGATGGCGTTAATGACGTATGCGGTAGCAATTACGAAGTTGTTCAAAACGCTGCTGGCGCTTGGGTCGTCATGAAAGACGGAGTAGAACAGACAACTGGTGCTGTTAATGACTACATTGACGCAATGTCCACTCAGATGGAAATTGAAGCAATGCAGTCAACTTATCAAGACCTATACAATCAGAAAGCTGAAGCACAAAAAACTCTTACAGAAGAAACGCAGAAATTAAATGATGCTCAAAGCAAATTGGCAAATTCCTCGAATTTGAGCAATGAAGAGCTTACTACCTTAAATCAAACTGTTGAGTCTCAAAAAGAAAAGGTAGAGCAAGCACAACAAGCTTATGACGAGCTTAATGGAAGTCTTGGAAAGCAGAGCAGCAAGCTACATTGTTAAAAGCTGCGACCCTCGAAGGGGCAAGTGCAAATATGCAATTTGCTGGCTCAAGCGATACCTTGCAAAATGCGTTAATGATAGCAAGTGGTAATTCGATTGACTTCATTACCGCATGTGATGACATGGGAATTTCGCTTGAAGATTAGCAGCTACTAATGAAGATGCTATGTCGCAACTCGCTTCATCTTGGGATGGCAATGTAACCAGTTTGCTTTCGAAAGCTGATGAATTAGGCGATCAATTACCGCAAGAAACTAGAGATGCAATTTTGCAAGCTGCCGCATCTATGGTTAACGCTTCTCCATCCATGGTTTCAGCAGCAGCAAGCGCATGTGATATGTCAAACGCTGAATTTATTGAGTTCGCTCAAGAAGCAGGCCTATCTGGCGATGATGCGATGCGAAATTTCATTAACGAGATGAATAGTGGAGCGCCAGATGCCCAAACAGCAGCACAGAATGTAAAGGATGCGGCATACACCAAGCTTAATGAGTTTTCTAGTCAAGCCTCTAATGCTGGTGATACATCAGGATTTTCGAATAAGATTCGTCAGGGTTCAGGTTCTGCTTCAAGCGCAAGTAGTAGTCTTGCTTCTGCTGCTAGCAACCCCCTGTATAATCTTCAATTTTCTTCAAGCTCATGGGGTTCTCACATGGCTTCAAACTTCGCGGCAGGAATTAGATCGGGAGCAGGAGTAATTAGCGATGCGTCTAGCTATGTCGCTAGTGTCGCTTCTAGCATCCTAAAGCACTCTGTTCCAAAAGAAGGCCCATTACGTGAGGGCGGTAAAGGTGAAGCATTATGGGGCAAACATCTCGTTGAAAACTTTGCTAACGGGATGATTGCATCTGCGTATTGGTTGATGATGCAGGCAGACTGGTTGCATCAAATGCAAAAGATGCTCTAAGTAATGCTATTACCAACCAGTTGTTGAAGTCAAAGCACTTATTACTGACATGTCGCTAGCTGATAGTGCACAACTTCTTTTACCAACAGAAGCGTCGGCAATAGTGGAGCGAGCACGTTTTGCTTCTGCGGCGGCAAGTGCTGCTGTGGCATCCAATGCAATTAGTAACAACACTACTAACAACACATCAAGCACTGTCATATACCAAATAGGTGATGTTCATGTACCCGAAAATTCAGAAGGCTCTAGGGCTTTAGAAGAGTTTGTTGATTGGGTTCTACTTAACAAGGGGGCGATGTAGTGCAACCAGTAATTATTGCTCCTGTGCCCATCATTTTGTTTGAAGATGGAGAAGTGGAGATTCACGCAAGGTTTAGATCTGAATTTGGCGCTCCACTTCAAAGCGCAACTGTCGGTATAGGTACTGAATCTGGGGGTTTGGTAAATTGTACAGTTTCGGTAGATGGTGAAGAAATATATGCAACAGGCAACCTTGCTGATATTCAGTCATCGATGAAGATTTTTCACTCGGTGACGAGGTGCGAATTGTAGTTAGAACAAAAGAGCTTGAACAATGGTCGGAAACTGAATATAAGGCTGTTTCAGCTGGTAATCCTACCGTTGAGGTTGTTAGCGGTCATGGAACATTAAACGGTTTTCCGCATACAATCCAATGGGATTATTCGGATTTCGATGGATATTTTCAGTGTGAATATGAGCTTAAAATAAAAGGCTCAAACCTAATGGGAGAAGTTGTAATTAGTGAGTATTCAAATAGCAATTCATTAAGCATTTCTGGCAAAGAAATAGCATTTGCTTCTTCTATTGGTGGCACTGTAGAAAAATTAGAATGCGAACTTACGGTTTGGTCTACATCAGGATTATCTGCAACAGCAAGTTTTGAACTTGACATAACAGGTAGTGTTTCTGCCGTGTCTCCATCAGGTGTCTTAAGTGATTTTAAATTATTAGTAAACGCTGGTAAGGAATTTTTCTTATACGCACAAGTTGATGGCATAACGCAAGAGTGTGGGTATTCGGAAAGTGGTGAGTTGTTATTCGATCTACCAGTAAGGGAGCAAGGTATTTTGTTGTTACGTTTAATGATGATCATTTAGGAAGAGCTGATGAAGTAACCGTAACGGTAGAATCAATGCATTCACCACACTTAGATTTTCCTGATGATGGTGTTAAGCGAAGAATTACTCTTTTGCTTGATAACGAATCTTCTGCAAGTCTCGACAACTCTGTTGAATACGTCCATTACGCTGGCAGAGATGATCCTGTAGGATACGCAAACGACGCTACTACACTATGAACGTTTCGGCATATCTATTCGAGCCATTAAGTCTTAACGAGCTTTTAAAACAGTTCAAGGGTAGAGAAGCGGTATATAGACCATCTAAGGGTGGTATTTACAGGGTATTTGTTGATAACTTGTCTTACACGGCAAGCGAGCGGTATAAACAAATATCTGGTCAGGTTAGTTTTTCCCTTACAAGAGTTGATGGCTCTCCTTATGGGCTATTTTACGAATCTCCGTTCTTTAAAAAACGCGCAGTTATACCCTGGCCCATATACGTATCCTGGCCCTAATACTTGGATGGTGCATAATGGATATTCACTTTCTCGAAAACAAAGACTTATTATTCGCAAGTTATCGTTTCCTGGGTTGTATCCTATTTCGGAGCTAAAAGGGGCTATCAGCAATTTTTCGCTATCTGCTTCAACCCAAAAGACAGTGAAAATGCAAGCGTCTTTCGACTATCGTGGCAATGATTTAAGCGATGCGGATGTTATTTCAATATCTGTTCATTTAGACAATGGATTCGAGCAAGAAGAAGTTCGCATAGCGACTATGAAAGTTTGTCGTTCTGGTGGCAGCAATGGAACTTTTAAGGTTAGTTGCTACGGGCTAACTAAATATCTCGCAGATGATAGGTTCTTTGAACCGTATAGCGTAAGCAAAGGGTCTGATCCGTTTGATGTTATTGAGGATATTCTTTCTTCGGTTAATTTAAGGGTAGCTATAAGGCCACCAGAATCAAATACAATCAGAACTAACAAGTCTTACTTACCAGAAGAATTTACGAAGTTGGAAATAGTTAATGACCTGCTTGATAACGCTGGATATTTAGCTGCTGATACCAATGAGTATGGTTTGGTTACATTTAGAACTACTGTCAAAACTCCAAAGTATTCTTCTATTGTATTTTCCGAAGGTCAAGCATCGATTATTCAAAGAGACTATGAACTAGAACAAGATTGGGAAGACATAGCAAATGTAGTGATAGTTACTTGCAATAATGCAGACGATGAAGTGTTACGAGCTATTGCGGTTAATGATAGTCTTTTTGATCCTACTTCTACCGCATTCCGTGGAGAAGTCGTTCGTGTTGAATCAATGAGCGATGCTGATTCTCAAGCAGTTATTGATGCAAAAGCTGCCGATCTACTTTCAGAAGAGCGCTCCAGATTAGAAGCTATTACATTTAAATGCGCTTATCGACCTTTGCTTTTATTTGATCATGTCCGATTGAAGATTGACGATATAGATGCTGTTTATACAGTTCAGAATTATGAACTTGATGAAACTTAGTACTTACGCCAAGGGTTAGGAGGTATGTATGAATATTTCTAAAATAGAAAAATTCCTCCAACCCATAAACAGCGGAAATACAGTTACCTTGTTTTTCGGCACGGTAATTGGTATTGATGGTTCAACTCTTGTGATTGAAACAAAATCTGGTGGAACAATATATGCTGTTTCGTATGTGTATTGCGATATTGGTGATTTGGTTTCGTGCTTATCAATTGGTACTACCATTATTGCTTTTGCCGCTAAAGATGCCCAAAGAGTAGCAGATGATCTAAACAAAGTAGGCCTTGTTTATAACGCAGGTGAAGGCATCACGATTGATGAAAATAATTACATCAACGCCGATGTTACCCAAAGCGATATAACGCAGCTATCAACCGAGATTGCAGGTAAAGCAAATACAGATCATACTCATAGCGCCGCTGATACAACAAGCGGCGTTTTTGATATTGAGCGGATTCCTTCAATCCCTGCAACCATGATCACGGGCACAATTCCAGCCGATAACCTACCAGGGTATGTCGATGATGTTATCGAGGGGACACTTTCAACGTTTCCCGAAACTGGAGAGACAGGAAAGATATACGTTGATACTTCCACGAACAAAGAATATCGGTGGAGTGGAACACAATATGTTGAGATTAGCGCGTCTTTAGCTTAGGTGAAACATCATCTACTGCATATCGTGGTGACCGCGGCAAACAAGCCTACGATCATATTTCGCGCAGCGACAATCCACACGGAGTTACATACCAACAAGTAGGCGCGGCAGCGGAAGATCATACGCACACTCCCTCGGAGATAGCGCGGCGGCTGCAACGCACAACCATAGTGCAAGCAACATTACGTCAGGTTATTTGCCTATATCGCGTGGCGGTCTTGGCGGCGGTACGGCAACAGCAAGCTGTTCAACCTGATCGCTAACAGCATTCAAGAATTTAGTGATACGGATATTTCTAACATCTATGTTGCACTTGTTGATGCTGACGGAAGCTCGACAAATCCTATCTTAAAAGCGGTTACACCAGCTAACTTTGCCGCAGGTGTAGCAACACTTATTAAGCCGTCAGATATTGGAGCGGCAGCGAGTTCACACACTCACGGCTCAGCAACTACTTCTGCTGCTGGTTTTCTTCCAAAGTTAGGTGGAGGAACAACAAACTTTTTGCGAGCTGATGGAACCTGGGCTAAACCTCCCGACACAAATACAACTTACTCGAATATGTCAGGAGCTACTACAAGTGCTGCTGGTAAGGCTGGCTTAGTTCCTGCTCCGAGTGCTGGTGCTGCTACTAGGTATCTACGTTCTGATGGAACATGGTCGATTCCACCTGATACCAATACGACCTACAGTGCAGCCACCACAAGTGCAGCAGGTCTAATGAGTGCAGCAGACAAGGAAAAGCTAAATGGTATTGCAACGGGCGCACAGGTAAACACCATAACAGGTATCAAGGGCAATGCTGAATCGACTTATAGGACAGGCAACGTCAACTTAACTCCTGCGAACATAGGCGCTGCTGCATTATCCCATACGCATGGAGCAACACAGATCACAGGACTTACCGCAAATAGGGCGCTTATTTCCAATTCGAGCGGAAATCCTACAGTTTCGGCGGTTACAAGCACCGAATTAGGTTACTTGGACGGCGTTACGTCCAATGTGCAGACACAGCTTAATGGCAAGGCTGCATCATCACACACTCACTCTTACAAATTGAATGGAAATTCTACTACTAACCCTTCCTGGTATGCACCCGCATCTGCTGGTACGGCGGGACAGTATTTAGTATCAAGCGGCAACGGCGCTCCAACATGGGCAACCATTGAAGGCGGAGTTGTATTCATGCCTAATGGATACCCCGAAGATTCTGTGTATATGACCTATGATCCCGACTTCAATCCTGCTGAAACTTTGGTGGTACATGGACGAAGGAAACGCAAACATATCTGTTCTTGGGTATCACTATCTGGCGATGTGTTGCAACTCCAAACCAGTACTTCTCACCGTTGGATATGTACCCCGTAGGTACGGCGTTTTTAACGTACGACAAAGCACATAACCCCGCAGCGGAGATCGGCGGAACGTGGACGCTTGAGACGCAAACATATCTGTTCTTAGGCATCAAGATTTACAGGCGTATTGAGTAGGTGATATATGAAGATACTTATTGCAGTACCAACGTATGAAAACATTGTCCCAGAAACATTTAAAAGCATTTACAACCTTGAAATACCAGATGGTTGTGATGCTGTTTTCGAATTCGTGAGGGGATACGGGGCGGCGAGGCAAGAAACCTTATAGGGCAAAAAATGCTAGAAGGTAACTTTGATGCAGTGTTGATGGTTGATTCGGATATAGTTCTTCCGAAAAATTCTCTCGAACTTCTCATCGAAGGAAATACCTCCATTGTTCTTGGCACTTATCCTCGAAAGTTTGAACCAGAAATATCAGAAATCTTTCTTCCTGGATCAAAAGATTTTGTCAACAGAATTTCTTACGCCGACATGCCAAACAAAAGATTCAAAGCAAAAGGCGGGGGAATGGGATGTGCGTTAGTAAGACGTGAATGTTTCGAAAAAATCTCTTATCCATGGTTTAAGTACGTTGAGTACAAAAACGGAGAAATCCTATCGGAAGACAACTATTTTTGCGACCGCGCTGCTGGATTAGGAATCGAAGCAGATGGGCGTGTTAGATGCGGTCATGTTGCAAGGCTTGTAGTTTAGGAGGTTATATGCGAATACTCGATGAAAACGATCAGGAAGTAACTGATCCTGATTTAACGCTCGGTCATTTAGAGCCTGATCAGCTTTTTGTGCAACATCACGATGCAATACCAGAAAAACTGCCAGTAAAAGAGATTGATTACGACAATCCTATTTGGACTGGCCCCAATGGTGGGAAACTTGTAGAAACAAAGATTGTATCGGAATATCAACCTCCCGTTGATGCGTGGGATGAATACGAGCCAATCCTTAGATACATCCTCTATACCGAAGAAGAACTTGCGGAAATAGAAGCGCAAAAGAAAGCCGAAGAGGAAGCTCAAAAGGAAGCTGAAGAGCAGGCTAAGAAAGAAGCCCAAGAAGCGGCGATAAACGCTGAAATTCAAAGCCAAATGCTTGTTGCTGCTCGATTCTCTGTTATGACTATGGCGCTTACTGATGATCAGGCAATGGAGGTATCTACGCTCTACCCTGAATGGAGTGTAGGCGAAAGTTACCAAGAAGATGATATTAGGCGCTATGAAGGTGCTTTGTACCGCGCTCTCCAAGCATCCACGGGAGAAGAGCAGTATCCGCCCGACACATTCGTAGCTGGTTGGAAACGCATAGGAGAGCCTGACGAAGATGGTATTTTCCCATGGGTTCAGCCACTAGGTGCGACAGACGCTTACAACACAGGAGACAAAGTAACGTATAACGGAAAAACCTACGAATCTCTTATCGATGGAAATGTGTGGGCACCTGATGCTTACCCCGCTGGTTGGTCTGAAATAACAGAGAGTGAAGAAACGGACGAGCCAGAAGAGCCAAGCGAGGACGAGTACCCAGAATGGTGCAACCAACAGGTGCGCATGATGCCTATGCAAAAGATACAGTCGTGATGCATAACGGTAAAAAGTGGAAGTCAGATATTGATGCAAACACTTACGAGCCTGGCGTTTATGGCTGGACAGAAGTATCCGAATAAAACAACAAGCAAATAAATCGTTCTAAGCCTCCGAGCAATCGGGGGCTTTTTTATTGGAGGTAAACATGGCTTACACAAAACAAGTTTGGCGCGACTTAGAAACTGGCGGAACGCCAATTACGGCAGAAAGATTGAACCATATTGAAGAGGGAATCGAGGAAAATTCTAACAACTGGGATTCTATATCCCAGGTATCGGTAACGGTTACTCCATACTTAAGCAATGTCCCCAATACGGCGGTGTTTGACTGTGTTGCATATCCTGCCCTCAGGCTCTGTCACTTAGAGGCGACAATCCCATCAAGAGGAAAAGCTTACGGTCAGGGGACGCGCTTTACCATGGCTAATGTTGACGAAAACTATTTACCGCAACGCAATGTAGACCTTTATTGCTCATGTGATGGCAATATAATTCCAGCTTGCGGATTATGGAAAGATGGGCAGATTGTGTTTACTGCTAAAACAGGTACAACGAGCGCAACAGCGTCTGTAACGATTTCTGGTACTTGGCGTTATTAAACAACAAAGGAAACCTGACCAGTTACAGCAGCATTCGTATCTGTTCCTGCAAGCCGTCCGAGTGTTACAGTTCCGTCTAATTCGACTTGCAAAAATGCAAGATGCCCAGCAGCAGCAACATCATTCATTGCACCAATAGTGGATGATCCTTCAATAGCTTTAGTTGGTCGGAATCCTTCTGGGAGCGTGCCAACAACACGCTCTCTGTTGCTGTAAGCAGTGCAGTTGTATACCTGTACAGTTACTGTATTGCCGTCTTTGTTATAGCATGCGCCGCCTTGTAGTAGCGTTGTCCAATTTGTATGGGATATAGAATGCTTATACAGGATAAATGCAAGTAAAACCCCACCAATTAAGACCAGATGGTTGTGTGTTATAAAGCCTGATTCTTCCGTCCGTCCTTATCATGTTAGATTGATCTCCTGTAGGACCACCACGACCAGAAAGGTAGAAGAAGTGTTCTCTGATGGGCGCAGTCCTTCTGGCATGGTTCCTAGTTCTACATATTTAGATCCACCTGCATCAGTTCCACCACTTCCAGAATCGCCCAAAGATTCTCCGCGAACTATTACTATGCCAGATTTAACTTCATAAGTTACTTTGTGTTTGTTTGCGACATTAACAAGAGTGGTTAGTTCGGTCGGGGATATAGAATGCCTTAGATGACAGGCGCTTTAGGTGCATGATCAAACAGGTAGTCTTGCCATATAGATTGTGCATGCTTAATGATGGACTTACGCGGCACGATGTAGTGATTGTATGCGTCATGATGTTGCTATGTCCTAAAAACATGGCTACCGTCTCTATGGCGATACCTGCTTCGACGGCAATTGTTGCCCAAGAGTGCCGCATATTGGTCATGGATACATCAGGTAGCTTGTTATGTTTACAAAACGACTTAATACGTCGTGCGATATTCTGCGGATTATCAGGATTGATAAAGCCTTTAGGCTTTCCGAGGGTTATCCAGATCGTATGCAACCTGTCTTTAGCGAACTTTGGCAGATAAAGCACGCGGTTTGATTTTCGCGTTTTAGTTGGCAATATCACGACTTCGCCACGCACATATTGGCGGCTACGGCTTACAGATACTGCACCATTGCGCCAATTAATATCGTCCCAGCGTATGCCATAACTCTCACCAGGACGCAAAGCTAGAGTAGTGCTGACTATTACGGTCGGCTCATCTTTGTGTCCATAAAACCACGGAGACGCTTTGCAGTTTCGTTTGCCGTGATTGTCTTTGGTCGATAAATTGGCTTTGCAGGTAACTCAATTCCTTGGGTTGGATTCCAGATGCGTAGCCTGAACTTCGGATTGCCCAATTAAAGAGTTGGCGTAGACACTTAAACGCCTTTTCTGCTGCACCTGGCTTTTCAAATTCGTCAACCCACGCTTGAATTGCTTCAGGCTCGATCGTTTCTATTTCTTGGTTTCCAAACGTTGGAAGAATGTAGAGATTGATAGATGATCGGTAACCATCCACCGTGGATGCACGGCGACGTTTGTTCTTTTTCTTCGAGGTATGCGACTGATATTTCGTTGATGTTCATAGTTATTCCTTTCATTTGGACAAGTCCATATCTGTCCATATGTGTCCATAAATCCCAAGCCTTTATTGCCTGTTTTCTCGGGCATTTAGCTTGGGATTTTTATTGCCTGAGAGGGGGTGATGCTATTGGGCGATCAAACGGCAAAGGCGTTTGTTGATGGGATGGTTGCAAGCGGAGCTGGCCCCGAATGGTTCTTTTTTGTGCTTCTTCTCATTTGTATTGTCTTACTTATCTGGAAGGGGTTCATGCCGATATACGAACGCAAAGTTAATGCAGATATTGATCTGGAAAAGCAACGCGAGGACAGAAAAGCCGAAGAATCAAAAGCTCGTGAAAAGCGTGATATTGAACGCTCCAAAATGGAAGGTCGATGGATTGAAGCAATGGAGCGAAGTACCGCTTTACAAGAGCAGACAAACGTTGAGCTTAATGCCATAAGGACAACAAACGAAGCTTTGATTGAGCAGATCAAGGAAAGCCGAGAAGGTTCACGCGGAATGCAGGACAGGCTTAATTCTATCGAACAATTTATTAAGGAGAAGAAATGAACGTAGACAAAAAGACTATCGTACGAGTTGTTGTTACCGCTGTAGCGGTTATTAATGCAGTAGCAACCATGTTAGGTGCTCCACAGGATTTATTACAAATCGACGAAACAACCGCTGGCGTAATCTACGAGGGCGTTTCTGCAGTCGTTACCGTCGTGGTAAGTGTTTGGGCTACCTGGAAGAATAACAGCTTTACTAAGCCTGCTATCACTGCTGACAATGTAAAAGACTTGCTCAAAGATGGATACGACCTCACAGATGCTATTGATCAGATTAAAAAGGCAGCATGATGGATAAGGCGTTATGCACGGGCATCGTGCTTTGTTTTATAACCCTGTTTTCGCTTTCTGTGTTTTGGGCTCTCGAGTTAAATCAGGAGCCTGTTTCATATCAGGAGCCTGGTTACTTAACGCTCGAAGTTAAAGACACTCCGCTACTAACAGATGCAGCAAAAAGGGAAGCAAAGGAAACAGGGCGTGCGTGGTTTTACCGAAACGGTGAACTCGTAATCATGGAAAACGTACCAGGGCAGTATTTGGAGGATTAAATGGAAGAAGAAGACTTGAAAAACATGCCGTCCAATGAAGTAACGGACGTTGACATTATCCCAAATCAAGAGCCTGTCGCACAAATGGGTGATGATGAATAATGGCTACAGCAGAAGAAATTGTCGCAATGGCGGCGAGCCAAATCGGTTATAAGGAATCTCCCGCAGGGTCTAATAACACAAAATACGGCGAATGGTACGGGATGAATTACAACCCATGGTGCGATATGTTCGTGTCATGGTGTGCGGCTCAAATCGGCGCATCTGATGTTGTTGGTAAGTATGCATATTGTCCAAGTCATTTGTATCAGTGGTTCAAAGAAAAAGGCTGGATCGTTGATCGAAGCGAAAAACCAAAGCCAGGAGATATTGTCTTTTTCTCCAATGCTACTCGTGTGTGCCATGTTGCTGTTGTGGAAAAGCGAATTGATGCAAGCTATGTTCAGACCATCGAGGGAAACACCTCAAGAACATCAAACGACAATGGCGGCGCTGTCATGCGTCGTATTAGGTCGTATGGTTCTGTTGGTTCTAGCTGGTATCTCCACAGCTTCGGAAGACCTCCCTATAACCAGGCCACGGGAACGCCTGAAAATACCTCCGAAACGGTTGGCGGCGTGGACAATGGAGCAGGGACGTACACCATCACCGCATCAGAGCTTTGCGTTCGCAAGGGCGCAGGCACCAACTATGCGCTTGTTGGATACGAGAATCTCACAGCAGACGGTAAGCTTCATGATGCAGACAAGGACAGCCAACTTGAAAAGGGAACCCGTGTCACGGTAAGCGAAACCAAGATCGTAAATGGTGATACCTGGGGCAAAATTCCAAGCGGTTGGATTTGCCTTTACTACCAAGGGCATACCTACGCGGTAAAAGATGGAACTGTAGCATCTGATGTATCTAGCGAGTTTAAGGCTGGAACTTACACCATTACAGCGAGTGCATTAAAAGTTCGTACAGGCGCGGGACTTAACTATCGTCAAAAATCGAAGAGCGAACTTACTGCCGATGGTCGAAAACATGCCAATGCGAGCGGATGCTTACTCAAAGGTACTCGTGTTACTGTTAGTGAAGTTGTTGATGCAACCACTTATGCATGGGGTAAGATTCCCAGCGGTTGGATTTGCTTGCAAGAAAACGGAACTGATTATGTAGCTTAATAAGGCTAGTAATTCTAGTTATAGATAGGGCGGCCTTAGTGCCGCCCTTGTTTCCTATTTGTACCAGATTTGTACCACTTCAATATAAAAATAAAAAAAGGTCAGAAGCCATAAGCCACTGACCTGCTATTTCATGGTCGGGACGACAGGATTTGAACCTGCGACCCCTTGACCCCCAGTCAAGTGCGCTACCAAACTGCGCCACGTCCCGATGCGTCTCTTAACGCAAGGCAGTATGTTATCACGTGAAAATAATTTGCGCAATAACTATTTAGTGAAGGACGAATACAACCGAAACGAGAAGCAACTCAAGGCGCGCAAGTTAATTCCAAAAAGTTTTAATCTTGTTAAGAATTATCTGGGCAAGTTCAGCTTTTGTTGCGCGATCGTGATGTTCAGTGCCGTTTTTAGTGACAAGCCAAATTTCATCATGATCTTCACCGAATGTCTTTTTTGCTCCCACTTCATTTGCCACAATCATGTCGGCATTTTTCTTGTCGAGTTTCTTTGTTGCATACTCCAGCACTTCGTTGGTTTCGGCAGCAAAACCAACGACTACCTGGTGGGTTTTTGTTTTTGCGAGGGTAGCAAGAACGTCAGGGTTTTCAGTAAGTTCGATACAAGAAAGCTCTTTATCATTTACACCCTTTTTTAGTTTCTTTTCAGCGGGATTTGCTGGTCGCATATCCGCAACTGCAGCAGCAAAGAGTGCTGCATCAACTTCTGGAAACACCTTTCGACACTCATCTAAAAGCTCTTGAGCAGTTTCGATGTAGACCACATCTACCTTATTAGGTGCAGGAAGCGCAACTGGTCCCGAGATAAGGGTGACCTGAGCACCGCGTTTTGCCGCCGCTTCAGCTAAAGCGTACCCAAACTTTCCTGATGAGCGATTAGTTACGTAGCGCACCGGATCAATGGGTTCTGCGGTAGGTCCCGCTGTAATTAAAATGCGTTTACCTGCGAGATCTTTTTCGGTTGAAGAATGAGAAAGGGTCTCGGTGGTAACTGCGGGAAATGCCATGGTTTTATCCTCGAAAGGATCATCAAATGAAGGCTGAACAAGAGGAAGCCTTTGAGTAGGGGTGTCAGTAACCATGGTGGTGAGATTGTTTTGAGTAGGATTGGATATTTGTTCGAGTTTTTTAAGTACGGCATTTACGATAATCTCTGGATCTGCCATACGGCCTTTACCCACATCGCCACAAGCCAAATAACCTTCGCCTGCTTCAATAAAGCTGAACCCTCTGCGTTTGAGTGTAGCTATATTTTCTTGGGTTGCAGGATTTTCATACATATGAACATTCATGGCAGGAGCAACCATAATAGGTGCTGTGGTTGCCAAAATGGTTGTAGACAGTAAGTCATCTGCAATGCCATGTGCTGCTTTAGCTATCACATTCGCGGTGCAAGGGGCAAGCAGAAAAACATCGGCTTCTTGAGCTAATGAAATGTGATGAATGGGATCTTGGGGATCATCAAACAAACCGATGGCTACTGGTTCGTTGGTGAGGGCACGAAAAGTGAGCGGATTAACAAAATGAGTAGCGTGCTCGGTCATTACAACCTTTACTCTCACACCTGCTTTTTGTAGTCCTCGCAACACTTCGCATGATTTATAGGCGGCAACACCGCCACTTATTCCGATAAGAACAGTTTTGACATGAGAAGAATTCATTATGAAAAATCTCCTTCTGAACCTTCGCTTCGTTCTTTGTGTACTAAGGGACCATCAATAATAGTATCTTTCGGCAAGCAAGCAGAGAGAATGACTGCTGCTAAAAACGTAAGAGCAACACTGTTTCCAACGAAAATATTTGCAAAAGTTCGGGGAAGTGCCACAAAAATATCGCTTACTTGAGTAAAACCAATTCCCATTGCAAGAGAGACTGCAGCAATAGTAATGTTGCGTTGCGAAAAACCGGCGCTTGCTATCATTTGGAATCCGCTTAGGATAATGCTGCCAAACATCATTATGGTGCATCCGCCTAATACCGCATCAGGTAGAGAGCTAAAGATTGCGCTTATTGCAGGAATAAATCCCGCTAAAACAAGAATAGCTGCACGCAGGCAATTGCTCGGCGATTAACAACTTAGTCATAGCGATCAAACCGATGTTTTGGGCAAAACTTGTAAGGGGAGAACATCCAAAACACCTGCGAGTGAACTTACGAAACCGTCAGCTGCGACAGCTCCGGAAAATTCACGTTCGGTGGGGTAGCGCTTGAAGCCAATGCTTGAAAGGGCTGCTGTATCGCCAAGAGTTTCAGCGGCACTTACAAGATAAAGAAGGCATACCGCAATAATGGCGCCGGGCTGAAATTCCGGAGTAAAAGGCATCACGGTAGGAAGCGAAAATACGGCAAGGTTCTGAAACACACTAAAATCTACCTTGCCCATAAAAATTGCAAGTATATAGCCAATTACGAGGCCAAACAGCAACGGAAAGTTGTTTTAACACTTCCCTTGGCGAGTGCTTGGAATAGTAGGCAGGCAACCAAGGAAACGAAACCTAGAATAAGGTTTTCAGGGGATCCGAAATCGGGCGCTCCGCTACCACCGCCAAATGATTCTGCGCCTACGGAAAGAAGAGAAAAACCAATAGAGGTTACTACTACTGCC
>ENA-OQDF01000295-OQDF01000295.1-human-gut-metagenome-genome-assembly--contig:-NODE-295-length-20281-cov-5.246601_pt1 | contig 20281 bp, 24 predicted proteins | sample MGYA00242769_ERZ504597 | MGnify/ENA primary metagenome ERZ504597 (study PRJEB26092, sample SAMD00036305) | human gut metagenome | host: Homo sapiens | study: EMG produced TPA metagenomics assembly of...
ACCGGACGAACGCACAAGCGGTTCCGTTGGGAGCAGACGGCGCGTCCCGTACTCGACGAGACGGATGGTCGCTGGGTGGTGAAGTGGATGATTGGCGTGAATTCAAGCGTCCCGTGCTGTCGAACGGCGATTTGGTGGACGTGGTGCACGCGTCGACCGTCACCTGTGACGGCTGCGGTATACGTTTTGTGACTGCGATTTAGCCCCCTATCGCTCTGTGGGGCGTCACGTATCGGCGCTTCCGCTACAATGGCGTGTGATTGCGCGGCGCGCGTTCTTGTTGCGCGTCGTAAAGAGAGTTAGGAGACAATCGCATGTCCAATCCAATCGCGGGCCTGTTCACGTGGAAGCTCCACGGCGACGGCAAAACGCTGAAGCCCGGCGAGGTCGTCGAACCTGACGAGAGGCTGACCTGGCCGTGCACCGCGGAAATCGGCGCGCAGCACGTCATCGCCATGTTCGGCGCCACGTTCCTGGTGCCGATTCTGACCGGTTTCGACCCGTCCACCACCCTGTTCTTCACGGCCATGTCGACCGCGCTGTTCCTGCTGATCAACAAGAACATGCTGCCGAGCTACCTGCTCGTCCTTCGGCTTCATCGCCCCGATCGCGGCCGTCGCCAGCGCCCACAAGGGCCTCGCCGTCGCATCCTTCGGCATCATGGTCACCGGCATCCTGCTGGCCCTGATCGGTGTGCTCGTCCATTACGCGGGCGCCAAGTGGATCGACATCATCATGCCGCCGGTCGTCAACGGCGCCATCGTGGCCATCATCGGCTTCAACCTGGCTCCGAGCGTGTGGAACAACTTCAAAGTCGCTCCCGACACCGCCATCGTCACCCTCGTCGCGGTGCTGCTCGTCGCAGTGCTGTTCAAGGGTCTGCTCGGCCGACTCAACATCCTCATCGGCGTGATCATCGGCTACGCGTACGCCTGCTTCCGTGGCCAGGTCGACTTCTCAGCCATCGGCAAGGCCGCATGGTCGGTCTGCCGGAATTCCGTCTGCCGCAGGTCGACTTCACCATCCTGCCGATGTTCATCCCGGTCGTGCTCGTACTCGTTGCCGAAAACGTCGGCCACGTCAAGTCCGTCTCCCAGATGACCGGCCGCGACTATGACGACCAGATCGGCACCGCGCTGTTCGCCGACGGTCTCGGCACCACCATCGCCGGTTTCGGCGGCGGCTCCGGCACCACCACCTACGGCGAGAACATCGGCGTGATGGCCGCCACCAAGGTCTACTCGACCGCCGCATACTGGTGCGCCGCCGCGTTCGCGCTGATCCTGAGCCTGTGCCCGAAGTTCGGCGCCATCATCAACACCATCCCCGCCGGCGTGCTCGGCGGCGTGACCACCCTGCTGTACGGCATGATCGGCATGGTCGGCATCCGCATCTGGGTTGAGAACAAGGTCAACTTCGACAAGCCGGTCAACGTCATGGTGGCCGCCATCACCATGATCATCGCCGTCGGCCAGTTCGAGTTCGCCTTCAACGGCATCTCCTTCAACGGCATCGCATCGGCACTGTCGTCATCCTCGTCGCCTACCACGGCTGAAGGCCATCGGCAAGGCGACCGGCACCATCGCCAAGGACGATCCGGACATCCTGTAACGGATCGCATCTCACGCTGGCTAGTTCAACGCCCGTCGGCCAAAAAGGTCGGCGGCGTTTTTCATTGCCGTTTTCGTCAATCGATTGAGTGTTGCTTCGCATACGTTTTATGATGGTATCTATAAGCGATTGCGCAATGTGGCAAAGGAGACAACATGAGCACTGCGGCAGGAAAGAAAATCGCGATTGTGACCGGTTCCGCGCTTGGCTTGGGATATGAGCTGGCACGTCAGCTGATCGGCAAAGGCTGGTTCGTGGCCGGCATCGATTTCAACACGGCCCGTCAGGAGGAACTGTCCCGCACGTTCGGCGCGGACGAATACCGCGCCTTCGTCGGCGACATCAGCGACGAGGCGTTCGTGAAGGACTCCGTCGCAGCCATCAAGGAGATCGGCCACATCGACCTGCTCATCAACAACGCGGGACAGCCGTCGTTCAAAAAGCCGGTCGACTACGAGGCCGCCGACGTGGACAAGTGCCTTAAGGGGCTCAAAGGCATGATTCTGTGGAGCGTCGAAACATTGAAGGCCGACGGCGAGCAGGACCTCAAAATCGCCAATGTCATGTCCACCGCCGCCACACGCGGCAACGCCAACGAATCCGTCTACTGCGCCACCAAGTGGGGTGAGAAGGGGTATACGACAAGCCTCAAGGCGGCCTACAAGGGAACCAGTGTGAAGGTTGTGGGCGTGTATCCGGGAGGCATCGACACCGACTTCTACCATGACAGCCACGATTACGTGTCGTTGGACAAGCAGCATTCCTTCATGAGCGCCGCGGAACTGGCCGAAGTGGTGCTGTTCAACCTCGTCAACGACGCGAATCTGACGGTTTCCGACATCCTCATCGAACGCAACTACCGGTAGCGTCGGCCACCAGTCACAGCCAAGGCAAAAGTATCGGGCATGGGCTACTGTTAACAGGTTTGCGCAACGTGCGCAATGTTTGACATGAAAGGCCATTGTGCCCGATACCGCTGTGATTGAAAATGAAGATGCCCTCGCCGCCGATTTCGATGAGGCGGGCGAGGAGGAGGAACGCCCCCAGACGTTCGCCGAACTCGGCGTTCCCGGCCCGTTGGTACGCGTGCTCGCGGCCGATGGCAAGAAAACCGCTTTCCCGATCCAGGCCGACACCCTTCCCGATTCCCTGGCCGGTCGTGACATTCTCGGCCGAGGCCGTACCGGCTCCGGCAAGACCCTGGCGTTCTCGATTCCGCTGGTCGCGCGACTGGGTGAGGTCGACGCCGACGAGTACGAGAACATGAGCCAGTTCCGCCATGAGGTGGAACAGGTGCGCAAGGGGCATGCCGAGGAGCGGCGCGCCGACGATTTCCTGCCGCACCCGCGCGGTCTGGTGCTCGCTCCGACCCGTGAGCTGGCCAACCAGATCAACGACGTGCTGATGCCGCTCGCGCAGATGTACGGCATGACCACCACCACCGTGTATGGCGGTGTGCGCTACGCCCGCCAGATCCGCGATCTAAGGGCCGGCGCCGATATCGTCGTCGCATGCCCGGGCCGTCTTGAGGACCTGCTCGAACAGCATGCGCTGACCTTGGAGAAGGTCGAAGTGGCCGTGATCGACGAAGCCGACGAAATGGCCGACATGGGCTTCCTGCCGCCGGTCAAGCGCCTGCTCGGCCAAGTGTCGTTCGACGCGCAGATCATGCTGTTCTCCGCCACCCTCGACCATGGCGTCGACGAGGTGGTGAACACGTTCCTCACCGATCCGAAGATCCACAGCGTCGACTCCGCCACCGCGGCCGTCGACGAAATGACCCACCACGTGTTCGAAACCACGCAGGGCGACCGTCATGAGCTGGTCCGCACCCTCGCTTCCGGCAAGGGACGCCGCATCCTGTTCACCCGCACCAAATTCCAGACCCAGAAGCTCGCCAAGGACCTGACGAAGAACGGCATTCCGGCGGCCGAGCTGCACGGCAACCTGAGCCAGAACCAGCGTGACCGCAATCTCGCAGCCTTCGAATCCGGCGACGTGAACGTCATGGTCGCCACCGATGTGGCCGCCCGCGGCATCGACGTGTCCGGCGTGGAGCTCGTGGTGCAGGTGGAGCCTCCGGAGGACCCGAAATCGTTCCTTCACCGCTCCGGACGTACCGCGCGAGCCGGCCATTCCGGTGATGTGGTGACCATCGTTCTGCCGAACCAGCGCCGCCGCACCCGCCGCATGTTGCATGAGGCCGGACTGAAGGTCAAGCCGATCGAAGTGACCCACGATTCCCCGGAAGTGTTGGAATTGGTGGGCGAGTCGGCCGAACCGCGTTTCGGTTGGACGCTTGAGCAGTCCCAGCCGGCGGGCAATCCGCGTCGCAGGCATGGCAAGGGCGGCGACGGTTTCGCGGAAAACGGTGGACGCTCCGGACGCAACCGTTCCGGTGGACGCAACAAGGACCGGGGCAAGGACAAGGGCGGCAAGCCGTTCAAGTCCGAACGCAAGGACCGCGCGAATCGCAAGGGACGTGAAGAGCGCGCCGAAGTTGCCGAACGCGAGCAGCGTTTCGAACCGAAACAGAATCGCGCCGAACGTCGCGCCGCCAAGTTCGAAGGCCGCGACAACCGCGAATACGAGGCACGCGAGCATCGTTGGGAACATCCTGAAATCCAAGAGGAGAAGCGCGAGAAGCACGAGGAGAAGCGCAACAACAAGCGTCGCGAAAAGTACGCGCGGCTGCATGAGCAGCAGCGTGCCGAAGCCGGCGAACAGCGTGGAACCGACAATCGCAAGCGGCGCTCCGTCGAGCGTTCCGATCAGCGTGGCCAATCCGATAGGAAGCCCGGCAAAAAGCAGTATGCGAAAAAGCAGGGCGCGCCGACCAAGAAGCAGCGCAAGGCCGAAGCCCGTGCCGAACGCCGTTACGAGGACGATCGCCAATACCGCAGGAACCGCGACGAACGCGACGACCGCCGTCAGGGCGGCAAACGCATCCATCGCAAGGAAATCCGCGTGATTCATGACGAGCGTGGCGAGGACGCGAAGCGTTATGACCGTCGCATGGAAGCCAAGTATGGCGATTCCGGTCGTCGTGGCGGTCACGGAGAACGCCACGACAAGCATGCGGGCGAAAGGCAGGGCAAGCCGTACCGCAAGCATGCGAAGATCCGCAAGGCGCCGTTCCGCTCCCGCTGACGTACGTCAACGGTCAAGCAAAAAGCCGTTCATTCCAGCAATCGCAAGGAATGAACGGCTTTTTCTATACGGGATATCGCAGTATCAGCCGTTGACCGGCTGATACTGGTCGAGCGCGGTGAAGCAACGTTTATAGACCATCAGCATGATGATGCTGTCCGCCAGCAGCGTAAGCGCCGCGATGGTGGCGAGAATCATGAACTGGTATTTCGCCGCGTCGATGGGGTTGCCGCCGGCGATGATCTGACCGGCCATCATGCCCGGCACCGTCACAATGCCGGCGGAGGCGAGCGACGCGGTGGTGGGCAGCAATCCCAGACGGATCGACGAGACGATACTTGGACGTGCCGCCTCCCACGTGGTGGCACCCAACGCCAGCAGCGTGTCCACTTCGTCACGACGTTCCTTCATGCTTTCAAAGAACCGGCTCAACCCCACCGCCAACGCCGAAACGGTGTTGCCCAGCAGCATGCCGGTCAACGGCACCACCAATTGCGGCGCATACCACGGTTGCGGACGGATGATGAGTTCGGTGACCAACGAGATCATGATGAGCATGGTCACGACCAGACTCAGGAACACCGGTCCAGCCAAGCCCTTCGGCACACCTTTCGCACGCGAAAGAGTGATCTGCACGGCCGCGATGAGCATGAACGCCACAAGCAGCAGCACCAGCCACGGATTGTTCGAACGGATGACGTACTCCATGATGAAGCCCATCGCGCACAATTGCAGCAGCGCACGGCAAGCCGACCACAGAAGCGTGCGCCCCACGCCCATACGCATGGTTTCGGAGATGCCGGCGGCGATGGCCACCATCACCAGCGCGGCGATGAGACCCCAGATGTCGATCGCATAGTAGTTGCCGTTCATGCGACGCTCCCTTCTACCGTGTTACCCGTCGAAGTACTACCCGTCGCAGTACCGTCCGCTTCGGCGTTGCCGGACTGCGTGAGCGTGCCATCGGCAAGACGCATGACACGTGTGGCACGGCCATCCGGCGGCCGGTGCCGGATACGAACGATCGCCATGCCGTCCGCCGCCGCTTTGGCGAGGATACGCGCCACTTTCTCGGCGTTGTCGTCATCCAATCCGGCGTCCACTTCGTCGGCGAGCAGCACCTTCGGACGGGTCAGCAACGTGCGCGCAAGGCTCACGCGTGCCGCCTGACCGCCGGACAAGTCGTGTGGCGGACGGTTCAGATCGATGTCGGCGCAACCCATATTGTCCAAGGTTTCACGGATTCTGCCGTCCGGCAACGCGTCGGTGGGGGAGATCCTGCGTGGTCCCTGCTTCGTTCTCGCCGACTGGCGTATGGCAAGCGTGAACGGCAGACGAATCGCCTGCGCCACCGTCTCGCCCAACAGCACCGGCTTCTGCGGCAGGTACGCGACCTGCGCGCGCCACTGCTGCGGGGTGAAATCGTCGGCGGAACGGCCATCCAACCGTAAATCGCCTGACGCGCGCGGATTGAGCCGTGCGAAAGCGGTCAGCAGCGAGCTCTTGCCTGCGCCGGACGGTCCGACCAAGTCCACGATTCGCCAGGCTCGATGGCGAAGGACAATCCGGAGAATATGGTGCGGCGTTCGCCGTCGACCATAATCGAACAGCGCACGTTCGATGCTTCGAATACGTATGTCATAGCCAAAACCATACGCCAATAGCGAACGGTTCACGGCGGTTTCAGGGTTTTCCCTGAGTTTTGAGGCGAAATCAGCCATAAGGATGACGCGTGCCCGTTATTTTGCGTACTACAACTGTCAAGTTGAAGGAAAACCTATATGTTGGGGATGGGAAATATGCGTCAGTGGCTTATGAACATAAGCCTGGTCGGAGGCTGGTTTCCGGCGGCGGCGTTCGCCGTCGTCGCAGTGCTGTCCGTAACCCTGCTGGTTAGCGCGGCCGTTTCGAAACGGGACGGACGCATACTGGCTACCGTGCTGCCGATCGGCGTTGCGGCCGTGTCCGGAATGGTCGGCTATGTGGTAGCTTGGCTGCTGTCCGACGTGTTCGTGGTGTTCGGCGTCGGATTGGGATCCCGTGTGATGGCTTGGGTGGCGGCTGGTTTCGCCATCGCTGGTTTCGCCATCGCGCATATCGTGTTGAGCAGGGGCATGATGCGCGTGGCGCGGCCATCTTGACCGTATTCGCGATACTGGCCGCGGCGATCGGCATCGACCAATCGTACGGCGAATACGCCACCATCGGCTCGCTGTTCGGCGAGGATTCCTACAGCCAAGCCGATCTGACCGGACTGGCCAAACGCAAGGACCTCATCACCGTCGCACAGTGGCGCAAACAGGCCGCCAACGGCACAATCCGCAATATTCCGGCGAACGGAACCGTCAACAAAATCGACATTCCGGCCACGAAATCGCAGTTTGAAGCACGCAAAGCCCTCGTCTACCTGCCTCCGGCGGCATTGGCCGACTCGAAACGCAAGCCGGCCCTGCCGGTCGTCCTCATGCTGAGCGGGCAGCCGGGCAGTCCGGGACGCGTCTTCCAAGCCGGCGGCATCCAAACCATGATGGACGGATATGCGAAACCCACGACGGACTCGCCCCAATCGTCATCGCAGCCGATCAGCTTGGCGCCGATTCGCACAACACGCTATGCGTGGATTCGAAGGTGTACGGCAATGCGCTGACCTACCTGACGCAGGACGTGGTCGACTGGGTGAAAACCAACCTGCCCGCCGCACAGGATGCCAAGGATTGGGCCATCGCCGGATTCTCGCAAGGCGCCACATGTTCGCTGCAGATCGGCGTGAACCATCCCGACCTGTTTGGCACCATGATTCCCACCGACAGCGAAATCAAACCGACCAACGGCAGCCGACAGGAAATGATCGACCGGTTCTTCGACGGCGACACCACAGCCTATGAGAACCAAGTGCCGGTCAACGCCATCCGCAACCACGCGCCCACCCATCAGATGCTCATCATAGGCGCGGGGGAGAAGGACACCACCTCAATACGCAACGTCAAAACAATCGCGCCGGTCGCGGCGAAAGCCGGCATGCGCGTCGCCGCCGTCGAATCGTCCGGCAACGCACACGACTGGCACGCCGTGCAGGACTGCTGCGTTACGGGCTCGCCGTATTCGGCCACGACACCGGACTGGATGGTGCGAACCCGAACCTATCCGACTATCCGAATCTCAAACGCATCACGATATGACGATCCTGAACACAAACCCGCAAGCCTGAGAATCCCAGAAAAGGAAAGAAATGACTCAAACGCAAACCGCACCTGCTAAACCAGCCGAGGCATCACCCGCGAAACCACTGTTCGGCTTCCGCGCGCTGCTCGCCGATCTGGCCGGATGGATCAGACGACACCTGCTCACCGTCTGCCTCGTGCTGTTCGTCATCCTCATCAACGTGGGCACGCAGATCGTGTGCGCGCTCATACGTCAGCCGTTCCCGCCGAGCCTGGCCAAAGTAAGTTTCGAAGCGCTCGCACGCGGCCGCTGGTACACCGCGCCGATATCCATGCTGTACGTGCCGAATCTGGGCCGTCTGCTCATCGACGTTCCGCTCATGCTGGTTGCGTTCGGCCTGGCCGAATCGGTGATCGGCAAAATCAAAACCGCATGGGTGTCCGTCATCACCACACTGGGTGGCGTGGCCTTGGGCATGGGACTGTGCTCCCTATCCGACGGGCGCAGCCCCAATGGCATGCGATCTCGCATGATGGCGCCATCCTTGGTCCGCTGATTCTCGTCGCCGGCACCCTTATGTGCGCCAGCGCGTTCACAACCATGCTGTGGCGCCGCCGTATCCGCGTGATCGGCTATGCGGTCGTGCTCATCATGTTCCTCTACCGAGGCGAGGTGAGCGACTACTGCCTGCTTGCCACTTCGGTGATTGGCCACGTGCTCGGCTATCTGATGGCCTCCCGCACGCATGGCGACGAATACCGGCATGGCGCCATCTACGAAATGCGTCGGCTTATCGGCATCGTCGCGGGCGTGCAGGCCATCGGTTCGCTCGTCGCCGTCTCGTCACGCCAATCGTTCGGCCTGCTGTCCATGTTCGGACTGTTGACCGGCTCCACCGGCTTCGACACCGGACGTGTGGTCGACTGCCTCAGCGGCGCCTCGCATACGGACTGCTTCACGCAGTACCGCATGATGCGCCTCACCATGCCCGGCAACTGGCTGGTATCCATCATGCCGACGCTGATGCTGCTGCTCATCGCCTGGGGTCTGTATCGAGGCCGTCATCTCGCCGCCACGCTCAGCATCGTGTTCAACGCATGCACCATTGCCCTATCGACGGTGTTCTATGTGGCTATTCCGCTGTCCTACGTGGACGGCTCCGACGCCGGTGCATACATGGATGCGATATCCGCATTGCAACGGCACGGCGCATTCCACGCGATGCTGGCCACGATGGCGTTGCCGCTGCTGTGCATCGTCATCATCATCCTGTTCCGCTCATGCTTCACCATTCGCACGAAAAGCGAGACCGTGCTGCGTGGCGTCGCCATCACGTTCGCCGCATTCGTATTACTGGGATTGCTGTACGTCGGCTATGGCCTGTCCATGCCGTCCGGCTTCAACGAAACGCCGCTGCTGGTCGATCTGATCGCAGACTACGTGCAGCGTTTGCTGCCGATTGGCCTGCTAAGTGGCGTGGAACCGGCGTTCGTGCCGGTCGGACTGCTTTCCGAAATCGTCTACCAGTGCGTCGGACCGATGTTTTGGCTGGTCGCGCTGTGCTGCACATGGGATGGCCTGCGTGACCGTTCCATGATCAACGACGCGTACCGCCACCGCGTGGACGAGATCATCGGACTCGGCGGCGAATCCATGTCGTTCATGGCCACTTGGAAAGGCAACGATTACTGGTTCTCCGCCACCGGCCGTTCCGCCATCGCCTACCGCGTGTCGTATGGCATCGCGTTGACCGTCACCGGACCTTTCGGCGACCCCGACGAGTATGAGGACGATCTGCATGCGTTCGCCGGCTTCTGCACCCAACGTTCCCTGACGCCGGTGTTCTACAGCGTGCACGCCGAACAACGTGACGCGTTGGTCTCCGCCGGTTGGAACGCGCTCGACGTCGGCACCGAAATGGTGATCGACCGGCCGCATGGCAGACGCGCGGCAAGAAATGGCAGGACGTACGCACCGCCATCAACAAAGCCAAGCGCGACGCATCACCGACGTGCTCGCCACATTCAAGGAATCGCCGTTCTCCGTGCAGACGCAGATCCGTGAGATCTCCACGCAATGGGCCGGCGAGAAGGCCCTGCCTGAAATGGGCTTCACCCTGGGTGGTGTGGACGAGCTGGTCGATCCACGCGTCAAACTGCTGTACGCGGTGGACACGGACGGTAAGGTGCTGGGCGTCACCAGCTGGCTGCCGACCTATGAGAACGGCAAAGTGGTCGGATGGACGCTCGACTTCATGCGTCACCGTACCGACAGCGTCAACGGCATCATGGAATTCCTCATCGCCCGCATGGCCGAACGGCTGCGCGACGAAGGCGAAGTGCGATTCATGAGCCTGTCCGCGGCGCCACTTGCCGGCATGAGCGGCGAAGGCCACGAACAGGGGGAGAGCGCCGTACTCGACCACGTGCTGCAGATGGTGGCCGACATCATGGAACCGGCTTACGGATTCCACTCCCTGTTCCGCTTCAAACTCAAGTTCCATCCGGATGAAGCCAAGTGTACATCTGCTATCCGGATCCGGCGAAACTGCCGCAGATCTCGCTTGCCGTCGCGCAGGCCTACGTGCCGTCGCTCACCCCAGCCGAAGCCATGCGATTCGTACGCACCATCGTGCCTACGAAAACGAACTGAAACCATGCGACCGGTTGACGGCCCGTCATCCCTGAGATGGGCCGTCGCTTTGGGTGCGCTCGGGGCTACACTGGGGAAGGTTCATAAAAAGTACTACGTTTCTCCATGAAAGGGAACAGTATGTCAGCTGAAGCAAACGTCGGCGTCGTCGGTCTGGCTGCCATGGGCGGCAGCCTCGCACGCAATCTCGCTCACCACGGCAACAAGGTGGCCGTGTTCAACCGCACCTACGCCCGTACCGAAAAGCTCATGAACGAGCATGGCGGCGAAGGCGAGTTCTATCCGGCGAAGACGCTTGAGGAATTCGTGGACAGCCTCGTCAAGCCGCGCACCGCCATCATCATGGTCAAGGCCGGTGAGCCGACCGACGCCATGATCAACGCGCTCGCCGACCTGATGGAGCCGGGTGACATCATCGTCGACGCCGGCAACGCCTACTTCCCGGACACCATCCGCCGCGAAAAGGAAATCAGCGCCCGCGCCTGCACTTCGTCGGCTGCGGCGTGTCCGGTGGCGAGGAAGGCGCCCTGCTTGGTCCGTCCATGATGCCGGGTGGTTCCGAGGAATCCTGGAAGACCCTCAAGCCGATCTTCGAATCCATCGCGGCCAAGGCCGAAGGCGAACCGTGCGTCACCCACATCGGACTCAACGGTGCCGGCCACTTCGTCAAGATGGTGCACAACGGCATCGAATACTCCGACATGCAGCTCATCGCCGAAAGCTACGACCTCATGCGCCGCGGCCTGGGCATGACCCCGGCCGAGATCGGCGACGTGTTCGAGGAGTGGAACAAGACCGAACTCGACTCCTACCTCATTGAAATCACCGCCGAAGTGCTGCACCAGGTCGACAAGAAGACCGGCAAGCCGCTCGTCGACCTCATCGTCGACCACGCCGGCATGAAGGCACCGGCACCTGGACCGTGCAGACCGCACTGTCCCTCGCCGTGCCGGTCACCGGCATCGCCGAAGCCGTGTTCGCCCGCGGCCTGTCCTCCGAAGCCGACCTGCGTGAGGAAGCCCAGAAGCAGGGCTTTGCCGGCCCCGACGCAAGCTCAACCTGAACGACGACGAGAAGAAGGCCTTCATCGAAGACATCCGTCAGGCCCTCTACGCTTCCAAGATCGTCGCCTACGCACAGGCTTCAACGAGATCACCACCGCCGCCAAGGAATACGGCTGGGACATCGACCTCGCCGCCGTGGCACGCATCTGGCGTGGCGGCTGCATCATCCGCGCGAAGTTCCTCAACCGCATTTCCGAAGCGTTCGAATCCGGCGAGGCCAACGTGTCACTGCTGTTCGCCCCGTACTTCAAGAACGCCATCGAAAACGCCGAGAAGTCCTGGCGCAACGTGGTCGCCCAGGCCGCCATCAACGGTCTGCCGACCCCGGCGTTCGCCTCGTCGCTGTCCTACTTCGACGGCCTGCGTTCCAAGCGTCTGCCGGCCGCCCTCATCCAGGGCCAGCGCGACTACTTCGGCGCCCACACCTACCAGCGCGTGGACCAGCCGGGCGCGTTCCACACCCTGTGGGCCGAGCCGGGCCGCGAAGAGATCGAAGCCTGATCTTTTCCTTGCCTCTGTGTCAGGGCGGATATGCCAGAGTCTTGCGATGTGTTCCATTGCAAGACCTCTGGCATATGCATATTACTGAGCTGCGATATTGCCGTACCGTTGCATTGACGGAGCATAGTGTCGCTCCGTAAGCAGAACGAATGGTACTTGTGGTTGTGATGCATCCCATTTGCGTTTCTAGGGGAGTCTAATGCCATCGTCTAACCTCCTTCCGAGAGGTTTTCGGAAGCTATGGGGCGAAATAGGCGGCGGATTGGGATTCCGTAGGTGGTTTTTGCGTTCCATAGGTGGTTGGTCTTGGGAGCCTGCTGCGGAAAAGGCCGGAAACCGGCCTTTTCCATGACCCCGATACTTGGGGCAACCGCCTACGGAAACGCGAAACCGCCTACGAAGCTGCAGTCCAGCGGGAACCTGCGTCAAAACGACACTCAACAATCAATCAACACTCAAAAAAAGGGGTGTCTCACGGCATGAGTCGCGGGACACCCCCTGTTACCTGTTTCGGATGAACCTCACAACTTGGAAGCGGCACCCTCGTCAATGAGCCAGAGCAGTTCCTCGCCATCGGCGTAGGAGCTTGGGGCATGCGGGTTGTTGCGCTGGGCGAAGGCGGCCTTGACCGCGCCGGCCTTACGCTCTTCGGAGGTGAACACCCACGTATGCTTCGACCGGGCGATCATCGGCACGGTCAATGTCAGGCGCAGCGGCGGCGGTTTCGGCGAATCGCGCACGCCTGCGACCAGCACGTGCGGGTCGTCGATCTCGGCCTCGCCGTGGTCGGGGAACAGGGACGCGAAATGCGCGTCCGGCCCCATGCCGAACATCGCGATATCCAATGCCGGATTCTCGCCCAACTGCTCGATGAGCTCGCGCTGGTACTCCGCGGCGGCCTCGGCCAGCACCGCATCGGTCTGTTCGGGGGAGGCGGCGGCGATCTCCTCGGCGCCGCGGGTATCGGCCGGCATCGCATGGATGTTCGCCGCCGGCATGCGCCCGCTTTCCACAAGCGCACCGTACCAGGCCTCGCGAGCCTGCTTCGCGTTGCGGTCGTCGTCATCGGCCGCCACGAAGCGCTCGTCGCCCCACCACACGTGCACACGGCTCCAGTCCACGGCATCGTTCAGCGGGCTGGCGTTCATCGCGGCGAACACACGGTTACCGTCGGTGCCGCCGGTCACGGCGATATCCACACGTTTACGATTCGGCTCGGCCAGCAGATCGATGATGGTCAGCAGCGTGCGCGCGGCCACAGCCTCCGCCAGTACCTGCGGATTGGGGTATACGACGGTTTTACGTTCTGTCACGTTCACTCCTTGTATTATGGTTCGACGCTCGGTGGCTACTGCCTGGGCTTGACGAGATCTAGTCCTTGCGAGACGACCTCGCTGTAGATCTCATCGGGGTAGAGGCGGCCAAGCTCCTCGCTCAGGCATTCCTCAAGCGTGCGCGCGGGCACGCTGATGGTCTGCGGCGACTGGCCGGGCACACTGATCACGGCGAACCCGTCGTCGGTGGAGGGGCGCTCCAGGCTCAGCACGCCGTCGCCGCGCGTCAGGTACACGCCGGTGACGGCCGTGGCGTTCGGATCCTCCTCGATCATCACCGGCACGTTCAGGCGCAGTCGCAGCCATGCGGCCAGCAGATCCAACGGCAGATAATCCTTCTGCCCGGTCACGCGCACATTGCTCACCGGCAGGTGCGGCGGCTGGTCGAGCATCGAGGCGATCATGCACGCCATACGGTCAGGCGTGTCCACGACATGTCCACGTCCTTGGCGGAGCGGTTGCGGCGCAGATCGTCCATCGTGCGCCGCGGGTTCGAGGAGTGCATCGCGTCGGTGATGCGGCTGCTGGCCATGGAGCCGAGCAGGTCCTTCGACAGATTCGCGGGCGCCTCGTTCGGCCACCATGCCACCACGGGAGCGTCAGGCACGAGCAGCGGGATCACCAGGGTGTCGGCGTGACGGACCAGACCGCCGCGCGGACGAAGCACGATGATCTCGCCCGCACCGGCGTCGGAGCCGAAGCGGATCTCGGCGTCAAGGAAGGTGGGATGCTCCTCTTCCGGGCTGATCTTGCGGCTGCTCGGGGCGACCGCGATCACACGGCAGGGATGCTCGCGGCTCGCATTGTTGGCGACTTCGAGATCATGCTCGAGCTCGGCCTCGTTGGTGGAGATGAGCAGGGTGAGCACACGGCCCAGGCCGCCTCGCCGCGCTCCTCGTGCAGTTCGTCGATTTTCGCCGAGATCTCGCGGGTCTCGGTGTCTTGCAGGGTAATGATCACGGCATCCTCCAACGGTGTCCATCGCGGGCGAGCATTTCAACGGCCTCCTCCGGCCCCCACGTGCCGGAACGATACGGCTGCGGCTGGCCGAGCGTCGACCAGAACTCCTCGATCGGGTCGAGGATCTTCCACGAAAGGTTGACCTCCTCGGTGGTGGGGAACAGCGGCGGGTCGCCCAGCAGCACGTCGAGGATCAGGCGTTCGTATGCCTCAGGGGAGGATTCGGTGAACGAGCGACCGTAGCCGAAGTCCATCGACACGTCGCGCACCTCCATCGACGTGCCGCCCGGCACCTTCGCGCCGAAGCGCATGGTCACGCCCTCGTCGGGCTGCACGCGGATCACGACGGCGTTCTTGCCGAGCTCCTTGGTGGCGGTCGATTCGAACGGCAGATGCGGGGCGCGTTTGAACACCACGGCGATCTCCGTGACGCGCTTGCCCAGGCGCTTGCCGGTACGCAGATAGAACGGCACGCCGGCCCAACGGCGGGTGTCGACGTCCAGGCGGATCGCGGCATAGGTCTCGGTGGTGGATTCGGGATCGATGCCCTTCTCGTCCAAGTAGCCGACCACCTCGTGCGATCCCTGCCATCCGGCGGCGTACTGGCCTCGCGCGGTGTGCGCGGCCAGATCCTTGGGCAGGCGCACGGCGGAGAGCACCTTGGTCTTCTCGGCGGTCAGATCGGCGGCGGAGAAGGAGACGGGCTCCTCCATGGCGGTCAACGCCATAAGCTGCAGCAGATGGTTCTGGATGATGTCGCGTGCGGCGCCGATGCCGTCGTAGTATCCGGCGCGCCCGGCCACGCCGATGTCCTCGGCCATGGTGATCTGCACATGGTCGACGTAATTGTTGTTCCAGATCGGCTCGTACATGGCGTTCGCGAAACGCAACGCCAGCATGTTCTGCACGGTCTCCTTGCCAAGATAATGGTCGATGCGGAACACGCTCGACGGGTCGAACACTTCGGAGACCACGCGATCGAGCTCCTTGGCGCTGGCCAGGTCATGACCGAACGGCTTTTCGATGATCACACGACGCCAAGCGCCTTGTCGCTTTTCGCCAGACCACAGTCGGCCAGCTGACGGGACACCTGCGGGAACGCGCGCGGCGGCACCGACATGTAGAACGCGTGATTGCCGCGCGTGCCACGGTCGCGGTCAAGCTCGGCGACCGTGTCGGACAGACGCTCGAACGCTTTCGGATCATCGAACGTGCCTTGTACGAAACGGATACCGGCCGCAAGCTGCTTCCAAGTCGATTCCTTGAACGGCGTACGGCAATGCGCCTGCACGTTCTCCTTGACGAAGTCCTTGAAATGGTCCTCGGTCCAGTCGCGGCGTGCGAAGCCTGTCAGACCGAAGCTTGGCGGCAACAAGCCACGGTTGGCCAGATCGTAGATGGCGGGGAGCAGCTTCTTACGGGACAGATCGCCGGTCACGCCGAAAATCACGATGCTGCATGGGCCTGCGATGCGGGGAAGTCTCAGATCGCGCGGGTCGCGCAGCGGATTCGTCCATGCGTCGGCCGCGTTGGATGCGGTTGAAACGGTTTCACTCATGCCTTTCATACTAACGCGCGGGCTCCACTCGCCACCAAAGGGAATTCGAAAACGTCATTGCCCTTTTTTAGAGCATCCTACAAAACGGCATGGCGGTTCCCTCGTTTGGTGCCGCCACTACAATGCCTTCGGAAGCGAACGACGAGCCGGCTGCGGCTGGCGGAGGCAAAACATGGTGCACAACAAGCAGGGCATAGACATGCTGCACGGGCGCATATGGACGAAGTCCTGCGATTCGCGCTCCCCGTGGCGGCGACCGGCATTCTGGAACAACTCTTCAACGCATCCGGCATCATGATCGTCGGCAACTTCTCCCAATCCGACGGCACCGCCGCGGTCGCGGCCGTCGGCTCCAACGCGCCCGTCACCGGACTCATCCTCAACCTGTTCATCGGCATCGCTCTCGGCGCGAACGTCGTCATCGCCAACGCCATCGGACGAGGCAGCCGCGAAGCGGTGCGCAACGCCGTGCACACGTCCATCGTCACCGCCCTGATCGGCGGCGTGATCGTCGCCATCATCGGAGAATTGCTCGCCGGACCGCTTCTCGGCATGCTCAACGTGACCGCCGACGTGTTCCCCCTGGCGCTCGCATACCTGCGCATCTACCTCATCGGCATGCCCGTCATCCTGCTATACAATTTCGAAACAGCCATCTTCCGCAGCATCGGCGACACCCAGGCTCCGCTCGCCGTACTCGCCATTTCCGGCGTGCTCAACGTGACCATGGGACTGATTTTCGTCGTATTGTTCCATTGGGGTGTTTCGGGCGTCGCGACGGCCACAGTCATCGCGAACGTCGTCAGCTCCATGATTCTGCTGTATCGACTGGTTCATACTGACGCAGCCATCCATGTTGATTTGCGCGAGTTCGGCATCGACTGGTTCACCCTGCGTCAGATTCTGCGCATCGGACTGCCGCCGGCGTGCAAAGCGCGGTGTTCGCCGTGGCCAACATCATCATCCAAGCCGCCATCAACAGTCTCGGCACCGTTGTCATGGCCGCCTCCAGCGCCGCGTTCAACATCGAAATCATCGCCTACTACGTGCTCAACTCGTTCAGCCAGGCCTGCGCCACCTTCACCGGGCAAAACTATGGAGCCAAACGGATCGGACGCTGCAAGCGCGTGCTTGGCATCTGCATTCTGGAGGATTTCATCGCCACCGCGGCCACCATCGCCGTCGTGCTGTTCTTCGGCCATAGTCTGCTGGCGTTGTTCGATGCGACACCGGAGGTCATTTCCGTCGGCTACACCAGACTCGTCATGGTGTTCTCCGCCTACACGTTCAGCATGCTGTACGAGGTCATGTCCGGATATCTGCGCGGCTTCGGCATCTCACTGGTGCCGGCGCTGCTCACCGTAATCGGCGTGGTCGGCGTGCGCATCACCTGGATCGCGTTCGTGTTCCCCGCGCATCGCACGTTCGAGGCCATCATGATCGTCTACCCGATCAGCCTCGCCGCAACCGCCGTACTCATCGGCATCGCTCTGCTTTGCTACCGTCCGTCCAAGCGATTCGCCGTTAAACCTTAAGCGTGTGCGGCTTGCCGCCGTTCATGAACGCGGCGATTCGCCGGGTCAGAGCGCGGGGAAGAACCCGTTCCGCGAGCGCGCCCGCCTTGGTGAGCGGACCATGGTAGGCGAGGGTTGAGCCGCGCATCATCCTGCGGTAGGCGTACGTGGCAAGCTGACGTGCGGTGGCCGGTTTGGTCATGGTGAAGAAATTGCGGCCACTCATATTCGCAGCCTTCTGAAAGCCGGTCGTGGTCGGACCGGGACATACGCAGGTCACCGTCACGCCCGTGCCGCGCAATTCGTGGGCCACGGCCTCGGATAGCGAGCGCACGAATGCCTTCGACGCGAAATACATCGCCATGTATGGGCCTGCCATCATCGAGGCGACGGACGAAATATTCAAAATCCTGCCATGCCCGTTGGCGCGCATGTCTCGGCCATACCGATACGTCAACTCAGCGAGCGCATGCATGTTGAGCTGCATCATCTCATTTTGCCGGTTCCAGTCGGCGTCGAGAAAATCCGTCCAGTCAGCGAAGCCTGCGTTATTAACGAGATGGTCGACCGCAATACCTTGTGATGTGGTGAAATCATGGAGTTTCTTCGGCGCATTTGCTTCGCTCAGATCTATGGCGAACGTCACCACATGCACGCCAAAACGCTGCTCGAGCTTGGTTTTTACCATGTCAAGCCGTTCCTGGCTGCGGGCGGTGATCGCCAGGTCATGTCCGTCCGCTGCGAACAGCGCCGCCAGTTCGCGTCCGATGCCGCCGGACGCTCCCGTGATGAGTGCGTATCCCATGCCAACTCCTTCGTTTTTGGTCCTATCTCGCCTATGAATGGCGGATTTGCGGGTCTGCCTGATGCTATCTCCACTATAGATGGCGGATGTTTTTCGATTTAGACCCCCTGAGATAGCGTATGGGGGTAAAAAGCGCGGCTTTTCACTTTGCCGTCCGCCATCTATAAGCGAGATAACATGTGTCGAAAGACGAAATCCGCCATTCATAGGCGAGATAGGTGTTTTGTGGAAAGGTGGATAACGGCGGTGAAAAAGAAGTCGCATTACGATTCGCCGCTTGGCGGCATCACGCTGATCGCCGACGAAGCGGCATTGCTCGGCCTGTGGTTCGATTGGCAGCCAGGCTATGCGGACGATGATTCCGCGGTTTTGGGTGATTCGCCGACGATTGGCGCCGCGAAACGATGGCTGGAGGAATACTTTGCAGGTTGCATACCTCGGACCGAAGTGCCGTTGCGGCTGGAAGGCACGCCGTTCCGCAAGGAAGCATGGGCATTGCTGCGGAAAGTGCCATACGGCGAAACGGTTTCATACGGCGGACTCGCACGTCGATTGGAGTTGAAACGTGCGGACGGGCGTAGGGTATCCGCACGCGCCATCGGGGGAGCGGTGCACCACAATCCGATCGCGCTTATCGTGCCCTGCCATCGGGTCGTCGGCGCTGACGCAGTCTCACCGGTTATGCGGGAGGCATTGAAACCAAAATCCGTCTGCTCCAACTCGAAGGCGTGCTGAAGCAGACGGAACGGACGGATGTGGATTGCGAATCTATAGACCGGATTTGGCGATCCACCCGCTGACGGCTTCGGCGGCTTTACTTGCGTTGTTCTGTGCGTCGGTCCCCATGACCGCAAGCCCCGGCTTCACCGTCGTCTTGGTGATTGCGGTGATACGTTCCGGAGTCCGTCCAAGCCCGCTGCGCCGTGCGTGCAGAACGGATAAATGGTTTTGCCGGACCAGTCGCGGCTTTCCAGAAAAGCGTACATGGGCATCGGCATATCGCCGCACCAAATCGGATAGCCAAGGAACACGGTATCGGACGAATCGAGCGCATCGACATCGCCGCTGAGCGTGAGCAGCGGACGCGCGTTGACACGCTGCTCCTCCTGCACCATTTCTGAGGTCGCGGCGTACCGTTCCGGATAAGGCTCGGTACGTGTGATTTCAATCATCGGCGAATCGGTCCGCCGGGCCACCTCTTGGGCAAGCTTCGCGGTATTGCGACCGTCACCTCGCCCACTTCGTAGTTTTCGCCGGCGCGGGAGAAAAACACCACCACCATGTTGCGTCCTTTCATGGTCCTTGAAGAGGCCGTTGCCGCATCCGTCATGCGTCAGTCCAAGGGTTTATCAGTCCATCTTTGGAAACGATTGTGCTCGATACGCGAGCAGACCGTCGATGAACCGTGCAAGACCCTCGATCATGCGTGCACGCGGACAGGCCACGTTGATACGCACGAAATCATGACCGTTGCCACCATATTCGGAACCCTCGGAGAACATCACCTTATGCTCGCGCTTGAGATAATCGCACAACGCATCCGTGTCATGCGTGATGGCCGAACAGTCGACCCACAACAGGTAGGTGGCATGTCCTTCGACCATGATGATGCGCCGGTCGCCGGCACCGAAGCGTTGTATTTGTCGAACATCGCACGCGCGGTCGCCTTGTTGCCGGCCAGATAGGCTCGTAATTCGTTCAGCCACGGTTCGCCCTCATTGAACGCGGCCAGGGTGGCGTCCATGGCGAAGGCGTTCGCTCCGCCACTCATCGGTGTTCAAAGCTCGCCACACCTTATGACGCAACACCGGATTCGGAATCATCACGGCCGCGGAATTCAGTCCTGCGATGTTGAACGTTTGGTCGGAGCCATGCAGGTCACCGAATTCATCGCGCAATGCTCACCCACCGAGGCGAACGGCACGTAATCGAAACCCGGATCGGTCAGATCGCAGTGAATCTCATCGCTG
>ENA-OQDF01000296-OQDF01000296.1-human-gut-metagenome-genome-assembly--contig:-NODE-296-length-20240-cov-10.270372_pt1 | contig 20240 bp, 20 predicted proteins | sample MGYA00242769_ERZ504597 | MGnify/ENA primary metagenome ERZ504597 (study PRJEB26092, sample SAMD00036305) | human gut metagenome | host: Homo sapiens | study: EMG produced TPA metagenomics assembly of...
ATTTCTGCCGTTCATATGGCACCATCTCCTCAAATGATGTTCTTCATAGAAACGTTTCAGATATCCCATCTGTGCGCCTCCGGGGCCGTCAATGGCTTTCGCCAGGTGATGCCAAATTTGTTGAATGCATTAAATCCGGTTGATGTCACTTACCTCCCAGATATTATCCCAGATTCCCTGCGCACCGTACGTATAGCCGCAGCCGCCGGTCTGGACTGCCATATATGCCACGCGGCGCAGCATTGCATCGGTGCAGAGCCGGGTTCCGTTTTCTTCCAGTGTGGAACAGTATTCATACAGGGACTCGCCTTCGATGAATGGTTTTGTTCCGTGTTCCTTCCGATAGGCACGGTACCAGGACGGATTGATCGGGAAATCGCCGTGTCCGGCCTGATTCAGCACAAAATCAAACCACGATTCGTCATAATAGTAATCTGCAAACGGACGCTCATTCGTATAATGTGCGGTCTGCAGTGTTCCATATCCGTCCATTTTTTCCACATACTTTGCGACCTCGCGCCAGCCTTTGATGGCTGTTTCCCGCGGCTTTCCCGGGAAGTAGCCTGCCACTTCGCCTGACAGCGTCCACACAACCGGAAGGGCACCATAGCGGGCAATGATATAGCGTGCCAGATGTTTCTGGTGCTCCACGCCCTGCTCGATCGAGCCGGACCAGGCAAAACCGAGCGCGTTGATAAAGCCGAGGTCAGCGAGATACTGCATGCGGCGGTCGAGTTCGTTCTGGTAAAATGCCACATCTGGCACATCATCTGTGGCATCCGTTTTCCAGTAACGGCTCTTGTGCTCCTTCCAGCTGTCGCTTCGAAGGTTCGTCTGATAAACGTTATAACCCTGTTCCTTCCTGCGGTCCGCCATGCCGCGGAACATGCTCGTCATCTGTGGATGGTTCGACTCGTCCCACCGCTCACCAAAGGCAAATTCCCAGTGCGTATCGCCGAGCCAGAAAAACGGTGTTCCGTCTGCATACGTCAGATATCTTCCTGATGGATGCACTTTCAGAAATCCGTGCTGATAGATAGCAAGATTTCCTTCGTATGGAATACATTCGATCGTTCCCTGCACTCCGGAAAGTCCCGTCTCCTCCGGTGCTTCCAACCTATAACTCCACATTCCGGTTTCGGTCGGCGCAAAGGCAATCCGATAGGTATTTCCGCCGTCCCAGTATGCTTCTCTTCTGATCCTTCTTCCCGACGGTCCCGTAAAAACACTCCAGATGGAAACATCGAGGAATGGATTGTTGTATGTTTTCTTGCTCTCAAATGATAAAATAATTTGTCGCCACTGTTCTGCTTTCATCCCCATTTTATTTTCTCCTTTATCTGCGCAGAGCGCGCCCGGTTTTTTCGGGCACGCTCCTCGAATCTGATTTTACTGTAACTGTTTATTGTTTTTTATTCCAGTCCGCGTTTCTTTGCAAGCTGCACGGCAATCTCAACCAGCTCCGCCGCATCCTCGCGGCAGACAAAGCCTTTCGTTACCTGCTCTTTCGTGTTTTTCTCCGCCATTTCCCGGTAATGTGCCAATGTTCCGTACAGCTCTTTTATCATTTCTTTCGAAACGCCTGCTGATAACCGAACAATCCTTCCTTTTCCGATTCCGGATCCAGGAATTCTGGCCTTTTTCAATGTCGCTGGTATTGCTGTATCTTCCGGTTGGATAGTCAAGGAGGCAGGTACGCAGTCCACCGATCGTATTTCCGAACGCATCCTTTTTGTTTTCTCCGTCGCTGTCAATCGCAATCCGGTCACAGTGCGCCGGAGCTGCGCCTGTCCGTACCCAGGTAAAGAGATTCCGAAATGCTGCCGCAAAAAGAATCTGGGACGGATAGTCGTTTCCTTCCTCATTTTTTCCCATATAGAATGGCAGATGGTTGATCCGCACCAGATCCGGATCGTTCTGATAGTAGTCCACATAGCTATAGGAAGTGTCATGGCTTGCACCCGTCACATCATACTGGCGGAACAGGAACTCCGGATCATCGCTGTCCTGCTGGGCAATGCGCCATGCTTCCATTCTTCCGTTTTCACTCTCCGTCTGCACAGCGATAAACGGCTCGCGCGCCTTTTCCACACGTGTCAGACTGTAATGGTACGGAGCCATGGTTTCATACTGGTTGACCGGAATACCAAGGGAATGGACTCCTCCTCCGGAAAGGTAGCCATCAAATACACACGCACCGCGTGCCACCTCCGGACGATACGCAAAGCTGTTCAGATAGCGGAACAGATACGAACCCGACTGTGACCAGCCCGTCAAATAGACGTATTCTCTCTTATATTCCCGAATCGGATTCTGCTCCTCATCGCCGCGCAGCAGCCACGCCAGGTCTGTCAGCATGTCCCAGAAAAGACCCGTTTCGTAATCATGATTCAGATCGCCGAGTCCGCCTGTGACCTGCAGTCGCTCCGAGAACGGCACATCCGGCGTCGGGTTGGCCCAGGAAAGACGGCCGTAACGCTTTTCATCAAACTCTACCATTTTAGCGATCGTATTCGGTTTGCTTGTGATTCCCACATAGATATCTCCGTCCCGCACAAATTTCTTCCAGCCGAGAATCCACATGCGGTCAATCTCCATAAAACTCGTTGGATTGATGATCTCCACTACAACGTTTCCGCTGCATTTTGCAGTGTCCTGCGGTGCGCGGACAATGATGCGGTTTGTATACGGCGCATCCGCAGTGCGCACACGGACGCCGCCGCGCTCGTCGCTGTCTCGTAGACATTTGCCGTTCCATACATATAATATTCCTTCTCCACATAGCCGCGCTCCGACAGCTTCAGGTAACGCTCCGCACTGGCAAACGGATAGCTTTCTTTCGTTACCGAAATCTCCTCTAGTCTTGTAATCATCTCGTAAAACCTCCCTTTTTCCTTGTATGATTTTATTATTCCATACGGCTCCAATACGAAAAACAACGATTCTGCTGTTTTTTGACACTTTTCTGCGGTTTCTGTTTCGGTCAGACTTTTCCGTTCCGGAAACAAAAACACAGAAAAAGCATCTCCGTGCAAATTTATCTCTGATTTGTACTTTTTCTTTCGGAATGTCTGTAGTAGACTGGTATTGTAGGGCAGAAAAAATCTATCATTCCCAATACCGTCTTTTCTGCCCATGCAAACAACTGTACTCTCAAGCTTTTTCTGTACCTGATTTTGTGAGATGATTTTTGTCAGTCGCAAAAGCAAGTGCAGAAAGACTCTGAGCGTACATTCCGTACCAAAGGAGGGTTTTTACAAATGAACGGAACTTATTATACCATTACCGAAGTTTTTGATTTCGGTCCGCATATTTCGAAAATAATTCTGGATTATGGCAAAAGCATGAAGGGTGCGGCCCCATCTCCGGAGCAGTTTACGGTACACGTTACCCGTACATCCACCGAGGGTGAGAACTTTGTCTGGCCGAATTTCATGGGTGACAAACCGGATGATTCCATGGACGGCACACGCCGCGTTTCGAACGTTTACGTTTCTGACAAAACCGGTGCACCGTGCGAGGACGGTACCTGTCTGACGCTGGAGCTGCCGTGTTTCATCATGGAAGGAATCGGCTCCATCATCAAATTCAACGGTAATTTTAATGTATTTGTCAATGTTGCTTACGATGTAACACAAGTCTCTGAAATTGCAACAGACGATGATGCCATTTCTCCGCAGACGTTCGACGTAGACGGCGGAAACCGCGTCATCTACGGTGAATGGCTCAAAGAAGACCGCTACGAGGATCCGCAGATTCCGCTCTCTTACGTTTACTACGAGCCGGAAATGGATGCGGATGAGAAAATCCCGCTGATCATCTGGCTGCACGGCGCAGGTGAGGGCGGACAGGAACCGCCGATTGCAGCAATCGGAAATAAAGTTGTAAACCTGATTTCCCCAAAGGTTCAGAAAATTTTCGGCGGCAAGACCTATCTGCTCGCTCCACAGGCTCCAACCATGTGGATGGATGACGGAACCGGCGAATATACCAAAGACGGTTCTTCCAAATATACCGAAGTTCTCGATGCCCTGATCGGTGCTTTCGTGGATGCCCATCCGCAGATTGACCGCTCCCGCATCTACATCGGCGGCTGCTCCAACGGTGGCTTTATGACCATGAAACAGATCATTTTCAACCCGTCCCGCTACGCTGCCGCATATCCGGTCTGCGAGGCTCTGGCGGATGCATTTATCTCCGATGAAGATATTCTGAAGCTCAAAGATCTGCCGATCTGGTTTACACACGCAAAAACCGACCCCGTTGTCGTTCCGGATGATTTTGTCGTTCCAACCTATGAGCGTCTGGCAAAGGTCAACCCGAATGCTCACTTCACCTACTGGGACAAGGTACTCGATCACACCGGAACACAGAAAAATGCGGATGGCACCCCATTCGAATACATCGGCCACTGGTCCTGGATCCCGATGCTGAACGATGAGTGTGTCCTCGATTACGACGGAAAACCGGTTATGACAGACGGAAAAGAGACTCCGATTCTGGAGTGGATGGCTGCACAGAAAAAAGCATAACACAGCACTTGCCGGATTCTCCGCCTACGGCGGATTGTTGCAGTGAAAAACAGATGGTATGAAATCGGACTTCAAAGCTGATTTCATACCATCTGTTTTTGTCTGTTCTTGTCTTTTTTCTCTGTTCCGTTTGATATCATCAACCGTGCAAGTCGCTGATCTTTTTGAAAAGCTCTTGCCCCTACTGTTCTTTTCTTTTCAGCTCTTCATAAAATTTCTGCAACACATAAAATGCCGGTTTGCGGTACTTTTTGTCCTCAGAGAGCAGCCCCTTCCGGTTATAATATTTCTGGATCAGGCTTGTTCTGCGCGGGCAGCGGAAATCGTAGAGAATCCAGGGGGTCATGCCCTTGATGTAGTCAATGTTCCGCAGCGTTGCAATCTGTTTTTCGTACACATCCGCCTGGCACTCCTCGGTTCCTTTGTCCGAGATGGTTCCATGGTGATGCGGCAGCGCGTCTGCGCCGAACTCCGTTACGATAACCGGCTTGTCCGGCTGGCTGTTTTCCATCAGTGCCGGCAGCATCGCAAAATCCGGGGTGTACCAGCCGCAGTACTCGTTGATGCCGATGATGTCAAGGTATTCCATCAGACGGTCCTCAATCTTATTTTTCGCAGCATTAACCAGGCAGGCCGCAGACACCATTCGCGTCTCATCCTCCCGATGCGCGCATTCTGCCAGTGCGCTCATGAATTTCAGCCGTTCATCCGTATCGGCATTCTCATTTCCGACAGACCAGATGATCACGCTCGCGCGGTTCCAGTCACGGTTGATGAGTTCGCGGAGCTGATTTTTGGCATCCTCATATGTTTTTTCACGTTCAAAACGAATTGCCCAGTAAACCGGAATTTCCTCCCACAAAAGAAGCCCAAGCTCGTCGGCGAGTTTTGCCATTTCTTCGTTATGCGGGTAATGTGCAAGGCGCATGAAGTTGCATCCCAGTTCTTTCGCAATGCGGATATTTTCGATCCGTTCCTCTCTTGTCAGGCCTTTTCCGTTTTCCACGCTGTCTTCGTGGCAACTGATACCACGCAGGAAAACGGGCTCTCCGTTCAGCAGAATGTCTCTGCCGTTCACGCGAATTTCACGAAAGCCGACCCGATCGCTGACGGTATCGGTTCCACAGGTTACTTTTACATCATACAGCTTCGGTTTTTCCGGTGTCCAAAGCTCCGGTTTTGCATCAAAAACAACTTCTCCGGCTCCGTTTTCCAGCTGGATTTTCCGGCTCACGCCAAGCTCCTCGATGACAAGCTCTGCCTTGGCTGTGATTTTTTCCGACAGTGTCACTTTCGCCATAACATGTCCAAATGTTCCGTCCGGCACAAGCGCAATTTTAAAAGTTTTGATATGGCATTTCGGAACACGGATCAGTGCGATATCGCGGTATACGCCGCAGTAGTTGAACCAGTCGGTATTCTCGGTCGGCACCTGCTCCGGCCGTCTCGTTCCGTCAACAGCAAGCACGATGCGGTTCTCCGCTTTCAGGTATTCTGTGATATTCCAGAACGCCGGTGTCGATCCGCCGCGATGCATACCGACGTATTTTCCGTTTAAGAAAACGCGACACAGATAATTGGCTGCGCCCACCTTCAGAAAGACTGTTTCCTCTCTTTCTGCGATATAGGAAAATTTTCTCGTAAAGACCATGCTTCCCTCATACAGGAGATACATCGGATCGATGGTATTCCAGCTGCACGGAAGCTGCATCACCGGCCACTCGTCAAAGGAATAGTCGATCGGCACAGTGAAGCCTTTTTCGTCGCGGTATCTCTCTTTGTACCATTTCTGGCGCAGACAGGTATCGTACTGATCGACTGCATAATGCCAGCCGCCGTTCAGCAGCTCCTCTCTTCTTCCCCCTTCAAATATCATCGTGTCCACTGTGGCAAATCCCGTTTCGTACTGTTCGGTATAATCCTCGAGATGGATATCCGACATATACTTTTTCTCTTTTTTTGCTTCCATAAACTTTTCCCTCACTTCTCCAAACGATCCGAAACACGCTCTGCGAGTTTCTCAGGGTATCGCGGCAGTCGCCGGGTCTCGTGCAGACACGGACTTTGGCGCGGCACCACCCATTCCTTGTTTTTATTATAACGCTTTCACAGGAAAAATCTATGGTCAAAACTGTTGAGGATATTGCAAAAATTGCGGTACCGCTTATTTTTCTTCGTTTTCGTTCTTTCCTTCCGCCGCCATCTGCCGCTTCCTCCGTGTCACAAGGCCACCGATCCGTCCCGTTTCTTTTGCCGTGAGTGATCGCCAGCCGTCATTCAGCACGCGTTCTAAAAGCCCCAGCTCACCTGCGATTTCGTATTTCATTTTCTCCTTCTCCGTCATATGTTCCAGATCAATTTTCTTCTGCCTTGCCATTTTTTCTGCACTCCTTTTCTCTGCATTTTTGCTTTATCCAGAGTGTAGACACTTTTTCCGGCCTTATACCTCCTGTTGTCAAACGGATATTCGCAATCCGCTTCGCTGCTTGCTCATAGCCGAAGAGCTGCTTCGCAGCTTATCTTTTCATCCCTGCTTTCGAAATCCCTCCCGAAGGCAGGAATCTTTTATCTGCCGCCACAAAAACCTCGCTTGAAATACGGTCCGGTTTCCCATTCCGTTTTTTCAAAAAGCGAGGTCCTTTTCTTTATTTCTATTCTATGTTCCTATCTCCTCACTCCGGCGTCTCTCCGAGCCCGCTTTTAATTGCGGCAACGGCCGCCCGAAGTGCTTCCTCTTCATCCTCTCCGCTGCTGCAGATCTCAATAGTGTCTCCCTGCCTGATTCCTGCGGCAACGATACTCAAAATACTCTTTAAATTAACCGTTCCCTGCATCCCGTTGTTTTCATAGGTAAACGACATGGAAGATTTGTACCGGCTTACACTGTTTGACAAATTTACCGCGTTTAAAAGATGCAGACCTGACGGATTGACAATCGTTACTTTTCACTTACCATCTTACGTTCCACCTGTCTTTCCTTTGTAATCCGCTCATTTTTCTTTGAAAAATGGCTACTTACTCATTTTTTGCCGTGTCCCGAGTTCAAAAATCCTCCTGTAAGCTTTGCCTGCATCGGTTTTTTGACCTTTTGACACTGATATTTTCATGATAGCACAGTTTTGTTAATACAGTTTGAACATTCTGTTAGATACCCCTCAATTCTTTCCGCTTACTCAGCTGACTGAAGAACAGGTAATAAATAAAGTATGCAATCGTTGTGATTACCCACGACAGCGGATAGCAGAAGGCAGCTCCTTTTAAGGAGTGGAAATGCGGCAGAACCGCCGTCATCCACACGATACGTACTCCACAGATTCCTATTCCGGTGATAAACATCGGAATCCATGCATCTCCGACACCGCGGAGTGCACCGGAAAGGATTTCGATGGAAATGTAGGTAAAGAAGGTCGGAACCAGGAAATGGATCAGTCCGTGACAGATTTCACGCACCGCCGTATCTGTGGTAAACAGAGAAATCAGTGTATCACCGATAAACCACATAAACACAACCATCAGACCCGTCATCAGGAATGCCATGATCATGCTGGTGCGCACACCGCGGTGTACACGATCCATCTTTTTCGCACCGTAGTTCTGACCGACAAAGGTTGTCGCCGCAATACCGAGCGCATTGATCATCATCCAGAAAAGACCGTCCACCTTTCCGTAAGCCGCCCACGCAGCCACATTGTTGGTTCCCAGCGAGTTGACAGCAGACTGAATAATCACGTTCGATACCGAGTACAGAATTGACTGTACGCCTGCCGGAAAACCAATGCGGATAATCCGTTTGAGCATAATCCAGTCAATGCTGATTTTCCGCAGATGAAGCCGGTAAATGTCTCTGGTCCGCATCAGAGAGCCCATAACAAGAACCGCACTGATGATCTGAGACAGAATGGTCGCAAGCGCCGCGCCCATAACACCCATCTGCAAACCGACAACAAATAAAAAGTCAAGCGCGATATTGGTCATACAGCAGATGATCAGATACAGCAGCGGACGTTTCGAATCGCCGACCGCACGCAGAATACCGGAACCCATGTTGTAAATCAGGTTTCCGATGGTTCCAATAAAATAAACACGCATATAAATCAGCGCATGATTTACAACATCATCCGGCGTGTTCATCAGATCGAGCATCCATCTCGAACAGCCAATGCCGACTACTGTCAGCACAATACCTCCGAGAATGGAAAAGGCAATGGAAGTGTGCACTGCCCACTGCACCTTGTCCTCTTTATTGGCTCCGTAATGCTGTGAAATAACAACCGTCGCACCACTCGAAAGGCCGACGAAAAATCCGACCAGCAGATTGATCAGCGTACCTGTCGTTCCGCCGACCGCCGCAAGTGCCTGTTTTCCGAGAAAGTGTCCGACAATCATGGCATCTGCCGTGTTGTAAAGCTGTTGGAAAAACGTTCCGAACAGAATCGGCAGGAAAAAGATCAGAATCTGCTGCCAGATAACACCTTCCGTAATCTGATTTACCTTTACTACTTCTTTCTTCTCTTTGTTCATACCCAAATACCTTCTAAAACTGCCGCCGGATCTCATGGCTGATTCCGACGGCAGTCCCCCTTTAAAATTTTCTTCTGCTCCTCTGCAGATACTCTTCTTCTGTTTTATATTTTCAGCTGCTTCATCCCTCTTGGCAAGCGGATATTTGCAATCCGCTTCGCTACTTGCTTGATTCGGTTAAGTAATCTTTCAAAAAATCAAACAGCGTCTGCATTTCTTCCCGCGTGCCAATCGTAATACGCAAATAATTGTCAATGCGGGGTTTCTCAAAATACCGCACATAAATATGGCGTTCCCGGAGTGCCTGAAAAATCTTCCCGGCCGGTACGCTTTTGTGTGTTGCGAAAATAAAGTTCGATTTCGAATCCTCGAAAGAAAATCCAAGCTTTTTCAGCTCCTCCTTCGACCACTCTCTCGTTTCCATCACTTTTTTCACCGTCTTGCGGAAATATTCCACATCGCGGATCGCTGCGGCTCCGGCTGCGATCGTGGTCTGATTCATGGTATACGAATTGAAGGAATATTTCACATCATTCAGATACGAAATCATCTTCTCATTTCCGATTGCATAGCCGATGCGCATGCCGGCAAGCGAACGAGATTTTGATGTTGTCTGCACAACCAGCAGGTTTTCATATTTTTCCAGCAGCGGCTGCGCAGTGGCTGCTCCGAAATCCACATATGCCTCATCCACAATTACAACCACATCCGGGTTGTGCTGCAATATCGATTCGATCGCAGAAAGCGAAAGCTCCACACCCGTCGGTGCATTCGGGTTCGGGAACACGATTCCGCCATTTGGATGATTCTCTGCAAAATACTGCTCCGGCACAATGCAGAAATTTTCATCGAGCGGGATCTGCTCGTACGGAATGCGGAATTCCTCCGCCCAGACATCGTAGAAGGAATACGTAATGTCCGGGAAAAGAATCGGTTTGTCAGAGTTAAAATACGTCATAAACGCCATCGCCAGAACATCATCCGAACCAACGCCGACAAAAACCTGCTTTGTGCTTACGTGGTAGACATCCGCAATCGCCTGCACCAGTTCTGCCGCGGTCGGATCCGGATAGAGACGGAGGGTATCCTCTTCTGCTACCCGTCTGATCGCCTCTGCGGCTTTTGGTGACGGCGGATACGGATTCTCATTCGTATTCAGCTTAATCATGTCAGCCTCATGCGGCTGCTCGCCCGGTACATACGGCACAACTTTTCTTACATTCTTTTCCCAGTTACTCATAAGTTCCTTCCTTTCTGCCTGTGGTCAGGAAATGCACCCTGACTTTATTCCGTCTTTCTGTTTTTTTGGAAACCCCTGTGAATCGTAACCATTTTTTCTTTTCCTTCTGCTCCCGGCAGTTTCCCGCCGACGCAAAGTCCCTTTTCTTCCCGGTGAACCGCTTTATCCTCTCTTCTTCCAGGTAGACGGATAGAAAAGAATCAGCATCGGAAACAGTTCCAGACGGCCTGCCAGCATATCAAAAATCAGAATCAGCTTGGAAACCGGACCGTATCCAAAGAAATTGCTGGTCGGTCCTACCTGGTCAAGACCAGGTCCGATGTTGTTCAGCGTTGCGGCAACTGCCGTGAAGTTTGTCTCGAAGGAAAATCCATCCACACTGATGATCAGCATGGAAAAGCTGTAGATCACAAGATAAACAATCAAAAATACGTTGATCGCCCGCAGAACCTCATGCTCTACCGGGTGATCATCGAAACGGATGCGTTTGATACTGCGCGGATGTACGATCGAACCAAGCTCTTTTTTCACGGTTTTTAAGAGGATCAGGATTCGCGAAACCTTGATTCCGCCTCCCGTTGAACCGGCGCAGGCTCCGATGAACATCAGCATCACCAGAATACATTTTGACAGCTCCGGCCAGAGATCAAAGTCCGTCGTGGAATAACCCGTTGTCGTGATAATCGATCCGACCTGGAAAAAGGCGGTCCGTACTGTCTCACCGATGGAATGGTACATCGGATAGATATTCCAGGAAATCACGCCTCCTGCCAGAAGAATAATCAGGATATACGCTCTTACCTCCTGGGACGAAATGGCGGCCTTTCCCTTTTTGCAAAGCATCAGATAATAAAAGTTAAAATTCACACCGAACGCAATCATGGCGATTGTCAGAATCCACTGCTGCAGTGGTGTGTACACTGCACAGCCGCTGTTCAACACGGCAAAGCCTCCTGTTCCGGCAGCTCCCATGCGAGTGTGACAGAATCAAATGTCTTCATGCCGGAAAGCAGCAGGGCAGCAATGGTAAAAAGTGTCATGCCAAGATAAATCTGATACAGAATTTAGCGGTTCCGCGCACTCTCGGAACAAATTTGGAAACAGTCGGTCCCGGCTCTCTGCCTTCATCAGGTTCATGACGGAACCGCCCTTCATCGGAAGCAATGCAAGAATGAACACAAGAACGCCCATACCGCCAATCCAGTGGGAAAAGCTTCTCCAGAACAGGCTGGCGTGTGAAAGTGCTTCCACATCGCTCAAAATGCTGGCTCCTGTCGTTGTGAAACCGGAAACGATCTCAAACAGCGCATTGATATAAAACGGAATTTCCCCCGTAATTACAAACGGCACCGCTCCGAAAACACCAAGGACAACCCAGCTTAACGAAACGCAGACAAATCCGTCGCGGGAATAGATTTCCATATTGGACGGTTTTCTGAAGCAGAGGATCAGACCGGCCGCAATGCAGAGCAGTCCCCAGATAAGATACGCAAAGCCTGTCTTTTCCTGATACATGGCTCCGACCAGCGCCGGAAACAGCATCAGCATACCTTCCACTTTCAGCACCCAGCTGATGACAAAACGAATCATTTTATAGTTCATAATCCGCTTCCCCCGTTACTCTGCCAGAATCTCATGGATATCCTGAAGACCGGTTTCCGTTGTTACGATAATGACGGAATCTCCTGCCGCAAAGGAATCCTGTCCGCCCGGAATGATGACCTTTCCCTGTCTGTTAATCGCTGCTACCAGAAGGTTTGGCCGTGTTTTCATATCCTGCAGACGGATACCGATCATACGGCAGTTCTGGTTCACGATAAACTCAAGAGCCTCCACACGGTCTTCCATTAGCTTATACAGCGTCTCAACGTTGCTTCCGATGGAGTTTTTCATTGCCCGGACATACTGCAGAATGTACTCTGCGGTGATGTGTTTCGGGTAGATCAGGCTGTCCAGGTTCAGGCTGTGGATAACATCATTAAATTCCAGATGGTTGATTTTCGTTACAACCTTTGAGGATACCTTCTCTTTCGCATACAGCGACAGAATGATGTTTTCCTCATCCATATCGGTGCAGGCCACAAAGGAATCCATATCCTGGATGCGCTCCTCTTTTAAGACTCCTGGTCACTTCCGTCACCGTAAATAACGGTTGCATCTGGCAGTGCTTCGCTTAAAACCTCACAGCGATCCTTATTTTTCTCGATAATCTTGACATCGACGTTCATATTTGCCAGTGATTTTGCGAGATAATACGTAATTTCACCGCCGCGACGATCATCGTACTGTGTACCTTGTTTGTATGAACACCAATTTTCTTAAACAGGCTCTCTGCGTTCTGCGGTGTGGTAATGATGGAAAGGCTGTCTTTTGCCTGGATCACAAAATTTCCATCCGGTATGTAAACCTCGCCGTTTCGCTCAACAGCACAGACCAGCAGACTGTACTGAAGCGCTCCGGCCAGCTCACGCAGCGACATATGGACAATTTTCGATGTTTCCGGCACTTTAAAGCGCAGCATTTCGATTCTTCCGCGGGAAAAGCTGTCGATCTCAATCGCAGATGGGAACCGCAGCAGTCTTGCCATTTCCATGGCGGCCGCGTGCTCCGGGTTGATGATCATGGACAGACCCAGCTTTTTACGGATAAATTCTCTCTCCTCCGATACATCGGGTTTCGGACTCTTGCGATGGTGTGACAGTCTGCTGCCTGTTTGGCGATGACACAGCAAAGCAGGTTCATTTCATCACTTTTGGTTACGGCAATCATCAGATCCGCATGCTCAATATCCGCCTCCTGAAGCACCTGATAGCTTGCTCCGTTTCCTACAATTCCCATAACGTCGTAGGTGTTGGAGACGTTGCGGACGACAATACTGTCTGTGTCGATGACCGTCACAAGGTTGTCCTCGCGGCTCAGCTGGGCGTCAGTGCGGTTCCGACTTTTCCGCAGCCCACAATGATAATTTTCATGTTCTCTCCCTTCAATGCAAAAGCATTTCGCGTAAAATAGTAAAGACCCGCCAGGCGCATCGTAAAACCATTTTTCGATGCACTCCAAAAAGCAGATCTATACCCCTATTGTACGATGGCGATTATATCATATTTCCAGGAAAAGCGGAATAGATTTTAACAACATTTTGGACGGAGTTTTTGTAATGATTGATCAAAAAGGGAAAACCTGTTGAACCTTGCGCTGGCCGCAACGGAAGTCGAACGGCGGCGTGTGCCGGAGCTTTCGGCAGGTTATAACTCTTACAGCAAAACATGGGAAGTAATTGTACAGTATCAGGGAGACCTGGCTTTTCTGGAGGAGCAGGGAGTTCGTGTGACGCTGCTGCTGTTTTCGTATGCCATTCTTCTGGTTCCGGAGTCCCTGATGGATTACGTGACAGGACTGCCGCAGATTACCTATCTGGAGAAACCGAAATTACTTTATTTCGCAGATGCATTTGTGCGGAGCATATCCTGTATTACGCCTGTGCAGGAGGGGGTTATGGGTCTGTCTGGGAATGGGGTGCTGCTTGCATGCATTGATTCAGGCGTGGACTATGCGCATCCTGATTTCTGCGCACCGGACGGGACAAGCCGAATTGCAATTTTATGGGATCAGACGATTCCGGGGAATCCTCCGATGGGGTATGCTCTTGGGTCGGTATATACACGGCAGCAGATCAATGAGGCACTTGCATCTTCTACGCCGGAAGAACGGTTTGCCCTCGTGCCGTCCCGCGATGTGACGGGGCATGGGACAGCGGTGCTCGGAATCGCAGCGGGAAATGGGAGATCCTCGGCAGATGCGGCCATGCGGGGCGTGGCACCGGAAGCAACACTCGTGGTCGTAAAGCTTGGGAATCCTGATCCGGCGGATCTGCCGCGGACATCGCAATTGCTGCAGGCGGTGGATTTCTGCGTAAGATATGCACTTCTGGTGGAGCGGCCGCTTGTGACTAATTTGAGCTTCGGGAATAATTACGGTTCGCACAGCGGGGATTCCTTACTTGAAACGTATTTGAATGCAGTGTCAAATTTAGGGCAGAACGTGATCTGTATCGGGGCAGGAAATGAAGGGGATACCGGACGCCATTATGCCGGGAACCTAAAGTCGGATCGCAAGTCGTCCGGTCAGACGCAAACAGTCCGTGCGACATCTGATCCGGCTGCGACGTCTGCGGTCTCGGCAACGGCTGACCGCGCTGTCTCCGTTGAATTTCAGGTCGGTGCTTATGAATCCTCGTTCAGTCTCCAGATCTGGAAGGTTTATGGGGATGAAATCTCGATCGAACTGATTTCCCCCGGCGGCATCCGCTCCGGCACGCTCTCTCCTGTCCTCGGCACGGCGCGTCTGACGCTTGGTCCGACAGAACTTCTCCTGTTTATGGCATGCCATCCCCCTACAGCCAGGCGCAGGAAATTACCTGACCTTTCAGGGCGCAGGAAACCATCTGTCCGTCGAAAACGGCATCTGGACCTTGCGTCTCACCCCCGGCCGCCTGATCTCCGGTTCCTTTGACCTCTGGCTTCCCGGCGGAAACGCCGTCGGTTCACAGACCCGCTTCTTCTCCCCCACTGCCGACACCACACTCACCATCCCTTCCACCGCCCGCTCCGCCATCACGGTCGGTGCCTACGATCCCCGCCTTTCCTCCTATGCCAGCTTCTCCGGCCGCGGCTATACCCGTATTCTCCACGAAATTAAACCTGATCTCGCCGCCCCGGGTGTCAATATCCCAGCTCCCCGTTCCGGCGGCGGCTATGCTTCCTTCACCGGCACCTCGTTTGCCACGCCTTTTGTATCGGGAAGCGCCGCTCTTATGATGGAATGGGGTATTCTGCGCGGAAATGACCCGTTTTTATATGGTGAAAAGCTGAAAGCTTATCTCATCGCAGGCGCAAAACCCATCGCCTCCGAGAGCGAATACCCGAACAGGCGGGTGGGATGGGGACGACTTTGTTTAGAAAGTAGCCTGCCAGATTAAAGTTATTGAAGGATTCGATAGAAGAAATAAAAGCGCAATGTAAAGAGTTAAACGACAAATGAGACATATTTTTATCTCTGTACTATCTTGTACTTTGCTACGAAAATAAAACTCGTAGCAAGGTACTTATAGTGTTCATTTGTCGGGCAACTCTTTTTATTTAACTGTTAATAACTTGCTGTTTAAAATTTTTTGAATGCAAAGAGAATCACTTACCCAAAAGATATTCTTCCAACATTTCCTTTACTTTTTTCTCAATTTCGTCTATGATCTCTTCACACCTTGTCTTTTTCATCCCTGCACCAGTTCCTACCGCCAGTAACTCTTTTCTGCCTGGATTTCTTCCATTTCCATCTACTGACGTAGTATGTTCGCCATAATACGTATTACTGTAAGTAAGATCATATGCCGGACTTAAATGCCATTTATCTTCGTCTGCTTCGTACAAATACGTGAAGTTCTTCGAATGATCATCTCTGTTATGTGCAAAAACATTGAAACACATTCGGCGGAACATATTTTCAACATCTTCATCGCAATTGCGTGTCATGATTTTGTCAGTTTCATTAATCCATGATAGTCCAGACTTGGCTGCTCAAAATCCAATTCCAGAATTGCAGCTGTCGTCAACATGTGCACTTTCTTTTTCCCTTTCAAACAGTTTCTCCTGTCAAACCTTTTAGTTCCAAAATATCCTTTACATTTTTCTGATGGAAACAATCTCGTTTCACTCATCATAATTCCGCAGGCCTTGGCACAGCAGGAATAGTCATATTCCATTTTTCCTGCATCTTTTCCGTCCACATGCGCTGGAAATTTGATAATCCATTCTTCATTATCAATGGTTGTCATGATTTTAGGTCTTGCTCCGCCGCTGGTACCTCCCAGCAGATACAATTCGTCCAGTTTATCCGAATACTCTGTATTCAGTATCTTTTGACACTCTTCCGCCAGTTTGTCCAGATCTGCACTGCTCTGCTCCTCTGGAAAATTCTTTTCCGGGTGATATGTCAACGCTCCCATCCCCGATGTGCCCACAATCGCCAGACGATCCAGTACGGTCAGTTCATCCGGATTTTGTTTATGTGCCCGTAACAGGCGATCCAACAGTAATCTGCCCCAATGATCTGGAAGACTGTCCGCAAAAACCCCAAATAATCCTTCAAAATGATCCTTAACTGGAACAAATACCTGTTTTTGCAAAGGCAATGAAAATGGGTTGATCGAAAATCCGGTTTCCAGCCATTCATCACTGTACTGAAATGCCACTTTGTGGTCTGCCGTCATAGCTAATGTTCCCACCGTTTGATCCTCATAACACACCTGCAGTACTTTATCTTGTTTCATTGATAACCTCCTGAATATCTTTATACGGTACCTGCGTGAAAATATTTCTGAGCTCATCTGCAAGATCCAGTGCGATTGCAATTTTCGTTAAAGATAACAGGGAAATTTGTCCTGTCGTTTCGAATCTTTTGATTGAGCCGTAACTCACTCCGCTTATAGATGCTAATTTTTCCTGCGTAATTGAACGTCTCTTTCTGATTTTTCTCACTCGCTGCGCAAGTTTTTGATCCAGTTCTTCCGGAGTTTCCCATATAAATTGTTCCATTTTTTCCCCTTCTTGTTACAGATTATATGTTATCTAAAATATCCTGTTTTTATTCAAAACAGATTATATATTATCTATTCTATTTTACCACTCACGTGCAGAAAGCACAATGATTTCCTGCCCTGTTTCCATAAAAACTCCACCCCGTTTTTGTAACTGCAGATAAATTTTGCATCTCCTTTACTCTATAGGGATAATTTGCGCTTTTTTGACTATCCGGTAGTATTTGTTTCAGAGTAAGTAAAAAAGCCTCTGCCGGGCAAAAATTTTGCTTTCCGGCAGAGGCTTTGCTGGTCAAACGGATATTCATGCAAGCATGATTCGCGATTTTTCTTCCATTTCGCATGGCTTGGAATCGTTACAAATACTGGCTGAATTCCACTTTTTCTTTATTTGGTCCTTCGATCGTGAAGAAACGGACGCCATTTTCCCAGAACGGAAGGAAATGTACTTCATCCTGCGTCGTATTCAGACCGGCCCCGGTAATCATTTCGTGAACCTTTTCAATATTCTTTACGTCAATCGCCACATGGTCGATTGCTCCGGGTTTCAGTGCTGCAGCTTTGTTTTCGTACGTTTCGATCACAAGTGTTCCAAGCTTTAAGAATGCCACTTTCTCATCCGCCGCCTCATTTACGGTGCGGAATGCAATTTCAAATCCAAGCTTTTCATAAAACGCAATCGTCATCTCAATATCGTTGGTCGGAATACCGACATGCTGGATTCCATTTAACTGCTCTCTTAATTCCATTTCTTATCCCCCAGTCTTTTTTCTACCTGTGCCAGATCCGGCATGGCCGGAATAGAGCGTGTCTGAAAAAGGCTTTTCGTGAGCTGCGAGTCCCAGTTCGTGGGAGATTTTATCCGAATAAGGGCGGCGTAGCGGGCTACGGCAACCGAATGAGGGTAAAATATACCGCAAAGTGGAGCTTGCAGATTGCGGAAATGATTTTTCAGACACGCTCTAGCACCTTTTTTCTCCACACAAAGGCTTGCAACGGCGTTTCCAAACCGGGCAAACGCTGCCAGTTCTTCCTGCGGCTGTAAAGATATGCTCCATTCCACCAAGTGTCACTACAACTATTTTTACACTCTGATGATATAATATTTCCGCTGTTTTTGCAACATTTTGCTCTCTCCTGCCCGTTCGCTGCCGTTTTGCTGTTTCTTTTTTTCACAGATCACAAGGATGAGTGCCAGCATTCCTCCATCAGGCTGCACCAACTGCCAGCCGTCCGTCCGGGCGCATGGTACACAAGAACAATTTGTGCTCGCCTGATGGGATTTTGCGCCGAGAAATGCCGTGTTTGCGCGGAACAGCAGTGTTTCTTTCCCATCCACTTTCAGCACAAAATTTTCATCGTATGGAATGCTGGTGATGAGGTATCCGTCTCTTTCCGCGGAAACCACGCCTGTGATGCCATCGCCGCCGTATGTTGCTGTTGTTCCGCCAATCAGGGTAACCGCCTGACTGTACAGCTGCTCCGTTTTTTCCAACGGCTGTGCCATACCAGTCCATGTCTCAAAATTTTTCAGGATATAATGGCCTTTTCCCATCCGAATGAATACGGTTCCATCTTCTTTCATCGTTACAAGATAGTTAAACTGTGTATTCCCATTGGCATACGTATGGTTGATGCCGGTCAGGCGGTTGGTCTGGCCGTTGATGCGGATAAACATATCATGACTCGCTTTCTGATTCTCCACCTCGAAAGAAACGGCGAGCAGCGTTGCTCCCTCTGCGGCACCCGGCAGCGTTGCTGAGACGGTCACGGATTTTTTCGTCTCAATCTCATATCCGTCCGCTGTCTTCTGAATGCGCAGATCTTCCTGATCGGTCTCTGGAATTTCAAGGTTTACTTTCTGAAAACAACTGTGAAACAGGGGTCCTACAGAACCATTCTTTGTATCTGAATCTGCAGCGGCTCTGAAATTATCCACAGATTTCGCCGATTTTTCCTGATCCGTGATTGCCGCTGTTGTCTTCCGCATTTCCTGATCCGGGATCACGGCTGCCGTCTCCAGTATTTCCTGGTTCTGCGGATAAGGTAACGATTTGTATTCCGTCTCGGAAACCACCTGGTCTGTCACGTAGGCAACCGGCGCTGCGGATATGGCACGATAAACCTGAAAGTCCCCGTAATCCCGGTACAGTTCATACCCTTCCGGCCGTGTTTCTGCCAGAATGTACTTCACGCCCATGAGCTGCCAGAACAGCGGATCATCGGAAACCGTCTGCATCATGCGGTTGCGGAAGGCTTCATTAATCCCATACGTCTCGTCCCGGAATTTCTTATATTCTGCATTGTATGTCGAGGAATAAATCGTCGAAACATTCTGCCCAATATCCCATATCCGGTTGACGTTCGCAAGGTTCTGTCCGCCGTCTCCATACTGCTCCATACGGTACCAGCCGGGATCCTCCGCACGGATCTCGCGGATTGCCGCTGCAATCTTGCTGTCCGTCAGAGCTTCATACGTTTTGCGCGGGATCATCACATGCTTTTCCTGATTGATTGCTTTTCCGGCAAATGCAAGAATCACAGCACTAAAGACGAGCGGTAGAAACGGAAGCTCTCTGCCCCGCAGCTGTTTTTTTGCCGGAAACCACCGCCATGCCAGATAGCACGCAGTCACACAGATCACATCCAGTATGCCGAGATGCCAGTATGGTTCAAAGTATGTCTCTTGCTTTGCATTCCACATCAGAATCAGAACTATGAGGTACGGAAACAATTCTCGCAGCTCTGTCATGACTTTGCGCTTAAAATTCCCGGTGCTTCGATTTTTTCCACACTCCCGCTTCCGGACAAGCTGGTTTTCCACATAAAGCCCGACTTCTGCACAGAGGACCGGAAGAAACGGGATGAATACTTATCTTTGCTGTACAGGCCGCCGTTCAGCAGATAGCCGAACAGGGGAATACAAAAGAATACCAGCAAAAGGAAGGACAACAGTTTCTCACGCAACCGGCTCTTTCCGATCGCTCTGCCCAAAAGCGCCACCCCCGCAAATGCGGAGAGGCCAATGCCGTACGGCGTGTAGCAGAGACGCAGGATCAGAAACTGCGGTTTCCACATCGCCGGATCGGTAAAAAGTCCTGCGATGCCGCCCGCTGCGGTGCCGCGTCCGCCCTCGCCGCTGCTGCCGAACAGGGCGGCAGCCGATGGGATCAGCAGAATACCGGAAAGAAGGATTCCTGCGAGGACCGGAAGCGCAAAGCGGATTGCTGCGCCAAAAAAGCTCCGCAAACCCGCCAAAGCTTCAACTGTTCCTGAAGATTTTTCACCTGCCCTCTGCTTTTTCTCTGCCCCGGCCTTTTGATTCCGCGACACTTTTCGATTCTCCTGTTCCGCT